>Ga0153950_1000059_pt1 | contig 46327 bp, 33 predicted proteins | sample TSNJ034MetaG_FD_104737 | JGI IMG/M metagenome (GOLD analysis project Ga0153950, IMG submission 104737) | Attine ant fungus gardens microbial communities from New Jersey, USA - TSNJ034 MetaG | ecosystem: Host-associated > Fungi > Mycelium > Unclassified | place: USA: New Jersey, Wharton State...
AAAGCAATTTTTCAGATGTAATAAATATACAACTCCTCACCATATCGATGCATATCTACAAATTATCAGTAGAAAAGGGCTAATTTTCGTGATTGCGTCGTCAGAGACTTTCGCAATTGCCTAACAACGGTATATTTCGAAATTAATTATTTGGGGGAGGAATCAACATGGCAACCGAATTGGGCGAATCCGCATTCACACAATTGGAGCAGATGCAGGCGGAAGACGCTGTAAAGCAATTGGAGCAGATTGATGTACTGCGCTTGAGTAAGGATGAAACGGACAGGCTGGAAAGTATGCTCACAAGCCTGCCGCAGGAGGTATTGCGCGCTTCACCGGAGCTGTGCTACCGGATGGTGCTGGCGCAAAATCAAAAGGGGGATTTGCAGGCGGCGTACAAATGGTATAACACGCTGACCGGACTGCGCGATTCCATCCGGGACAGCGCCCCCGGCAGGCCGCTGCTGGAAAACCGGATATTCTGTGCGGGGCTTTGTCTGCCACAGGGGCCAAATACCAACCTGCTGCTTAGCTTCGCCGTGCTTGCCAATGAATTTGGGGCCGCCAAGTTTCCCCTTGCAAGGCTTTCGGCTACCGGAAAATTTCCCAGCGTGCTGCGCGGCGCAAAGGACCTGTCCAATCTTGGAAAGCACTTCCGCGCTTCGGCAAGCATTGTAAGGCCGCTGCTGCACGCATTTTTGGAGGACGACGGAAACGGCGTTTGCGAGGCCGCGATTGCCGAAATCCTCTACGAGCAAAACGACCTGAACGGTGCGTCGCTTCAGGCGGCGGGCGCCATAAATGCCGACAATCCCGAGATCACTTTCGCAGCGCTTTCGCTGCTGGCGCGGCTGGGGGCGGTGGATACGGCCGCAAAGCCGCCTGCCGAGATACTGTCCCATATCGGTGATATGCTGGAAAAAAAGGAGGCCCACTGGCTGATCCCCAACTACAAGGCGCTTTGCGCTCGGTTCGACATCCTGCGGGGAGACACAGATAATATACGTCATTGGATGGAGCAGTGCGGCCTTAATGATCTGAATAATTGCGCGATACGTGACTCCTACGCGCTGATCACCAAAGCCAAAGCGTACATTGCCCTGGGCGAATACCGCAACGCCGCGACGCTGCTGGAAAGCCTGACCCTCGCCATGCAAAAGGAGAACCGCATACTCGACACCATCGAATGCCTAGCGAATGGGGCGATTGTATGCGAGCTGCTCGGCAGCGGCGAGCTCGCGGAGGCCAAGCTGGAGCAGGCGCTGCTGCTGGCTCAGGAATACGGCTACGTGCGCGTATTTGCCGACTGCGGAAAACAGCTTTTCCACCTGATTATCCGCTATGCAAAAGAAAGCCGGGTGCATGAGAGTCTAAGCGATCAATACATAAAGAAGATCACCCAGGCGGCGAAGATATACTCCACCCTGTGCCCCTCGCTGTATGAGAGCAAAAAAGGCGGCGAGGACACGCCAGGCGAGCTGACCCAAAGCGAGCTGCAGGTGTTGCAGCTTCTGGACCAGGGAAAAACAAACAAGGACATCGCGGGCGAGCTGCATGTGTCCAACTCCACGGTCAAATTTCATTTGTCCAATATTTTTGAGAAGCTTGAGGCCACAAATCGTGTGGAGGCAATTAAAAGCGCGCGAAACGCAGGTATTTTAGCATAGAAAACAGCATCGGCGAAATTGTAAAAAACTGTACTTTTGGCCAGTGGTATTCTGTAGGCGGAAATATATACTGGGATTATAGGCTGACAGTGAACGCAAAGAGCCCACCTTGTCTCACCGTTATGCCTGTTATGCGGCAGGAGGGCGCACAGATGTCTGTTCAAAACAAAATCCTCACCCAAAAGGATACCGAAGGCTATGCGCGTCTGACTGCCCCCCAGCATATTAAGAGCAGCCACTTTTCGGAACACCGGAAAATCGAGGGCTACTTTGAAAATCGGGAAGTGCCGGACTTTATGGGCAGTGACAGGCTGCTCAAGCTGGATACCGCTTATGGAACCATCCAGCTCGGCTACAATCCCCAAAAGGGTCAGAGCTTCCTGTTTGCCAACATCAAGACCTCCATCCTTGACACGGCCCCCTCCCGCCACCAGCGGGAGCTAAAGGAATACCAGATGATGCGCGAAAGAAAAACCGGCACGCAAAACCTTGCCTACACCGCCAAAAGGCGTGGTGGCAGCGCGGTCATACTTTATAAAATGGAAAATCAGCCCTGGACGCGGCGCTCCGTCGCGCCGTATCTTCGCAGGGTGAACATGGAGACCCTGCAAAAGACCATGCCGTTCATGGACAGAAGCGCGGAGCTCGGGGACAGGGAAAGAGCAAGGGATGAGCAAAAAAGCCTGCAACAAGAGCTCACCGGCAAAATGGCGGCGGGAAAATTCAGCGAAATGGCGGAGGATCGGGCACGGCAAACGGCTCTGACGGCGCGGCAAAATGAGCTGAATGCTCTGATCTACCGCAAGGATACGCAGGAGCGGCTGTTTTTCAGAAAGCTGAACCTTGCGTTTGATCTGCAAAAGCAGGAGATGTTCGCCTATTACTGCGACAGGCGGCTGAAAGGCGGCGCGGCCGCAAAGGCGGACGTGAGCCCGCAAGAGCCTGCAAAGGGCGGGGAAGAGGATGAATAAGCCGTTTTTGAATCAGGAAGGATATCCGTCCGGCTATTTGCAGCTTGGGGAGATGATCCATACCCGCCAGCCGGCAGAAGCCATACGGGAGCGCTTCGCGGCACTTTGCGGCGAAGAGAGCGCACAGTCCCAGGCCCCCTTTGACACACTGCGAGAGGTATTGTCGCTTGAGCCACCCGAGGCCATGTGCGTGGCCCTGTGGATGTACCTCGACACCTCCCCGCTGCCCGCGCTCACGGCCTCCCATCTGCTGGAGCACTGCCGCCGCCTGGGTGGGCGTTCGCCGGAGCAAAGCCTTGCAAAGCTTTTTGTGGCAAGTGGTGAAACGGTTACACTGCATCCCATCGCGGCGGATTTTCTGCTGCAAAGGCAGCCCCGGCTGCCGGGCGGCGTGGAGCTTGTCCTCCCCGACGAAGCGCCAATGCTCCACGCGCACGCGCTGTTTGACGAGCTGGACCGGCTGCTGCGGCGATACATACAGGGGGAACCCTTTCCGCTGCTGATCGCCCTTTGCGGGGAGGAGGGCAGCGGGCGCAGATTCCTGGTTTCCAAGCTGGGCGGGCAGATAGGCTGCTGTGTTTTGCGGGTGGACCCGCAAAGGCGGCCGGAGCTTGCGGACATTGCGCTGGCGGCTTCACTGTACGGCGCGGTGGTGTGCATCGAAAATGCGCAGGACGCAAAACAAGCCGCCGAGGTGATCGGCCGCGTGGGATTCGCTTTCGCGGTGTGCGATGCGGACGATGGGTACGCGCCGGAGGAATGCAATTTCACTGTGCTGCGGCGGGAGCTGCCGTCGCCCGGCTCCGGGAACAGGGCGGCGATCCTGCGGGAATTTCTGAAGGATGTGCCGCTTGCATGGGATGTGGAGCCGGGCCGTGAATTAGGTCTCAAGCGCCTGAGTGTCGGCAAGCTGAAAGCGTTTTCCAGGGAGCTGAAGGCCGAGAGCATGGCGGCCGGCAAAGCGGTGGACCGGCAGCTGTTCCGGCGGGTGTTGCACCGGTACGGCGGCGCGCGCGTCTGGGGCGCCGCCCGGATGGAAGGTCCCGGCAGACTGGGCGACCTGGTTCTGCCGGAGGAGCTGATGCGGCAGCTCACAGAGCTTTGCGCCTTTGCCGCAAAGCGGGACAGGATATACGGAGATTGGGGCTTCGGTAAAAAAATCACCTGGGGACGCGGGATCTCGGCGCTGTTTTACGGCGCGCCGGGTACCGGCAAAACCTTGGCCGCCAACCTGCTTGCAAACGAGATCGGGCTTTCGCTCATGCGGGTGGACATCTCGCAGCTGATGAGCAAATATATAGGCGAAACGCAAAAGAATATCGGCAGGGTGTTCGACGAGGCGCTGAAATCCGACTGCGTTTTGTTCTTCGACGAGGCGGACGCGCTGTTTACCCGGCGCAGCGAGGCCGCGGATGCGCAGGACAAATACGCCAATGCCGAGACGGCCTACCTGCTCCAGCGCATGGAGCAGTACGACGGAATCTGCATTCTGGCCACCAACCTGCTGCAAAATTTCGACGAGGCCTTTCGCAGGCGAATTGGATACATGCTGCATTTCCAGCTGCCCGGCGAGGCGCTCCGGGAAAAAATATGGCGGAGCATCTTTCCGGCGGATGCGCCGGTGGAAAAGCTGGACTACGGCCTTATGGCGCAGCAACTGGAATTATCGGGCGCTTCGATTAAAAACTGCGCCGTGCACGCCGCCTATCTGGCGGCAATGCACGATACGGCCATCACCATGCGGTATATACTCGCGGGCGCGAGGAACGAATACGCGAAGCAGGGCAAAGCCCTGAGTCCGCAGGCCGCGCAGATGCTTTCGATATAGGAGGGTATAAGTTATGAAAGCTTATCGCAGAATTTTCGCCGTGCTGCTGGCGCTGGCACTTGTTTTCCCGCTGCTGCCGGGGGAGCTTGACCCGCCGCTGGCGATAAAGGCGGAAGCGGCGGAGACGATCAGCAGCAGCGGCGATTTCTACGAAATTTTGGAAAGCGAAAGCGCGGCAACAGAGGGAAAAACTTACGAGCAAACGAACAATATTACACTTGACGCAAATGAATACCGCAAATACAGTCACGCTTTGAAGGTCTTTCGGGGCCACTATGATGGCGGGGGTTACACCATAACGATATCCGGCACTTTCATAAAAAACGAAAGCAATGGAAACCCCGAAAATTATGGCGGTTTGTTTGCGGAAACGTCGGCGGAAAGCGTGATAGAGAACGTGAATCTTGATTTGAAGAATCTCGCGTTGATTTCTTTAAAATCAACAGGACCCTATTACGACGCAAGGTTGGGTGGCATAGCCGGTCGTGTAGAGGGCACGGTAAGAAATTGCAGCGTCAGCGGAGAGTTAAAAGTAGGCACAGGAATAGATGGATATGCCGGCTACGGATATATATATGCCGGCGGGATCTGCGGCATGACCGCTGGAAGCAGCGCAGTGATAGAAGGCTGCTATTCTTCCGTCAACATACAGGGCTCCTCAACCTCCGCCGTTCAATACGAAATGTATGTGGGCGCAATCGTCGGGCATACCAATACGTTGGCAACCACCCGCGACTGTATGGTCGACGGCGCGAATGTTACCGCGGGAGGCAGCTTCACAATAATAATAAACAAAGACGATGAGTATAATTTTGTGACTCCACTAAACGCTGCTCTTATGGCTGGCGGAATTGCGGGATGTGTGGGTGATGTGGAGCTGAAAAACATTTACGTGAAAGATACAAATGTCTATGTAACAGGGGGCTCTATTTATAGGTATTGCGCGCTTTTTGTGGGGAGAGTGTATGGCGATACAATCATTGAGAGCAAAACATCAAACATCTACGGTTGCAACATCCAGGCCAATAGAAGTACCACTGGAGCGCATTATTACAACTTCGGCGGTTCCTCCGTAGAAAACAATTCAATTTTTTTCACCCAGGTACCGCACGCAGACAACCTGAACAAGGATAGCGACGCCTGGGCCGATACCTATACCAATGATCAATCGGATACCGGCGCGTCACTCAAGTGGCGCGTAAGCGAAGCACCGAAAATTGACCCGGGCTCCAGCTCGCTTGACGGCGCGCCGGAAATTAAGCTTAGCTCTGAAAAATACCCGGGCTCCAGTATTCACTACAAGCTTGAATACACCAAAAAAGGCAGGGCGGCGGCGCCCACCGCCACGATTGGAACTCTGGGGCTCAGTGGATACGAGATCACTTTTACAACTGGCTATACTCCCGATAAAAGCCCGGTCATCTATTATAAGGAGCAAAACGAAACGGAGTATAAACAGTACGCACCTCCGGTGCTTGGCACATCCAACCAAACCCTGCAAGCATTTGTGCGTGTGGGCGGTACCACTGCGGCCTCCACCATATACGGTGTGAACGACGGCATATACACAGACAGCGAGATTACGACGGTCAAAATCGGTTCGGGCGGGATTGCGCCGGGAGAGATTACGTCGGGAGGGGAGGAGACGAAGAGTACGCCGCAGGAAAAAACACATAGCAGCGGGGATAACATTGACCTCCCGCTGCCGGTCCCTCCGCTGTTGGGCACGCGTACGTTTGCTGCACCGGATTTCACCAAGGAGGTGCAGCCGGGCAGCGATATGACCCTGACGGCCTGGGTCAATGACGGAGTGGGAAAACCAGGCGCTGTCAACACAGCCAAGTATACCGTGGCGAACGCTGTGAGCGTGCCGGTATTCTCGGCGAAAGCGAACGATATAATTATTGACGGCATCAGGATTACCTGCGTCACACCAAACGCCACCATTTATTACACGACCGACGGCTCAACGCCCGAGGCGAACGCCCAAAATACAAAGGTGTACACAAGCGCCATACCGTTTACCAACGACATGAGCACCATGACCATAAAAGCGTACGCCACACACGCCGGTATGCGGGACAGCCAGGTTGCCACCAGCCCGGCCTATGGCGACCAAAACCGCCCGCTCGTCGATCCGCCTCTCATCAGAATAGGCGAATACGGCGAGGAGTATTCCGACACCACCTATTACGCACCGGGCACGGTAATTCATTTCACTCATCTCAATATGGGCGATGGCGTTGTTTATTACGCCATCAACAACAATAACCCCACCACCACGTATGGCAAGCAGTACGACCCCAATAATCCGCCGGAAATACCCTCCATGAGCGGAAGCAACCCTACCTTTACCCTAAGCGCCATATTTGTACGAAATGGGTACCGGCCCTCCAATGTTGCGAGCTTCACATTTCGGGTGAAAACCAAGCACGCCATTCCGGCTTATAATATCCCCTCCGGCACCGTTGTGAAAAGCGGGCAGGAGCTTATGCTCAAGCTGCAGGACAGCAACATCGCAACGAACATGCGCCCCAAATTCTATTTGGCAGAGGACGACCCGAACACGGAGTACACCTCCGAGGACAAGGCGTTCGCGGCAGCGGAAGCGCGGGGCAAGGGTTATTACAGCGTCATTGAGGTGCACGATGATCCGGATTTCACCTATAGCGCGCCGAACATCTGGTATGTGATGAAGCAGAGTGACAACCCCATAACGGAAACTGAAGCCCTTGTCTACAGCCAGATGGTGCCGGAGGTCCGCCTTTACACCACGGGAAGCTCCGACTATACGGTAAAAAGTCCGCCCAGTTACGCCGAGAGGATTGTGCTTACAGGTACGGCCGGCAGCGTGGTTTCGATCAGCGCCCAGGTGGAGGCTGAGGCGAACACCCCGTTTATCGACGGCACGACACTGAAGCTGAGATACACCATGCGAAATTCCGCCGCCGCTCCAACCTCATGGCCCGCGACCAGCGAAATGGAGCCCACCGAGATTTCCCCCACCGACATGATTCTTCTGGACAGCACCACCCTGGGCGCGAAAATTTACTACACGGTGGACGGCACCATTCCGAATCCCGCCACGGTGGGGCAGAACGGCTCTGGCACCATGCTGTATAGCGGAAAGGTGGGGCATTCGGCAGGCTCGAATGAAGTGCTGGTAGTAATGGCGATGGCTGTGGCAGACAATATGGAGGACAGCGCGGTTGTGCGGTTCCGCTACAAGACAGCCGCCTTGAATACGGCGGCGGCCCCCACCGTGTCGCCGGCGACCTCCTCCTCCACCCAGACCGTCGTGCAACCGGGTGACCTCATCATTCTGATGAGCGCCGACAACGCTGATATCTACTACAACCTGAACGGGCTCCCCGCCCTTGACTCAAGCGGGAATCCAACCGGCGGCACCCTCCCATACACCGACGCGGGCATCATGGTGCCCGACAATCCGGGCAGCGTGTTTACCGTCCGCGCAAAATGCGTAAAGACCGGCATATACGACAGCAGCATTGCCACCTTTATGTATAAAATTGCCGATTCTCCGGTGGTGAAAGCTCCTATAGCCTCGCCCACCACCTCCGCCAATAGCATTACCACGCTTCCGGAGGGCCGCACCGTTTCATTGGCCACCGAAACCGATGGCGCGGAGATTTACTACGGTATCGGCGCCCCTCCCACCATCCTGTACAATTCCACAAGCGGAATAACAGTCACGGGCAGCGCCGGAACTTTCTTTACCATCAACACAAAGGCGGTGAAAGCGGGCATGGCCGATAGCCCCACCGTGACCTTTACCTACCAGCTTCCCGCGCCGGTACAGGCAGTATGGGCGTCGCCCGCCGAGGGGAAAGTGGTAAAGGGCACCGAGGTGACGCTGTCCACCACGACCTCGGATGCAACCATTTTCTATGAGGTTGCTTATGGCAACCAATATCCCGACGATCCCGTTCCCAACGAAAGTCCCGTATTTGACTCGAAAAAGCCCATTGTCATAGAAAAGAGAACGCGTATCGCCGCTATTGCCGTAAAGGATAATGTAAGCAGCATTGATACGGAATACGAGTACACCGTCGCCAGCCAGGTGACCGACCCGACCCCTTCCATTTCCAGCGGCTCCATTGTGGCGAAAGGAACCATCGTCACCTTTTCCACCACCGGCGGAGCCACCGTCACCTATACCAAGGACGGCTCCGACCCGACCGATTCCACCAACAACAAGCGCATGTATGGCTCCGAAATAGCCATAGACGCCGAGGAAGGCAAAAGCGTGAGCATCAGCCTGTACGCAACGAAAACCGATATGACCCCCAGTGAGGTGGTATCGGTCAGCTATACCGTCAGCAAGTCGGATCAGGTGCTCACCGCCAACCCGGCGGCGAATTCCACCGTGAAGCCGGGGGATAAAATCACCCTGTCCACCTCGGTGACCGGCGCGGAAATCTACTATACCGCCGACGGCAGCGACCCAACGACGAATTCCGACAAGGGCAGCACAGTAACGGTAGACGGCGCATATGGTGAAACTTTTGTGATCCGGGCAATCGCGGTAGTGCAGGGCGCGGCAACAACGCCGTATATCTTCAGCTACAACATCATCCCCCGCACCCCGGCTCCCAGCGCCAGCATCCCAAACGGAGCGGTAATTCTTGAGGGGGCGACGGTGTCCCTTACCGCCTCCGAGGGCAGCATTTACTACACCACCGACGGGAGCGACCCCTCATCCTCCAGCCAACTGTATACGAAGCCGCTTGAGCTGGCGGGCTCCACGGTGCTCAAGGCGATTGCCATGGCCGAAAGCAAGGCGGCCAGCCAGGTTGCGGAGTATATCTACACCATGGCAGGCCAGGTGGCGGCTCCCACAGCCAGTCTGCCCAGCGGCACCATCGACGTGGGCAGTAAAATTGCCCTAAGCACCACCACCGAGGGCGCGACCATCTACTATACCACCAACGGCACCACCCCGACGGTCGACAATCTCAGAGACTGCTTTATCTGCGAAAGCCCCATCACCATCTCCCGGCCGGTAAGCATACGGATATTTGCGGTCAAGGACGGAATGAACGCCAGCGTGGTCAATACCGTGACCTACACGGTGGCATACCCGGCCGAGGAGGAGGAAGCGGAGGCGGATGTACTCCAAACCCAGTGGAGCACCGATAGGCTGTTCCTGTTCGACCAGTTCGTGGAAAGCGGAGAGGGCCCATTGTTTGAGGGCATCGTGCTGCGCGACAACCTGACACTCGCGGTGATTTCCGCCGCCGAAGGGGCGCTGCCGGAAGGGGTGCAGCTTATAGTGGTGCGTGAGAGAAGCCCCTCTGCCGAGGATGAGGACGCTGTGACCCGCGCGCTTGATATGGGGCTGGGAGCCCTTTACAGCATCACTCTTGTCGGCCCCGGCGGCGAAACGGTTCAGCCCCTTACAAGCGATGGCGTTGAGGTCGGCATACCCATCCCGGAGGATTATGAGGACACGATTGTACTCATTTGCCGCATCAACGACAACGGTACGGTCACCGCCTTTCCCACAAGGCGCAGCGCCGGAATGTTGTACGCTGTGGTGGACCATTTCAGCAAATACGCCGTGGCGGTTCCACCACTGCCGCAAGGAAAGGCACCATGGTTTAAAACGTGGTATCTCTGGCTGATAGGGGTGAGCATTGCAGCGGCGGGAGCGGCGGCACTGACCATAGTAATCATAAGAAAGCGCAAGAGGCTTCCGAATCAATAAAAGCAAAGGTGGGCTGGATGAATGCTAAACCGTAAATATTTCCCTTTCGAACGAAACAGCTATTATTTCGGTAAGCTGCTTACTGCAAAGGACTTTGAAGCGGAGCAGCGGTATCTAAACGATAAGCGCCGCTTTTCAAACCGCATCCTGGGTGCCAACGGCATTGCGGCGGGGCTTGGCGTGGTGATGGCGGACGATACCTCCATTATCCTCCAGGCAGGCTGTGCTTTCGACGCCTCGGGACGGGAAATCGTGGCGCCGGAAACAAAGGTGGTGAAGCTCTCCACCATTGAGGGCTACGAAGAGCTTACCACAAGCTGCGCCTACCTGGGCATCGGTTATGAGGAACAACCGGTAGACGAGGTGTACGCGGCCATGAATAAAAACAGCGATACCTGCTTTAACAAGGTGCGGGAGAGCTACAAGCTTGTTTTACTGGACGAAAGCCTTGTGACGAAGGTGCAAAAACCCATTGATGAATATGTAACAGCGTTGTCGGTGTATTCCGACAGCGAGGTAACCGTGACCCAGTATGTTCCCAAGTTTGTGACAAGGAACACCGATATTGTTGTTCGCGTAGTAATTAAAAAGACAGGCGCGGGTATCGGCGAATACTCTTTCGGCTACACACTGGAGGCGCCGGGCTTTGCGTTCCGGGACGGCGAGAGCAGCTTTCATGTTTCGGTTAGCGCGGCTAAGCTTGCCCACGAAGAGAGTGCGGAGGTCAGCTATACCCTGGCACCCAAGGCCCATATCTGGGGCGGCGGAAACGTGGCCGTGACCATCACCGACTTTGTGATTCAAAAAAGTGATGAGAGCTTTGCCCTGAATGAAAAGCTGGAATGTCAGCTTAAGCCGGTAGAACAGGATATCGCACAGTATTATTTGAGCTCCTACTATCAGAAGTCCATGGACAAGGTGCTGGTGGAAAGCTATGACGAAAAGCTGTGGATTGCGAAAATAAACCTGTTCCGCCAGAAGTCCTCGCTCATCATCGACAAGGTGTACCCGGCGCCCTTTGAGCAGTACACCTACAATGCCCAGCAACTCATGCAGCTGCGGGAGCTCGAGAGCTACTACCCCGGTATCGGAAAGGTTGTCCGGCAAACCCAGGTGGTTGGCGAGAGCGATTTCCAGATCAGAAGCAGCCATCCCGGATTGCCTGAGCTTGCGAAGCAGACCGCCTGCGGCGTGTTCGATCTTGGGCTGGGCCTTGGCTACAGCACAAAGGAGGTCGTCTTTTCGGAGGAAATCATGCACGGCCTGGGCAAGGGCCCCGTCTATGTGGAGGTGGGGGTCGAGTACATAACCACGGATACGGAACGAGGCGTAGACAACAGCGAAATCATCCTCGGCGATATCCGACTGTTCGCTGCGGAGGAGGGTAAACGCGGGGACGAGCGCATCTACAATGTCTCCACCGCCGTAAAGGTTCTGCCGGAGCGCGGGACGTTTATCGCAGGCGTTTTGCCCCGGGAAGCCTCCGGGCTCATCAGCCTGCGTATACGCTGGTTTGCCATGCGCATGACCGAGGTCAGCAAGCAGATACGCTCCGCGCATGACGGGGAAAGATACATTCTCATCAACCCCGATACTATTGTTGTTCCGCCCAAGGGCACCGCGCATATCTCCCCCGTGTTCATCAACATGCCAACCGAGGTATGCAGCTTCAAGATGGTGGACGCCGAGGGTGGCAGCATCGACAACAACGGCGTCTACACCGCTCCTGCAAAGGAGGGCGTGTATGAGATACGCGTGGAGGCTATCAGTGATCCCGGCATTTACACCCACGCCTTTGCCATTGTGACTCAAAAAAAGAAGAGCGCCGAAAAGGAGCCGGGTGATAGGTAATGTTCAACGCTCTGAATATGGAGTTTGAAATTGTCCGGACTGTGCTTGGAAACGACAGCACCGAGGTATCGGTTTACATCGACGCCAAACGGGATTCGGGCACTCATTACACAATCATATCCATTTTATCGAAATCCATAGCCAAGGATATCGCGGAGCGGATGGCGGTGGGTGGCCTGTTTTCTCAGAACAGGGACTTCGTCGGTTCCTTTACCCACAGGGACGCACTGCATTTGGTGTTTCACTATTACCCCGAAAGCCGCCTTGCAAACAAGGAAGCGCTTTATGCCCCTAGCTTTGCGAAAAAAAAGGGGATCGCCCTGAGCTTTCTCACGGCGCTGGCCGAAACGGAAATCCGCGGCGATATCGGAAGACTTCTCATTACCGGCGATAATGTAAATATTTCGCCGGACGGGGAGGTATACCTCAACTATTTCCTGGACTTTAATAAATTCATACCGTCGCCGGACCAGGACGACTTCTATCGCGACGCCGCCAAGTTCGCCTTTGACATTCTTTCCAGGGAATACGCGGTGAAATACGAGCAGCAGACGGAGCTGTACCCCAACGAGCTGCGCCTTATGTATAAGAAAACCAAAAACAGAACCTTCAAGTCCTACAGCCAGATCACGGCGTTTATCAAAACACTTTCCGATATGCCGAAGGAACAGCGGGTTGGGATCATGCGTCTGCTGGGCGTCTTTGAAAGGATCAGGAGCTTCCTATTTAAAAACCCTGCAAACCTTTTTCTTGCGGTTGTCGTGGCGGTCACGCTGGGATATTTGGGCTACCAGCTGATGATAAGAGCCACGGCGGAAAAGAGCGCGAAAGAAAACACCATGTATGTGGGCATGCAGACAATCGGGGAGGTTTATCTGGGAGAAAAAGATGTTTGAATATTTTGGGTGAGGCGGTCGGATAGGCGATGAAAAAAACCAGTTGGTGGGCAATGCTCCTTTCGCTCTTCATAGCGTTGACTGCATCGGTGTTGCAGGCGGTCACGGCCGCGCCGGATCAAATCGACGGGCTGGCGGCGGTTGCGGCGGCGGACTCCGAAAAAACGTGGGCGGCGGTTTATGAAAAGAATAAAATAAATTTCTATCTGCTGGGGAATAACGGTGTCGCGCAAAAATCATTTTCCATATCCCGTAAAAGCGGAGAACTGATGGCGCAGATCGCGTACATGACAACGGATGAGCAGGGGCGCGTCTACTTTATAAAGCAATATACAGGCGCGGCCGACGGAAAATATGACACAAGGCAGGAGCTTGTGGTCTACACACCGAAGCTTCTCCCTTTCGGGCGGTTCAAGACGATTCGCCTTGACAACAAGGAGGATACCGAAAACGTCCTCTACTCGCATATCCATATCTCCACCTCGTTGATACTAACGGGAGTCAGCGGCGATGGGGACAAAATTGTCCGCAAGGCCTATGATATCGATTCTCTCAAGGATACAGGCGGTTCCACCATCAAAAACCTGCGCAGTTATCCGGCGGATTCGGACCAGGGGGTATACAAGGTGGTCACCTCGGGTACAGATGTTGTGTATGTTTCAAAATCCGGCAAAGTATTTTTAAGCGAGGAACACGCCGAGAACCCCGTTCAGATTTATCCGGAGGCGCAGACGCAGCTTTCCTCCTATGCCTCGTTTATCTGTGGGAATGCCACCGGGCAGGTGATCATAGGTGAGCAGAACAGCGGAAATATCCTACGGCTTTACACAACCGACAGCAGGGTGGAATATCTCGCGGAGGGCGGCCGGGCCTTTGGGACCTTTCAGTATACCGGTGAGGATGTACTGGAAATGTCTTTCCGGCGGGACAGCGATACCTCCTATGTGGCGGTAGTGCAGGGCAAAAATACCGGGGCCTCCGAGCTGATTGCCTGTGATAAAGGCGAATATTTCCTGATTACAAGGATAAGCAAGGGGTTTATCGCCACATTTAAAAAAATTTTTGGGAATACGGTGCTGTATTTGCTGATTCTTTTGATGCTCATCGGCGCGGTCATGGGGGCTCGCGTCCTTGTTACCCAAAGCAGAAAAATATTTGTAAAGCTCATATTCGCCAGCATCCCGCTGCTGATTCTAGCGCTTACCCTGTTTGGGGCCTACTCCTACACCTCTTACCAAAGCTCGCTGCGCAGTACCTACGAGACAAAGGTGGAGGACCAGGGCAATCTTCTTCGGGCACTGTTTTCCAGCACCAGCTTTGACAAAATTATATCGCCCCAGTTGTATAGCTCCACGGAATATACATACCTGCGCACACAAATGGGCACCCGCGATGTGCATACCGGCAGCGCCTACTACGTGGATGGAAAGCTCTATACCGGCGTCGACTGGAACCTGCCCTGTCTTTATCCGTTCGGCATTCATTACAGCACCACCGCCCAGGAGCTGTACCGGGCGGCGGCCCTCACCGGCAAACAGCAGTCCGGTGCCATAACCGACCGTTTCGGCGAACGGATCGCTTGTATCACGCCGGTGGGAAGCTCCTCGGGCAATACGGTATTTCTTTTGGAGACCAGTATCTTTCAGGCGGAGATTAACCGGCAGACAACCGGATTTATGCGTAACTACCTGATCATAGCGCTGCTTTGTCTCATTTCAGCGTGCGCGCTGCTGCTAATCACCTTCCTGCGGATTCTAAGGCCCCTTGGCGATATCATCGAAGGCCTTGATGAGTTTTCCAAGGGCAACCGCACGGTGCGGCTGGTGAGTACGACTAACGATGAGCTGGCCGACATCAGCCGGGTATTCAACAAAATGGCAAAGGACATTGATATCCAGATCTACAATCTGAGAACCATGGGAGAAACCTATTACCGGTTTGTTCCGCAGCAGATTTTCCGGCTGTTGGGCAAAAACAATCTTGCGGATATAGAGCTGGGCAGTGCGGTGGAGGGCAAATTTAGCGTTCTGGTTGCCAATCTGTACCCACGGCAGGGCCGCATGGACCTTGGAAATATACAGGAGCTAACCAACCGGTTTTTTGCCATCGTCCATAAGGTGGCGGGTGAAAATGGAGCGACGCTTCTCTCCGACAGCGTGGGTCTGCGGGACCTTCGCATTATCTGTCCCGACGGCGACGCAGCCGTGGAGGCTGCCATAGAAGCCATTGCGGGGATCGACGAGCACAACGCGAAAAGCCCGATCCTCCGGCGGCTGGACGTGTCCTTTTTCCTTCACCACACCCAGATTTGTTTCTGCATCTGCGGAGACGGCCAGCGATATGTCCCGGCAATGATTTCGTCGGAGCTGGACAGTGTCTTGCTGCAGTGCGAAGACTTCCGCCGCCTTTCCAGCCGCCTGATCGTGACAGGGGAATCCTATGGGAACCTCAACGCGGGCAAATACTTTCACCGATTCATCGGTTATGCCGGGGAGGGGGACGAAGATCGGTGCGGACTGTACGACTTCTACGATTCCAGCTCTCCCAGTCTCATCCGGCTGCTGAACGATACCCGCGGCGCCTTTGACAAAGCGCTGGAGCTCTTCCACCAAAAACGCTACTACGACGCAAAGAACCTCTTCGCGGTCGTGCTGCGCGAAAACCAGTACGACAATGTGGCGCGGCACTACATATTTAAATGTGAAAAAAACCTGTAACGGTTGGTATAGTGAATGAACTTTAAAATAATAAACAGGAAGGAGGAACTGCCTAATGAACATGTTCAATCTGCTTGCTTCGATGTTCAAGCGCCTTGTGACCGCGATTACCTCGCCGTTCCGCATGCTGCTGGTTCGCGTGCAGAGATTGTTCAACGTCAATGTCATATCCGCAAAGCTTATACAGCCACTTACCGCGAACATCAAAAAGCTGCTCAAGCTGCGCCCCACCGAAAAATCGGACTATGTCAAGGTCGGACGGTTCCTCGTCTTCAAAAAGCTTCTGACATTGTTTGTGCTGGCGGCCTGCGCGGGCGTGTTCATCTACTTCAGCATGTACGCCAAAAAGGCGGACGCCGCGCCTGTCAGCCTGACCCAAATCAAAACCGACGTCACCTACCACTATGACGACATCTCCATCAAGGAGTTTACCGGCATCGCAAACATCACATCCTTTGACGGCGGCGTTGTTTACACCGGTGAAATCAGCGGCGGTGTCTGCAAGGGCAATGGCTTGCTCTATTCCGGGGACGGCACGCTGATATATGAGGGAGCCTTCGACAACAACCGCTACAACGGCTATGGCGTCCGCTACAGCCCCGAGGGAAAGGTGGAGTACGAAGGGGAGTTTTCGGATAACCTTTACCACGGAACCGGTAAGCTCTACACCGCCAGGGAGACGCTCTTATACAGCGGCGGCTTTACAGCCGGATTGTACGAAGGGGACGGCAAGCTCTATGACGAAAACGGCAACCTTGCTTATGAGGGCGCGTTTGCGGCGGGAAAAAGCCATGGCACGGGCACCCAGTATTACGCCGGTGGTACGATACGCTACAAGGGCGAATTCTTCGAGGGGATATTCCAGGGCGAAGGCGAGCTTTATGACAAAACCGGTCGGTTGCTTTACACCGGCGCCATGTCCGGTGGAGAAATAAACTACCGCTCTCTGATTGGTGCCAACCTCGCGGAGGTGGAATCCGCTTTCAGGGAAACCCCTGGCATTTACTTCTACGAGGACGGCAACAGCTGCTATTTCTATGAAAACGCAGGAGTTGTGATCACCACTGATTGCCGGGTCAAGGTGTATGAATGGACGCGTGAAAAGGAAAACCCCTCCGACGGCTTCTATTACATGCCGGACCAGAGCGATATACAGCGGGAGGAAAGCAACTGGGAGGACGACGTCCTTGAATATGACGACCAGCAGGAATACGATTTGCTGTCTGCACCGTCCCGGCGGAAAAGCCTAACCCTCACCCCCATGAGTTGGGTGGTAATAGACCCCTACAATTCGGAAAGCTCCTCCGATGACAGCTCGTCCAGCTCCAGTTCCTCCAGTTCCTCCAGCTCCAGCTCCAGCTCCTCCAGCTCCAGCTCCTCCGAAAGCGTACCGGAGCCCGGGGCCGCGACCGGGAGCAGCGGGGCGTCCAGTTTGGATAACGGAAACGGCATGCCGGATTTTGTGGAAAAGACCAAGCAGCTTTATTTTGAGGTAGACAAGGATGTGTGGCAGTCCGAAGCGGACCTGGATAAAACGAAGGTATTTGTAAAACGCGTAACGGTTATTGACAGCGCGGTTCCATCCGGGGAAGGCGCGACACCCATCGACGACGATTCCCCACCCAGCGTGGAGGACTGCGTGGCAATCGACAGCATCCGCAAACGGATGCCCACCGCCTTTGCGGACGTGGTGTATGAAATGGATAAGCAAAATAAGCTGTTCCAGCAGATATGGAACATCAACTACGCCAATCGGATCATCCGAAGGTCATTTATCGCGGATGATGTTACATACCGGCTGTGCTATCAGACAGACGGCGCCGAAGCCCCCGCCTATTATTCCATAGAAAGCTGAACGGCATAGAAAGGAGGGCACATATGGCCGACTTTTCCATTATCTCGGATACAAGCACGGCGCTGTTGCGCCTGCTGCGGGAAAATCTCTGTCCCGACCCCGTGGTGTCGCCGGAAACCATCACGCTGGTGTCGCCGTCGGACAAAAACAGCGATTTCCAGATGGGCCTGCACCTGTACGATCTGAAAGAGCTGAGTGAATACCGCAACACCACGCTCATCCACGGCGAAAACAACCTGCGCACAAGGCCGCCAAAGCCGCTGTCACTCTACTACATGCTCTTCATCAACTCAAAGGCCCAGATCGCCGCCGGAGCGGAGATAGAGCAGCGCATCTTCGGAAGAGCCATCCAGACGCTCGCCGATTTCAACAGCCTGAAGCTTTCCGACGCCAACCCTTACCTGCAGCCGGGGGAGGAGGAGGCCTCCATCTCCCTGCTCAACCACAGCTTTGAGGACAAGACCAAGATATGGTCGGCGCTGCAAACTCCTTACCAGGTGGGTGTATACTTCATGGTTTCTCCGGTCATGCTGTCCTCCCGCGTGGAGGAGAAGATTTCCCGCGTGACCGATGTCAGCACCCGAACCGGCCTGTTCTCCGGTCCCGGCGTTTACGTGGAATCCTCCGGCTAGCCGTCCTGCAATTTCCCAATTTTTAACTACTACAAGGGGGTATGCATATTGCTTGACCATAAGGTTGACTTTGCGCTGCTGCTGTACGATGAATTCAACGGCTCAGCAATCGCCGACGCAAGCGTCCTGTTCCGGTGTGACGGCGGGATGGTGACGCCACTGCGGAAAAAAGAAGGCTTCTATGTGTTCCGCGGCCTTGGCACCGCCGAGATTAACGTGGAAATCAGCCGACCCCACTACCACAAAAAGCAAAAGCGAATCCTCAGGAACCGCCTCGATTCCGGAAACCCGGTGGCGCGGGCAAGGCTGATGCGGGAGCACCCAGGTACATTTGCGGACTGCGAATGGCTGCATGGAAACGGCCCGCCAAACAGCGAGGTGCTCGCTTTCATGCAGGAGGAGCAGATGAAGCTGCAGGTGGGAGAGGAGGATAAAAGCCGGCTGACCGTTTTGGGATACGCCACCGGCAATTTGGTGGGCAGACGTTTCGCGCTGGACAAGAAAAACGGCGGCACGTTTCTGATTACCCGAATGCTTACGCCGGGTGTATACCTTGCCGACAGGGCACTCCCTTTCTCTCCGAAAGACGCGCGGCCGATCATTTGGGCCTATCTGTCCAGGAGCGGCACGGACGGAAAGTATCATATCCCCGTGGAAAAGGGGCGAACCAGCGGTATATCGGATACGGTATTTTACGACAGGGGGAGAGGGGAATGGGTTTGTGCGTCTGCAATGGCGCGGGAATAATGTGCTCTTTCGGCACGGCGCCGGGAACACTGGTGGTTTTGCCGCAGAAAAAAGTGATGTCCACTATGCCGGCGGCCACCATTATGGACAATATCCCCATGACAAACATCCTGCCGTTCGCGATGTGCACCAGCCTTTCAAACCCCGTCGTCGCGGCGGCGACATCCGCCGCGCTGGGAGTATTAACCCCTCAGCCCTGCGTGCCAGCCACGGCATCCCCTTGGGTTCCGGGTTCATCAACCGTGCAGATAGGAGGTGTTCCGGCGCTTGACAACATGTCCAAATGCATGTGCAACTGGGGGGGTGTGATCCAGGTTCTCAGCCCCGGCCAAACAAAGACCGTCATCGGCAAATAAGCCCATCATTATCTACAGAAGGAGGAGCGGCTGCGGCAAAGCCCGCAGTCCAGGAAAGACATGGCAGAATATTTGTCCCCAGGCGTATACGTAGAAGAATTTGAGTCCGGTATGCAGGCAATGGAGGGTGTGGGCACAAGCACCGCCGGTTTTATCGGCATGGCCGAAAAGGGCCCTGTGATCGGAACACCTGTATTCCTCACAAGCTTTGCGGATTTCCGGCGCAGCTTCGGCAGCTACCTGTCCGAGAGCACCCACGGTCCCAACCGGTTTTTGCCCTATGCGGTGGAGCAGTTCTTCGCAAACGGCGGCGCGCGCTGCTACGTCATGCGCGTGGCCCCCGCCGACGCAAAGGCCGCCACAGCGGTGATGAGCTCGGTGGTTGCCCATGCGAAAAATCCCGGCAAATGGGGCAACAGCATCAAAATCACTGTGACCCAGGCGTCCAAGGCCAAGACCCAGATCGTTGACAGCGCCGATGATATTGCTACGTCCAAAAAAATGTACACTTTCAAAAGCACGGCCGGCTTCGAGGCAGGCGACATGGTTGCTTTCATGGAAAAAGGGAACGCGGTAACCCACAACCGCATTATTAAAATTCAGGACAATGTGGTGAGCTTTGAGAACGACTTCGAGCAGGACGTGGTGGATAAAAACCTCGTACCGAAAAAACTGATCGCGAGCTGCGAGGTGAATTTCGAGATCAGCTGCGAGGACACAGTGGAGAATTTTGAGAACGTGTCTTTCAACCCGGAAAGCGCGCTGTTCATCGAGAACGCCCTGTCCAAATCAGAATTGATCCGGGTACAGTATAATCCCATTGAGGGCGTGTTTCCGCCTATGCTGGCCATGTCCGGCGACGCGGCTTCGGTCAAAGAGGTGTTCGCCCTGTTCGGCGGCGGCGACGGAAGCTGCAAAGCCGGTGACGACGGCATCTACATCGGCGGCGGCGACGCTCCCGGAAAGCGCACCGGCCTGGAGGCTTTTTTGGAGATATCCAATGTGAGCATCATGGCCATCCCCGGCATTACCTCTGCGGCGGTACAGCTGGCGCTGGTGGCGCACTGTCAGAACCTGGCCAGCCGCTTCGCGGTGCTGGATATGCCCCTTGAAATGAGCAAGCCCCAGGATCTTCTCACCCACCGCGAGATCGTGGACAGCGACTACGCAGCCCTGTACCATCCATGGCTCCAGATTTATGACGCGCAGGCCAAAAAGGCGTCCTATATCCCGCCCAGCGGCTCGATCGCAGGGATTTTCGCCCGCAGCGATACCACTAGGGGCGTGCACAAGGCACCCGCCAACGAGGTGGTCAACAACTGCCTGGGACTCAGCTGCATCTACAACAAGGGAGAGCAGGACCTCCTGAACCCGGCGGGCGTCAACCTTATCCGCGCGCTGCCAGGACAGGGCATCCGTGTCTGGGGCGGCAGAACCTGCTCCAGCAACGGGCTTTGGAAGTATGTCAACGTGCGCCGTCTGTTTATTTACCTTGAGGAAACCATAAAATCCCAGACAAATTGGGCGGTGTTCGAGCCCAACGATGAGATGCTCTGGATGCGCGTGCAGCTCACCATCTCCGCGTTTCTGCGCGACATGTACCGCACCGGCGCCCTGGTCGGCGCGTCCGAGGCGGAAGCTTTCTTTGTTAATGTCGGCCGCGACACCATGTCTCAGCAGGATATCCTGAACGGCCGCCTGATCTGTGTCATCGGCGTGGCGCCCAGCCGCCCGGCCGAGTTTGTCATCTTCCGCATCACCCAGAACACCCGGGAATAACCAGCGAGCGGCACATCCCCGCAACAAAACCAAATAATTTCGGAAAGGATGGATAAATGGTATGGCCATCAACACATATCCCATGAAAAAATACAACTACCGCGTACAGATCGACAACATCGACATTGCGGGGTTCTCGGAGGTTAGCGGGTTTGACGCCAGCGTGGATGTCATCGAGTACCGTGAGGGCACCGAGGTTGTCAACTCCCCGCGCAAGATGCCGGGACTCACTAAATACGGCAACGTCACCCTGAAATGGGGCATGACCGAAAGTCTTTCGTTCTATGAGTGGGTGGCGGGTATTTCCGGCGGCGAGAAAGCTTCCGCCGAGGATCGAGTGCAGGACATCGTCATTTATCTGCAGGACGACAATCACAGCGACATTGCCAACTGGACCCTGATGAATGCCTGGCCGTGCAAATACACCGCCCCCGATTTCAACGCAAGCTCCAGCGAAATAGCGTTTGAAAGCGTGGAGCTTGCCTTTGAGGAAATGAGAAGGAACCAGTAAGCGGACGACGCGCCTGAATCAGTGCAATGTAAAAGACCTGCTTGGGAAGAGGGGAGCGGCGCAGCTGGTTCCGTGCGGTTCGCGCGCTTCCGTTTCCCACAACCAATTGCCATCAGTGAGGGGATTTTGATATGGATCGCGATTTTGTCACCGAGTTCCCGTTTGAGCTGCCCAAGGGCTATATGGATTCCGCCGGCACACTGCATAAAAGCGGCGTCATGCGCCTTGCCACAGCAGCCGATGAAATACTGCCACTGCGCGACCAGCGCGTCGTGCAGAACCCCGGTTATCTTACCGTCATCCTGCTCTCCCGGGTGATCGTGTCGCTGGGGGAAATCACAAGGATCGACCCCAAAATCATCGAAAAGCTGTATTCGTCCGACCTGGCGTTTCTACAGGGCATGTACCAGACCATTAACGCTGTCGAGCCGATCGTCAATCGCTGCGTCTGCCCCGAGTGCGGACATAAATTCGACGAACCTGTAAATTTTACTGGGGCGGAATAATCGTGTATCCCGAAAACGAGCTGTATAAGGAAATGTCATTTTTGTCCTACTACTATCATTGGGATTTTACAACGGTTATGACGCTGGATCACAAAACACGCCGCAAATTCTGCAAGGAAATTTCCGCCATCCACAAGGAAATCAATAACGAGCCCAAAAACATTTTCGAGGTGTAACCTATGTCGCTTATGATGCATCGCAGCTCAAAGCCGGTGCCCTCCCACAATTTTCTCGTGTTCATCGGCGTAAGTCCTATTTCGTTTTCCAAGGTGAGCAGCATTGAAGTCGAAATCGAGACGGAGGCGCTGGCGGAGGGCGGAATGAACGGGTGCGTCCACTCCCTGAGCAAGCCGGCCTCCAGCGAAAGAAAGCTGATATTCGAGCGAGGCGTGGCGTCGGGGGGATCGTCGAATACGGCTGTGCTTACATCCTTGCGGGTGGGGTCATTCTACAAATTTATCATCGTATCCGTGCTAAATCAGAACGGACTTCCAAAGAAAACGTACATGGCGACAGACGCTGTCTTGAAAAAGCGGCGGTTATCCGATCTCGACGCCATGAGCGGCGGGATGTTTGTTGAAAGCCTGGAGTTTGCGTACAAGAATTTGACAGAGGTGCCCGGCGCGGGCTTTTTGGCGGGATTGTCTTAGAGTAAGGCTGGAGAGTGGGAAATAATGAGAACAATATCGCAAACAGATTTTGCCCGGCGTATTATTTCCCGATATATGCCGCCGGACTCCTCTGCGCCGGACTCCGTCGACATGCTTCTCGCCCGGGGCAGAAGCATTGACCGGCTTGTCCAAAGCGTCCGCAACACTTATCTGATCAACCGCACTATCATTGAAAACAGGATTTTTAATCTGCACATACAGCTTAGCTTTTTAAATAGCGTCTTTGACAGGACGCTGCGTGAAATACACGAGAGCGCCGCGCGCCACATTCAAATGCTGGAAAAACGCCCGGCGCCGGCAGTCGGCCGCAATGCGTTGCCGATTGCCGCACCCGACCAAAGCAGCCTCGGCAACGCGGGCCGCGCGCTTATTGCTTTGCAACGTCCGCTGCCGTCCACCGCCACCGCCACCGGCACGCGGGCCGCGCCGCTCACACCGCCATCGACTCACAGGCTGGCCGCAGATGCCACAGCTCAAGGCAAATCCGCAATCACAGCCGATAAATTGGGGCACCCACCGCGCGTTCGGGCCGAGGAAAGGAAAGAGCAGCGGTTGGGCATACCGCCGTCGAAAGCCATCTTACCGGTATTTGAGCAGCAGCGTGGGAGGAGCGCAGACCCATCGGCGCGCCGTTCCGGCATCGTGGATTTTGTCTGGATGTCCGAACTCGCGCCTGTAAATCTTATAAGCTTGCCGGAGTTTTCGTCGCCCGGATTGCAGCATGTTCTGTCCGCTTTTTGGGGAGAGGAAAATGGCGTCCCCGTATGGCACAGGCAGCTTTGGAGATCCCCACAGACTGGCAGAGCGTTGCCCGGCGCGTTTGACCCGCAGGGATTGGAGCCGCGCGCCACGCGTCGGGACAGTCTTGCTCCGGTGTCCATCGCGCGGACAATGACCGGGCGGTTCTTGCCCGAGGCGTGGGCGCGAACCGCGACCGAACAGGTCTCGCGGACGTGGGAGCATTCCCTTGCCCATGGGCTTTCCACATACGATTCCGCCGCCGCGCGGCCGGGGAAAAATATCCCGCCCACCGGGCTTGGAGAGTCAAGCAATGACTTGCGCCGGAGCGAGCACGGCGACCCGCAGCGGCTTGCGGTGTTTCCAGATGCCGGAAAAACGGCGGCTATACCGGACAGGGCAGCTCCGACAACCGGAACCACACGCCAACGGCCAACCCTGTCGGCAGACATGCAAAAACCGCATGAGCGCACCACCGCGGAACTGTTCACGCGGCGCGCAACCGCGGCACAGCCCATGCGGAACATATTCGCTGCACAGCCAGCGTGGAATATATCCACAATACAGTCCGCGTGGCGCATACCTGCCGTACAGCCAGAACGGAACATACCCGCGGCACAGCCAGAATGGAACATACCTGCGGCGCAGCCCGTGCCGGACGGTATATCCTCCATAAAAGGCCTATCCGCCCCTCAAACACCACCACCGGTACCCTTGAGGGGGATTTTCCCACCCACAGAGGCGGCCTGGCTTCTGCCGAAGCTTTTGCACACAGCCCAGGGACTGGCGGCCGACCCGGCAGACGCGCCGGACGCCGCGCAGAGAATTTTTGATATATCCATACGCCGGGAGCCGCCGGTGTTTCTGCCGCGTTGGTATGCCGCCGCCTCACAGCTGCGGGAGCAAGCACCACGGCAAGGTGGGACCACGTTCCACGCCGGCACATTGCCACCCCGTCGGTCCGCGCGGATTGATCCGCCTTTTACGCCGCCCCCGTTCCCGCTGACCAGCCGGCAGGCAGTCGGTACATCGCCGGTTGCAACGGATGTTACCCCGCGTGTTATGCCGGGGGTGAAAGCTTCAAACGCCCCGCTTTTTCAGTACACGGCCGCCGCGCCGGGCTTTGTGTCCGCGGGACGGTTTATGTCCATCGGAGCGAACAGCCCCCCGTCTGGCGGTACCGCGAATGCATACACGGAGCCGATGTCTATGATTTCGCCTTACGCCGCCGAACCGGACGCCTTTGCGCAATCCCCCGGGTCAGGGCAACCGCCGCAAGCTTCCGGCTCGCAGTCCCCGCCTGTGCCGATAGTGTATAAAAGAGAGGCGTCACAGCCGCGGCAGACAGAACCGCCGCCCGGTATCGGAGAGGACATAGAATTCATCAAAAAAGCCGTGAAGCAGCCGGGGAAAACGCAGGTGACAACAAACACGGCCATCAATCTTCCGGGTGGTACCCACTATCGTGACGCCGCGCAAAACCCAGCCGATTTTCGAAGTATCGACGGACAGGTAAACGCTATTGCCGACAAGGTATACCGGGCGTTGGAGCGCAGACTGCGCTCCGAGAGAATGCGAAAGGGGATGTTGTAGATGATTCTGGACTCCTTAACCAAGGCTGCCTCGAAGAGCGCGAAGGGAGCGATAAAGGAAAAAATGAGCGGCAAGATGGAAAAAGCGTGCTTTGTTGTCTATGAAAGCTTGGGCGACCGCCGCCGGGTAAAATACCGGGCGGATATGCAGTTCAACCCGTCGGAGTACCGCATCCATCGCGGGATGAAGCTTTCCAAAAAGAAAGGGCTTGGGACGGACACCCTCCCAAGCGGCATCCAGACGGTTCACGGCGAATCGTCCGTGCTTTCGTTCAGCCTTTATTTCGACAGCTACACCGAGCTGCAGGCCGAGCCGGGCATGGCCAGCAAGGGCATAAGCTACCTGACAGGCAAGGGCAACGAAAAGGCGCCCCAAGCCTTTCCCAGCTTTGACATGAACGAAGACCTTTCCCCGCCTCCCGATTATCGGGTCAACGAGCTGTTCACCACTTTCCTGTCCCTGGTGAAGTATGACCCAAAGCAGCACACGCCGCCGCAGGTCGGATTTATTTGGAGTAAATTCCTGCATTTTGTGGGAAAGCTGTCCTCCTACGACGTTCAGTACACCGTCTTTGACAAGGACGGCACACCGGTGCGGGCAAAGATTGCCATGCGGATTATAGGCGAGGAGATCGCTCTTACCGAGCTTGAACAGCAATATCCCAGGGAATCTCCCGACCGGACCAAGCAGCGCACGCTCCACTATGGAGATCAGCTTTGGATGATGGCGCAGGAGGAATACGGCGATGTGGCCTATTGGAAAACCATTGCGCAAGCCAACGGAATCCTGAATCCCCGGACCATCAGCGGCGCCGCACGCCTGAAAGTGCCCTCCATCCGCTAGAGAAGCAAAGGATTGGTGACCATGGATTTGATGACGGCCAGCACAAGCTACTCAAGGCTTCAAAATAAATACCGAAACTTCGCCGCCCCCACCGTCCGCGTTCATGTGGACGGCGTCGAGATCATCGAAAAGCTGAACGCGAAGCTCTCGGCGGTGACGGTTGAGCTGACGGCGGGATTTTCCGCCTCCGGATGCAGCTTTGATGTCATAGATGAATACGAGCCGAAAAACACGGCCTTTTCCACGAAAGGCGCCGCAATGCTGCTGCAGCTGGGGGCGAAGGTGGAGCTGGAGCTTGGGTATATTGAAACCGTCAGCGTCTTTTATGGCCTGATCGCCGAGGTGGAATATGTTTTTGACGACGAAGACAGCGCGCCGTACATCCATGTGGAGTGCATGGACGCCAAGTGCCTGCTCATGAAGCAGCAGAGGCTTATGCTGCTGAGCGGGAAAAGCGTCACCGACGCCGTGGGCGACATGCTGAGCGCCCAACCTTTCAGCGCCTACATCAAAGGGAAAGAGGTCGACGCCTCCAAAGAAAAGATCGACATGCTTCCCGTTTCCATGGAGGATGACTACCAGTTTGCGGTGCGCTGGGCACAGTACATCGATTATGAATTTTTCATCATCCAGGGCAAGGCATATTACCGCAAGACGCCTACAAGCTCTTCCAGCGTCATGACACTCAGGCCGGACGCCGGGCTGCTCTCCGCCCAGCTTTCGCTGCGTGGCGACAGCCTGTACAAAAAAACGCTGGTGGTCGGCATAAACCCGGAAGACGACAAGATGGTGAAAGGGGAGGCCGCTGTCAAAGGCAGGTTTGGCAAAGGGGGCGGCAGCGCTCAGATGATGGGCGCGTCGGTTAAGACCCACTTCGATTACAATGTCCACAGCGCGGGCGCCGCCGCCGCGCGGGCGAAAACGCTCATGCGCAGCGCACAGGGACAATTCGGCAGGCTGTACTGCCGCTGCATAGGAATCCCCGAGCTGGCGCCGGGCAGAAACGTGAAGATAAAAGGCGTCAGCCCGCAAGCGGATACCCAGTGCTATATTATGGACATCCGACACAGCTTTGATGAGCGCGGCTTCTTCACAACGCTGGAAGCGAGGATTGATAAGCTATGAGTATCACGGATCTGCTCTCGCCGCAGGAAGAGCGGCACACCGGCTTTACCGGAGGATTGGTGCTGGGCAGGGTGGACGCAAACAACGACAAGAAATTCCCCGGCATGGTAAAGGTGGAATTCAAGGCATGGGAGCAGGGCAAGAACATCTCCCAGTGGCTGCCAGTGCTGCTTTCCTACGCAGGCAAGGAGCATGGGAAATATCTTTTGCCAGAGGTGGACGACATCGTACTCGTGGGATTCATGGGGGCCATGCTGGAAAAGCCGTTTGTGATGGGCAGCTTTTATCCTGCGGGTGCAAAGCTTCCGGAAAAGCAGTTTGACAACAAAAACCTGAACCGCCATTTCGCAACCAAGGGTGGCGTGACTTTCACTGTCCGGGACGAGTCCGGCAAGCAGAAGATGGAGGCGGTGACGCCCAAGGGGCTCAAAATCAGCGCCGAGGACGAAAAAGAGGTGATTACAGTCACCGATAAAGATGGCAAAAATATTTTGCGATTTGACTGCAAGGGCGGGGAGATCTCGCTGAGCGCCGACAAGAAAATATCACTAAAGGCCGGGAACTGCGAAATCACCATGGACGGCAACACCGGCGGGCTCACGCTGAAATGTGACCAGCTAAAAATAGAGGCCGGCAAGACCGCAAGCATCAAAAGCGGCAATATAATGACAGTGGAGGGCGGCATGCTTACCGTGCAGGGCAAGCAGCAGCTTGCGCTGAAGGGCTCGACCCTGTGCGAGATTTCCGGCGGCGTGGTGAAGATTAATTAGGGAGGGATTGCAACATGGACGATACGGCGGCTTTTTTGGGAAAGGGCTTTCACTTTCCGCCAAGAGTGGACCCGGTGACCGGGCGGTTCGTGATGTGCTCGGACGAGGAGGATATCCGGCAGTCCATCTACATCATCCTGATGACCCGTACAAACGAGCGCGCCATGCTGCCGGATTTTGGGAGCAACCTGCACGACCATGTGTTCGGGCTGCCCGACGCCGCCTCCATAGCGCTGCTGCGCGACGAGGTGCTCTCGGCGCTTGTGCAGTGGGAACCGCGCATCATTGAAATCGAGATTGACATCGACGCCACGGATATCATAAACGGCAGAGTGGTGCTGGACATCCGCTATACGGTAAGGGCCACAAATAATCCGGGCAATCTGGTCTTCCCCTATTACCTGTATGAAGGCGTAGGTATTGAATAAGCGAGAAAGGGAAGTGACCGCAAATGACGCCGACGCGCGATGCACTGATGGATAAAATGAACGCCCTCGCCAAATCCTACGTGCCGGAATGGAGCTTCACGGAAAAAGAGCCGGACGCCGGCAGCGTTGTGGCGCTTCTGTACAAGGACATGCTGCAGGACAGCGCGCAGCGTTACCTGCGTGTGCTGCAAAAGCATAAAATCCAGTATTTGAACCTGTTTGATCGCTTTAAGGAGGAGCCGGTGGAATCGGCCAAGAGCTTTGTGTGTTTTCAGCCGGTGGCCGGAGCGCCCGAGCCGGTGCATGTGCCGAAGGGAACCAGGCTTTTTGCCGACAGCGACAAAACGGACGGGCAGATTGTGTTCGAAACGACACACGGTATCACCGTGACGCCGGCCGAATGCGTGTCGATCTATACGACCGACGGAAAGGCGGGCGTCATATCGCCCCAGTTTGACGCGGAGCGGCATCAAGCCCTGGAAAAACACCGCTTCACGGCGTTTCAGGCAGGCGAGGAAAATCTGGAGGAGCATGTGCTGCTGCTGGGCTTCGGCGATTCGTTTGAGCATCTGGACACGCTGGACATTGAGCTGATGGTGGCCACTATGTCGGAGGACGAGGTTGGAAAGACGATTGAATCGCTCTGTTCCGGGGATATAGAGTTTTCAGTGTTGTGCGAGGGGGGCTTCGAGCGCTTTGACAAGGCGGAACCCACACACGCCGGGCTGCGGCTGCAAAAGGAGCGCTTTGCGCCCGGGCGCATGACGCTTGCCGGGGCGGAGCACTGCGTCGTCGCAATAACGGCGCGCGCGCTGTGCGACATGCAGCTGAGCGGGGTGAAGCTGCGCTTTGCGCGGGAGGATATCATCCCCGACGAGGTCCGCTGCGGCGGAATCGCCCAAAACCCGGAGCACTTCCGGCTGTTCGGGGCGCCCATGGAGATCTTTGCGGCCTGTGAGATAGAATCCAAAACCGTGTTCGCCCGCAGAGGAGCGAAGGTGGACGTCTCCTTCAAGCTCGACTTTGAAATCATCGAGCAGCTTTTGCCGGAATACGAGGTGGAGGAGGAGTACAAGGTCATTATGAAGCGTCCGCCCGCGCAGCAAAGGCCGGTTGTCAGTGAGGTTCGGGCGGACTATGTGCTGCTGGAATACCTGAGCGAAACGGGCTGGAAGCGGCTGGTGCGGGAGGAGCACGCTACCCTGCTGTTTAACGGCTCGGAGCAGGGGGAGATGCGTATCTCCTTTACCATGCCGGCGGACATCCTGAGCGGGGAAGATGCGGGCGGCGCGGCGCGCATGAGGCTGCGTCTGCTGCGCGCCGATAACCTCTACCGCATCCCCTGCCGCCAGCACTGCCCGGTGATCGACCATCTGCGCTTTTCCTACAGCTATCAGGATAACCCGCAGCGGCCCGGATTGGCCGTGACCCGCAACAATTTCGAGCAAAACGACGTCACCGGACTGTTCGAGAGGGGACACAGCGTGACATTGTTTTACTCGAAGGAGCACGAAAAGCCGGCGATGTATTTCGGCTTCAATACGCATCCCTGGGGCACGCCAGTCAGCATTTATTTTGATATCGAAGACAACGCCGATTATCCCGTGGATTTTACGGCGGAATACCTCGCCCCCAACGGTTTTTTGCCGCTCAAGGTGGTGGATGGCACGGCTGGCATGCTGGGCTCGGGCACACTGCTGATGGTTATACCGCAGGACTGCGTGAAAGGCAAGCTGTTCGGTCAGGAACACTACTGGCTGCGCCTGATCAACCACAACAAAGAAAACAAGCCCTACAACCTGCCCGTGATTACGGGAATCCACCGGAATATGGCGGGGGTGGAAAATGTCCGCACCCAAACCGAATATTTTTATCCGGACCGCGCGGACGGGAACTTTGCGATCCAGCTCGGCGAACAGGGCCTGATTTCCGCCAAGGTGTACGTAAACGAAGAAGACGGCCTGGACGGGGAAAATTGGGTGCTCTGGCAAAAGGCCGAGCATCGCCAGTCCACGGGGCGGGTGTATGATATTGATCTGGCGGCGGGCAGGATCGTGTTTGGGCGCGGCTCTTTCTCCACCTTCCCCGCAAAGGAGACTGGGCCTGCGGTCATGGTGCGCTTCCAAAGCTACCACGGTTCCAGCGCCAACGTGGACGCCGGAAAAATCACGATGCTCGAATCGTCCATCCGCCACATCGCGGAGGTAAGCAATCCTCTGCCTGCTTACGGCGGCTACGACGGCTTCACCGAGGAGACATCCGCATGCATCATCTCCAACATGCTGCGCACCCGGGGACGGGCGGTGAGCAGGCAGGATTTCTTCGACATCATAGCGGGGATATCCTACGGGGTGAAGCGGATCAAGTGCGTCAGCGGCATCAATCTCAAGGGGGAGCCGCAGGAGGATGCCGTCACCATCGCCATCCTCATCGGCGAGTACGATAAGGGCGGGCACATTTTCTCCGGCGCAAAGGAAGCCATCCGGGAAAAGCTGCTGGATTGCAGCAGCCTGCTGCCCGCGGGCAAGACGCTGATTCTCACCCAGCCCCGGTTCGTGCGGATGTCCACCCGCCTGTGGATTGAGTGTGAGCGGATGGAAAACGCTTACGACCTGCAAAAGCAGTGCCGCGAGAGCATCCACAGCTTTATCGATCCACTGTGCGGCGGCTTCGATGGCGCCGGCTGGGAGATCGGGACCCTGCCCACACCCACGCAGCTTGTGGCATTCCTCAAAATCCGCCAGCCGGACATTATGGTGAGCAAAATCGTCATGACCGCCGTGTTTGAAAACCGAGAATACGAGGTGGACGACTCCATCGCCCGGAAAATCACAAGTCCCATCGCCATGGCGGTAAACGGTGAGCATGTCGTGTACAGCCGGCTTGTATAGTCAGAACCAGGATTTTTCTCATTCTCTATTGTGCAGGGGGTTTCAACATGTTAAGCGTACCCAAGCTGGATGATCTGAGCTTTGAGCAGATATTTGAACGCGCCCGCAGTCGGATTCCCGTATACACCGACGAATGGACGGACTTCAACCACCACGACCCCGGCATCACCGCCCTACAGACCCTGGCATGGCTGGTGGACACTCTCAATTACTATATGGACGCCACCGGCGAGCAGCACCGGCTGAAGTATCTTGGCTTGCTGGGGCTAAGGCTGGAACAAGCGGCGGCAGTCTGCAATATCGCGCTTTCCTCGTCAAAAAAAAATATCGTGCTGGGAAGGGGAGCAAAGCTTCCGGCAGGAAGCGTCGTTTTTGAGACGGCGCACAGCTACAGCGGAACCGCCAACGCGATGCGCTCACTCTTCCAGGAAACGGACGGGGAGTTTTTGGACCTTGCGCCGTTCGCGGGCGTGGACGGGGAATACGCGACACTGTTCACATACGCGGAGGATAGCCGCTCCACACTGTACATCGGCTTTGAGCGCGAGCTGAAATCACAGGCTCGCTTCTATGTGGATGTTTTGGCCCATCCAGCCCGCAACCCGTTTGAGGACGACTTTGCGCTGTCGGCGCTGGAGTGGGAGTACTGGGACGGCAACCGCTGGCAATCGGAAGGTCTGACGGAGGACGGGACCTGTGGTTTTTTGCGGAGCGGGTTTATTAGCCTTTCGCTGGACAGCGGAACAAGGGTGCTGAGAGATCACCCGGCCCTTCCCAGGGCGCATTACCTGCGCGCGGTCCTTAACTGGAACGCCTATGACGTCCTGCCCAGGATCGGCAGCATCCACATGAATTGCGTAAAGGCCGTTCAGACCGACACCTGCGCGCAGGCGTTGGAGCTCGCCTTTGACGGCGAGGCGGAGTTGATAATCGATTACCATGTCGGAGCGGGAGACATCGTTTGCGTCGCGGTAGGCGGCTCGGAGGGCTACAGCCTCTGGTACGAGCATGTGATTGACGAGGACTCGCTGTGCGACGTCAGGGAGGGGGACCATCCCTGGCAGCGGGTGATTTGCTTTGACAGGGAACGGTTCAAAGCGTTTCCGGAGCCTGGGCAGAGCATCCTTGTCACGGTCACAAACGCGGACATGTATGACAAAATGCGCCTTGGCGTGACCGGTGGCTTCGCGTCGGAAAGACTGACTTTCGACCTCGAAAACCTGTACGAGGCGCGCCTTGCGCTTATGGAGCAAAAGGACGGGCGCCCCTGTTTCAGATTGTGGGAGCCTTGCGACAACATCCTGGAAGCGGCGTGCGACGCAAAGGTGTTTCAATATATCCGCGCGAGCGAGGAGGTCCTGTTCGGTGACGGCATCGCGGGCATGCAGCCGGAAGCCGGACAGCTTGTGGTGGCCGTGACGGCGAAGAGCTCCCTGCTGGAAAGGGGGAATATCCGGGCCGGTCAACTCAACCGGTTCACGGACGAGGCGTACGGGGAGCTTGGCGCATACAACCTCGGGGACGCGACGGGCGGCAAAAGGCCCAAAACCTCGCTGGAGCTGGAAAAAGAAGTGGAAAGCAAAATATACGCGACCACAAGGGCCGTAAACGTGCGGGACTATGTGGATATCGCAAGAGCCGTGCCCGGGCTGATGATCGACAACGTAAGCGTGATCAGCGCCAGGGAATATGACAGGTGCTATGGCACAAAGCATGGCCCGAACACGGTGCTGATTACGGTAAAGCCCTACAGTGAAAACGAAAGGCGCCCCATTTTGAGCGAGGCTTATCGCCAGAGGATCCGCGGGCACATTGAAAAATACCGTTTACTCGCAACCGACGTGCGCATTCTCCAGGCCAAATACCTTGGCGTGGAGGCGGACGGCAGGATTGTCCTTACCGAAAACACGCCCGCGACGCGCCGGCGGGTGGAGGAAAAGCTGTTTGAGCTCATTGACTTCTCTTTCCGAAAAGAATTTGGCGCGGATGTGGTGAGCGGAAAGGTGTTCTCCCATCTGGAAATGCTGGACTGTGTGACAAAGGTGAGCCAGCTTTCCTTTTCCTGCATGGGGGAGGGAGGGCAAAAGAGCGAACAGGGTGACATCATCGTTTACCCGGACGCTCTTGCTTATCTAAGCAAAATAAACATCGAATTCGTTTAAGGGGATGGTGCGCTGTGAAGCAGGAGCTGAAAGCGGTGAATTTTTACCGGCTGGCCCTCCTAAAGGGCTGTTATAGCGGGATGAAAGCCACACGGGAGCACAGGCTGGCGCTTTCCGGGGAAGCGGGTGCCTACATCACGCCTATGTTCGACACGCAGGAGGCTCAGTGCAGCTACAACCGGCTGGTTGTCGACGGCCGCTTTGAGGGCGCCAAGCTGGAGCTAATCGCCGCGGCTACTGACGAGACGGACGTGTTCATCGAGGGAAAGCCCCAATGCCTGGAAGAATACCTTGCGAACGGGCAGGTGCCCGCGCCCAAAAAGGCCGAAGCGCTCCGGCAACTGCCCCATGTTCGGGCCGTGAACACAAGGGACATCCTGCTGCATGACCTGAAAGGGCGGTATGTATGGGTTTTCGTGGCACTGTACCCCACCGGGAAATGCGATTGTGAGCTGGAACGGCTGCGTGTGGAGCTTCCGAAATATTCCTTTTCCGAGTATTTTCCGGAAATTTATCAGGGCAACGACTTTTTCGACCGCTATATTGCAGTGTTCCAATCGATGTTCCTGGACATGGAGCGGCAGGTGGACAATGTGCCCCGGTTGCTGGACTACCGCACCACGCCCGACGAGAACGTCGAATACCTGGCCGGCTGGTTGGGCATCGACAACAGCCGCCACCTGTTCACGGCCGGGCAGCTTCGGCATATTATTGAGAATATTGATGTCTTTCAGGGCTCCAAGGGCACCAAGCGCGCGCTGGAACAGATTATCCTGCTTCTGACCGGCATCCGCCCACGTATCGTGGAGCACTTCCGCTGGCAGAGACCTGTGTTCACGTCCGCGCGGATTCAGGCAAACAAGGCGCTCTACGGTGAAACCGGCAGCCACTTCTGCGTGATTCTGGATCTGACAAGGGCACAGCTCCCGGAAAAAATCGGTGAGAAAGACCTGGAGTGGCTCATTGAAAGCTACAGCGTCATGGGCTTGCAGTTCAAGGTGGTGTATCTGCGCATGTGCAGCCACACCGACACCCACTGCTATCTGGACGTCAACGGTGCCCTTTCGATTCCGGAAATCGCCGGTCTTGAGGTTGGCGCGTTTGGGGAACATATCACCATAGGATAGGGAGGGAATTTCCATGTACGATTACGAGCAAAGGCCGCAGGACGCCCATTCCGCCCCGCCGCAAATGAAAGCGGAGGATTTTGCCGCAATGCCGGAGGAATCCAGGCGGCGCGACCCCTATCAGGGTATACCGATCAGCATTCCCGGCAAGCTGGCAAACCGCATCAAGGACAGCTTTGGAATCAATGCGGGGGAGCTTTCGCTGCGGGAATCCCCCGAAGTGGCCGAAATGGGCGCCCGGGCCACCGCCCAGGGCAATGCCGTCCGCTTTGCGCCAGGGGAGTTCCGGCCGGATACAAGCGAGGGAATGGCGATGCTGGGCCATGAGCTTTCCCATGTCCGGGCACAGACGGGGGGCGGTATTCACGCCAATATCCCCGGCAGCGATATTCACTACGACGCGGAGCATGAAGCCGCCGGCGACATGGCGGGCGCTGCCTTTGCTTCCGGCGGGCTTACCGCTGCCGCGCCGGTTTCTGTTGGCGGGCTTAGCGCCGCTGCCGCGCCGGTGCAGGGGAACTGGTATGATCCGCGGAGCTGGTTTAAAAAGAGACAACCACCACTTTCTGCCGTCACTGAGGAAGCGGATGTGCCGTCAACCCTGCCGGACACCCCCGTACTTGCCCCACCTGCGCATGGGGACGCCGCCGAACCTGCTGCACCCGTGCTCGCTGCGGGAGAGATGAATTGGGTGGACAGTCAGGCGTATGAACCCGCACCCGCGTCCGCGCCTGAAGCCGCGCCTGCGCCTGAAGCTGCGCCTGCGCCTGAAGCCGCGCCTGCGCCTGAAGCTGCGCCTGCGCCTGAAGCTGCGCCTGCGCCTGAAGCCGCGCCTGCGCCTGAAGCCGCGCCTGCGCCTGAAGCTGCGCCTGCGCCTGAAGCCGCGCCTGCGCCTGAAGCTGCGCCTGCGCCTGAAGCCGCGCCTGCGCCTGAAGCCGCACCCGCGCCTGAACCTGCCGCCGCGCCCGCAGCCGGGCATGCGCCGCTGGGGGTAATGAACGCGCACACGCTCCCCGGCCTGTCCCAAGAATTGGAAAACAGTTCCAAATTCTACAGCAAGGAGAACAGCGGCAGTTATATAGCCGTTGTGAAATCCACCCAAAGTGTCAATAAAATCCTCGGGCAGACTGTAACCCCTGCAAATCATTTGACTGTCTATGACCAAACCGTCACAAAATATCAACAAATGCTGCAAAACTGCCAGTCATATCTAAGAACCCATTCCAGGGTCCGCCTGACCGGGACAGGCAGGGCGCGCAAGAGTATTATCCGCGAAATATCCTCCATTGCCGAGCGTGATTTGACTATACTGCAGAGCAATGGCTTAGCGGCTGTCGCGGAAAAGCTGAGAGCCGACACACCATTCAGCATGAGCAGCATCATCGCCACCGAAGCCCGCACCGAAAAAATCAATCTCGGCGATGGGCGCGAGGTAATATCGATGGCCGGCGGCTCCAGCACACGCCTAAAGTTCAAACACGGCGGCCGCGACGTGTTCTTTACCGAGGAAACGCCGCTTCAAGCAATGGATGAAGCCGCCCTGGAAGTCATCGGCAAAGTAGCAGATGACGCGGACAGGGCAGCATTTGAAAAATTGTACGATCCAGTGTCCCAGTCATGTTTAACCAATCGAGTGTGGTTTGATTATGAAATGCCTGATTTCGTAGAAAAGCAGAACACTCTATTGGAGCAAGGCAAAAGGCTGGGCAGCCGGTTCAGGTCCAAAGCGGATTTCGTAAGGGATTTCAGTCAAAGATATCACCTGAACGATCGCTGTAAATACGATTTTAGTTCTGACGAAAAATGCCAGCTTTTTGGCGAGACCTGCGTGAAGATCGCCAGAGCCTATAACGGCGCGAGCAATTTTGAGTCTATGGGGGAAATAACCGTGGGTACGAATATCGCAAGCCGCAACGTGGCCATGTCGCGCCTGGCCGACCTTTTGGGCGTAGGAGATCTGCTGGCGCGGTCCACCAGCGCGGAGGTCACCTGGAATGGCAGAAAGGTTGCCGGCAGCGTGATGGAAAAAGCCGAAGGCGAGAGCCTTCAGGCCCTCGGGCAAGGGGGCAGGTTGCAAAACGCGGATATTACCACCGGCGATATGCAAAAGCAGCTCATCTGTCTACAGCTTCTGGATTCCCTCTGCGGTCAGGTAGACAGAAACATTAACAATTACTTTTTCGCTACGGAACAGCGGCAGGAAGGCGGTTTGCGCTTTGCATCGCTTCAGGGCATTGACAATGATATGTCTTTCGGCAAAATAGACGATTTGGCGATCCAGCATTCCGCACTGCCCCCGTTGTTTAGAACAAGGGGCGATCCATCAACCTTTGCACTCCCGGTGGTAGATAGACAGATGGCGGAGAGGCTGCTTGCAATCAGCCCGGAAATGGTCAAATTCGCCGTCGCGGACATCATTACAGACACAGGAGAACAGGAGGCGCTTGTGTCTCGTCTTATAAATATGCAAGAAGGGCTTAAGAAACTTCAGGAAATGCATAGCGATACGCACAAGACCTTTTTGGAGCATGAAGATTGGGGAGAAGACTCCGAAAGGCTGCTCAATCCGATTGAGCCGGAGCGGACGGGGACATATGTAGGGATAGAACCAGACCAAAAACCCAATTATTACGCAGAATTTGTGCGGCGCGTGAGGACTCTGCTTCCAAGGCCCCAGGCCGCCGCGCCCGCCCAGCCATAGCATAGCGCGGCACCCGCGCAAATTGCGTGGGTAATAAAGCATGGAGCAATCAAATATGGATGAGCTGTTTACACAGGCGCTGAAAACGCGCTTTGACTCCGCACAAAAAAATACCCCCTATCAAAGCGAGGACGAATACATCCGCGATTTGATGTCGCTGATATCGCTGCACCTTGTGAGCGCTGTTTCCTATAAATCCGCCTGCTCCGAAAATGCGCGGGCGGACAGAGGCACGCAAAATCTTCCCGGCACAGCCATGAGTATGGAGGAAGCTGTGTGCTATATGGGAGAATATCCCGCCTCCCTGCCCCGGCCTGTACCGGAGCTGCCGGAAGTGTTCGCGGCGGCCCGAACGCATATTGATTCCCGCGCTCTGGCCGCCCAACAGGCGGGTATGTTTTTACACCTCGAACGGATTCGGGGGCTTTTGCAGCTTTCCGATTTTGCGTTTTTCGCCATGCTCTGCGCCCTTTCCTGCGCGCTGGACCGGGGCTTCGAGCGGCTGTTTGTGTCCCTGCACGGGGATGTAGAGCTGCCATTCCCCACCCTTGGGGCGGTGCAGACCTGCTATGGCCTCGCGCATCCACCCAGGCCGGAGGATTGGCAGAGCCTGCTCGACCCGTCTTCGGCGGAAAACCGGCTGCTGTTTGCGCCGCCGTCTCTCGGCAAGCCGCCGCTTTTGCGCCCGCTCGCGCTGCGACCAAGCATTTTGGGCTATATCCTGCACAGGCCCCATTTCAGCCGGGAGCTTTCGGCTTGCAGCACCATGCTTGATGGTACACAAGGTGCGGACGAGCCGCTGTTCGTCGAAGCGCAGCTTGGCGCGGCGCGGGCGGCGGTCGAGGAAATGCGCCGCCGCATCGAGCCGCGCCTGTGTATTTTGTGCGGCGCACCGGGCAGCGGCAAAAAGCTCACGCTGCAAAAAATCGCAGCGGAAAAGCAGATGAGCTTTTTGCTTGTCCGGCTGGAGGAGCTGAGCGACGCCTGTGAAGAAATCGCTGAGGAGATCACGGTGCTTTCGATGCTTTGGGGCTGCATCCCCTGCTTCATACTGGAAGAGGCCAAGGGAAACACGCGGTTTATGCGGATTCTCGGCGCCTTGAGCCACCACCGTATCGGAGCGCTGCTGCTCACAACACGCCTGCATAGCAACATTGTCATAGAGGGGATCCTTGTCACCCGCATCGATTATTCCGCGCCAAATCTGGATCAATCCCTTCATTTTTGGAGACTCTTTTCGACGGCTCACGACACCGCCGCCGCAATTGATTGGGTGCAGCTCTCAGCAAAATACATGCTGTCGCCTGGCCAGATCAAGTCCGCTTTGCAAGGTGCAGCGGATATAGCAAAGGCGAAAGGGGCACCCATGGAAACAAAAGAGATCGATGATGCCATTCTGTTTGGAAATACGGGACGCCTCAGCGAAATTGCCGACAAAATCAATGTGTTTTATACCTGGGACGACCTTGTGCTGGGCGACGTGCCCAAGCAGATGCTCAAGGATGTCTGTAACCGCATCAAATACCGCCATGTGGTGGAGGCCCGGTGGGGCTTCGGCGCAAAATCCGCATACGGCACCGGCATATCCATATTACTGTACGGCCCGCCCGGTACCGGTAAGACCATGAGCGCGCAGGTGATCGCGGGGGAGCTGGGGCTGCCGATCTACCGCATCAACCTCGCGCAGATTATCAGCAAATACATCGGCGAGACTGCAAAAAATCTGGACACTGTGTTCAGCGAGGCAAAAAGCAGTAATGTAATTCTATTTTTCGACGAGGCGGACGCGTTGTTCGCCAAACGCACCGACATCAAGAACTCCAACGACCGCCACGCCAATTCCGAAAGCTCCTACCTGTTGCAAAAAATTGAGGAATATACCGGCATCAGCATTTTGGCCACCAACCTAGCAAGCAATTTCGACGAGGCGTTCCACCGCCGCATCAACTATATGGTCAACATCCATATGCCCAGCCCCGCGCAGCGCCTGGAGCTCTGGCGGAATTCCATTCCCGAAAGGGCGCCGCTTTCCCCGGATGCGGATTTGCGGCTTTTGGCCGACAATCTGGAGTTTTCCGGCAGCATCATCAAGTCCGCCGCATTGCAGGCGGCCTATTTTGCCGCCAGCGAGAATACGCAGATCAGCATGTCCCACATCACAAGAGCCGTGCGCCGCGAACTGCAAAAGCTCGGCAAAAGTGAGCCGCACTTTCTGCAAATGTATTCGGATGGCGGCACGTGTTATTTTTCTCAAAAATAATTGTACATTCCCCAAGGTGACATCCATATCAAAACATGGAAAGCCCTTGGAACAAACGGAACAGGTACACCTTGCCGTTAGTTACTCCGCTATCGTTTCACAGATAAACGTGGCCCCGCTCAAAAAAAGCCAGTCTGTAAGGCTGAATGAACTGATAGCCGCAAAGGAAAAGGAACCAAACTAAAATCATGCGGTACAAGCAATCTCTTTATCAAGACTGGAAGCCATTATGTATAGGGGAACGTCATCCTGTGGACATTTTGTCCACAGGTTCGGGTGCTGTTTTCTATCTTCACCCCTTTCCCTGCCGCGCAAAAATGCCGCCATTGTCCAATGGGCGGCATTTTGTGTGAAAACATTTTTATATTCAAGCTGTTGTGTTGCGGTCGTGTCTTTAGCGGCTTTTAACCGTGGATTTTTATTGTATCGGCATTCATAGCTGCGGGCTTGACATCTGCGCGATGCAATCCGCTATTTACCATATTCGCTTTTTTTATTAGTGGTGGCTCTTGCTTCGTAATTGCTTACATCTTTATGAACAGAGCACAAAAAGCAAAAACTCAAATAATCTATATTGGGGAAAATTTACTTTATATTATTCATGCATACCTTAAAGCAGGCCGGAACTTTTTGTGTAAATGTGATTTCCCAACAGACAGAATAAGAGGTAATGATTTGTCCACCAAATCAAAGGTGGGGAATTGGCCGTGTCAGCCATTCTCCCGGCAGGAGACCCAGGTATGCGAACCGTAGGCTTGAATGCTTGGGTCTCCTGCCGGGAAGCCTACGAAACGGTCAAATTACCCGGCTTGCCGGTCGCCAAACAAGATATTCAGCTGGCTAATAACTTGATCCCAATTTCGACAACGGGCAGTCCAGTGTTCGACAATTTTTGCATACGCCAGGTACAGCATTTTGCGAAGGGAATCATCATTGGTAAAGGACGGCTTTTTTGATGATCCGCCGGAACTGCCGGTTAAGTCCCTCAATGATATTGGTCATATATATGATTTTCCGAATCTCGGGTGGATATTCAAAGAATGTGGATAGGATATCCCAGTTGTCCTCCCAGCTCTTGACGCAAGAGGGATATTGGTTACCCCAGATATCCTTGAAAGATATCAGGTTTTGGAATTAAATGCAAAACTTTCCCAATTTTCGCGCAAAGCTACCCCTTTCTCCAATGTAAGCGGCTTTCATATGTGTATCGGCAACAATGTCATGCCGAAATGCGAAAGTCTGCACACGCTTTCCAGCCTGCCGTATCACATCCTGGAAATCCAAAACAATGATGATCATTATCATACTCAAAACAACAAAATGCTTTTGGATTACCGCGGCTTTCTGGAGCATCTGCGGAATAAGGTAGGATGGCCCGGTTCCGGTTGCCTCCCAGCTCTGCGGCCTCGCGATCTACTGCGAGAAGCGGGGGAAAAGGATAGAAATGGGACGGCGCCGAAAACATCGACATTGAGCCGGTAAAGGGCGGTATCTCCGATTCTTTCAAGCGCGCCGCCGTCCTGTGGGGCATTGCCCGCTTTTACGCTTTTCTTTCAACTTTTCCACGGTTTCCCACATTGTTCGGCGCTGTTGTTACCTGTTCTGTTCAGAGCGTTTTGCAACAGCCCCTTTATCAAGAATATAGTATTAAGCGTCGCCCAAAAAGAAAATGCGGTTATTGCAGGCCGGGATACCAGTATTGTTTGCCACGTATCTTCTTTTTCCGATCCCACTCATAGAGGATTTGCACAGCCAAATTGGAAACTGCCGCGCTCTTTTCGATTCCGCCATAGATAAATTCGTCCGTCATACGGTTTGCCACTACGGTACATACTGCTCCGGCACGCAGGTTGTATAATCCCGCCATCACAAAAATGGCTGCGGATTCCATTTCAAAATTGAGCACACGGGCTTTACGCAGGTCATCCACCTTGTTTTCAAAGAAGCTTTGGGTATATCCCTGAAAACCCGGCCTGCCCTGTCCGCAATACCAGCTTCCGGTGGAACAGGTGACGCCGACGTGATAGAGCATCTCCAGCCGTTCGGCGGCTTCCACCAGCGCGGCAATCACCTCGTAGCTGGCAGAGGCCGGATACGATTCATCGACATACAGGTTGCTGGTGCCGTCGTGGCGTACCGCACCCGATGATATAATCAACTCGCCGCACTTGATATGTTCCTGTATGGCGCCGGTGGTGCCTACACGGATAAAGGTGTCGGCACCCAAAACCGCCAGTTCTTCAAAAGCGCTGGAGGTGGAACCGCTGCCCGCACCGGTGGAACAACAGGTAATTTTCGCTTCCCCAACCTTACCGCTAAAGGTGCGGTGTTCCCTGTAGTTGGCGATAAACCGCTTCTCTGTCCAGGATTCGGCAATCAATTCTACCCGGTCAGGGTCCCCCGGAAGCAGGCAGTACTTTTCCACATCTCCCTCTTTGCAGCGAATGTGGTATTGCAGCCCTTGATCCATAGCCGGTTTTGTTGCATCGGACTTCCATTGATCCATTTCCATACCTCCTCGTCAGTCTTCAGCTATTTCCAAAGCAATCTCCAGCATCGGCCGGCAATTGTCCTGCCGCTCCTGCGCCGTCATATCGCGGCTTTCTTTCCATAAATGGTCTGATACGGTATCGATGGCCAAGGCTTTCTTTCCTGCACTTGCGGCGGTCATATACAAAACCGCCGTCTCCTGATCCACGCCCAAACAGCCCATTTGGGCGAATTTCTTTTTATCCTCCGGACTTTCACTATAAAATGCATTGGATGTGAACAGGTTCCCCACATGGAAAGACACTCCCATATCCCGGGCTTTGGCAACCGCCTTTTCAACAAGTGCAAATGTGGCAAGGGGTGCAAAGGTACCTCCCAGCTTGTACTGCTCATGATAGCTGGTATCGTGACAGGAGCACAGGGCGATAATGATATCGTACAGCTCCAGCCAAGGCTGGAATCCCCCCGCCGTCCCCACCCGGATGATCGTCTCCACGTCATACAGGTGATAAAGCTCCCAGACATGGTTCGCGGTGGAAGCGCCGCCCATGCCGCCACCCATTACTGAAACGCGTTTGCCCTTGTAAAACCCGGTATAGGCATACATGCAGCGGATTTCATTAATCAGCTTATAATCTTCCAGATAATTTTCCGCTATGAATTTGGCCCGCATGGGGTCGCCCGGCATCAATACCGTTTTGGCAAATTCACCGGGAAGGGCCGCAATATGATGTGTAGGGGCTTTTATTGCCATTTTATTTCCTCCCTTCATTAAAATCAGTTAACTTAAAAACGTTTTAGCGTTTTCAAATTGATTGACTATATGGCCTGTAGCCTATCTCGTCAAGCTGGTCTACAATATTCCCGCGCCCGGCCACCCGGTCGGCCCCATTCTCGATAAACAATAACTGGTCTTCCAGGCTGGCAACACCGCCGCTGGCTTTCACTTTCGCTTTATCGCCCACGGCATTCTTAAGCAGTATGATGTCATGCAGGCTAGCCTTGCCCGGACCAAAACCGGTACAGGTCTTTACATATTCGGCGCCGGCCTGGGCACTGAGCCGCGCTGCCGTCACCTTCTGCTCGTCGGACAGGTAGCCGGTTTCGAGAATCACCTTGACTCCAACGCCGTAGGCTCCGGCGCATTTCACAACGGCGGCGATCTCCTCCTTCACATAGTCATAGTCCCCGTCCAGCAGGCGGGCGATATTGACAACCATATCCACTTCCGTGGCGCCGTCCTCGCAGCATTGCCTTGTTTCAGCTACTTTCGCCTGCGTGGTGGTGGAGCCGTGCGGAAATCCCACAGTGACAAGAATCCCCTTGTCGGATCCCTGCATATGCTGCTTTGCAAGGGCAACCCAGGTGGGATAGACGCATACGGTGGCAAATCCATACCTTTTAACGGTTTCGCAGGCTTTGATTACTGCTTCCGAACCATCAAACGGAGACAATGCCGCCGTGTAGTCCACCTTTGGGATGATCTTCCCCAGTTGCTCCGTGTCGGTTCCTGTCAATATCTTATACATGTGCTTCCTCCTTTTTCTGACGGTGTGTTTGTAACCATTTAAACGGCACCAGCCGCAAATATCCCTCGGTTGTATACCCCTGCAAAACCGGCACAGATTGCGATACATCATCCATAGCGCATAATTCAATATCTCCCGGCCGGTCTACTTTACGCATGATGGCACCGCTGGCCGAAGCGTCAAAAGCATGCCAGGCGCTGTCAAAGTATCGAAGTGTCATCAGGGCCAGCTTGGCGCTGTCATTCAAGTCCAATGTCACTCCCGTCTCCTGTGCCACGGCCATCGCCCGCTCCACCAGCCAAGCCGCGCAATATACGTCGTCAATCGTATAGCTGGTGCCCGCTTCCCGTCCTGCACAAACAATATGAATTCCTGTGGAGTTATGCCCCGCCATATCGACAGCCGCTTTCATGACAGTGGTGGCATTGCGCATACAGCCGATAAATATTTTATCCTTACCCCGTTTAATCAAGGTGTGCACAGCAACCGTGCCGTTGGTGGTCTGCATCAACACGTTTTTTCCTGCCATCATATTGTTGCCGGCCATATCCTCCAGCGACGGGCCAAAGTCGGCTCCTTCCAAACAGTACCCTGCCACACTTTCGGCGCATACCACCAAGCTTTCGTTCCTTTCACCGGAATGGTTGGCAAGAAAACCGTCAATATCGTTTGTCAGCCATACTTCCCTGCTGCCTTTGTCAAACAGAGCGGCAATGGTGCTGCTTGCCCTTAAAACATCAATCACAACGCAAACGGAATCTTTCCCCGCCGGGATATCGGGGGGGAGGTAATCCACATCAATCGTCAAGGCGATCCGCCCTTTCCTTATTTATAAATATTATAAAAAAACCAATGAAGTTGTTAGAACTCAGTCATCCTACATCATAGATGTATATTATTGTTTATTTTATCGCCTGAAACCTCTATATTTTGTGAATAAACACACAAAATAGGCTCGATATTTTTTGTTTTTTGTGATTGTAATTTTAATATGAATGATTGTCCACTTGACAGAATGCAAAACAAACTATAACATATTAATAAAATAAACGATGAAACGTCCTGCCATTATAAGCAGCGGCGAAAGGAATGTGGAAAAATGAAACTGTACAAGCGTAGCCTGTACCTACAGGCGCGGGATCAGATATTGGACATCATCAACTCCGAGAGCGAATTTATGGCAAAATTACCTTCGGAACAGGAATTGGCCGACCGGCTGGATGTATCCAGAAACACAATCCGTGAAGCAATTAAGGTGCTGGAGAGTGAGGGATATGTCATCGCCCGACATGGCATCGGCACATTTGTCATCCGCGACAAGGATAATATCCGCACCAATATCGCCAATCTCGACAGCTCCACCAAAATCATTGCCTGCCACGGGTACAAGCCGGGCACTCATTCCGTGAGCACCGCCGTGACCCCGGCTACGGACCGTGCCGCCCGGGAGCTGAAGCTGAAAGAGGACGATCGCATTTTTTACATTGAGCGGGTACGTACCGCGGATGGAAAACCCGTTGTGTATGTAGAGGATTATATCCCTTACTCAGATGGAATGGAGAAAAAATACCTGCATGAATATCATGAGTCGCTGCTTGCTTTCCTGAATTCTTTTAACTATGGCGTATCCTTTGCCGTGTGCAATATCAGCGCCACGATAAGCAACGAAATCGTTATGGACAAGCTTGCCCTGACACAGCCCACCGCCCTGCTGCAACTCAGCCAGACTCACCACACCGCAATAGGCCGGCCTGTGCTATACTCCGACAGCTATTATGTATGCAGCGCTTTTGAGTTCAGTGTCATCCGCAAGGCGACAAGCTAATGCGGATTCGTGTATATGTCACGGGTTGACAACGTTCACCGGATTGCCGTTTTTGTATTGCGCAAGGTTGTCTACGGCAATATCCATCAGGCGTTTGCGGCTCTCCCTGGGCGCCCAGCTTATATGGGGAGTGATAATGCAGTTTTTAGCTTTCAGCAACGGATTGCTGCTCTTGATGGGCTCGCTGGATACGACATCCAGCCCGGCGGCATACACCTTGCCGCTATTTAACGCGTCGGCCAGATCCTGCTCCTCAATCAGAGGACCGCGGCTGTTATTCAGGATGATAACGCCATCTTTCATCCTTGCGATGGTATCCTTGTTGATGATCCCCTCCGTTTCGGGGAACAGGGGGCAATGCAGGCTGATGACATCGCTTCTGGCAAACAGCTCCTCCAGCTCCGCATAGCGCATTGTGTCACTCACAAGCGCCGGGTTCTGATGCGCGTCATAAGCCAGCACCTTCATGCCGAGTGCCTGCGCAATGCGCCCTGTGCTTTGGCCGATGCGGCCGTAACCGATGATCCCCATAGTCTTGCCGTCCAGCTCGATGAGGGGGTGATCCCAGAAGCAGAAGTCGGGGCAGCTTTCCCAACGGCCTTCGCGTACGGCCTTGTCATGGTGGCCGATGTGGTGGCAAATCTCCAGAAGCAGGGCGATGGCGAACTGCCCCACGGCGGCGGTGCCATATGTTGGGATATTGGTGACAACGATGCCTTTTTCCTTGGCGGTCTGTGTGTCCACCACATTGTATCCCGTCGCCAGAACACCGATATATTTTATATTGGGGCAGGCTGAAAGGGTTTCGGCTGAAAGCGGGGTTTTGTTTGTAAAGACAATGTCCGCATCGCCGATGCGGCTCACAATATCCCCGGCGGCGGTGCGGTCATGCACCGTCAACGCGCCGAAGGCTTCCAGACCGCTCCATGAAAGATCACCGGGATTTTCGGTATATCCGTCCAACACAACAATTTTGCTCATTCCAGCATCCTCCTGTATCAATAAAATTTATTGTCTGTATAATGGGGTTAAAACCCTCGCCTTCCAGGCGAAGCCTTTAGGTTAACCTCCTGGCTAATAGCAAATCTTAAAGAGGAGGGGGAAGCCCGATATACAATATCCGAGCTACC
>Ga0153950_1000060_pt1 | contig 45143 bp, 57 predicted proteins | sample TSNJ034MetaG_FD_104737 | JGI IMG/M metagenome (GOLD analysis project Ga0153950, IMG submission 104737) | Attine ant fungus gardens microbial communities from New Jersey, USA - TSNJ034 MetaG | ecosystem: Host-associated > Fungi > Mycelium > Unclassified | place: USA: New Jersey, Wharton State...
CCGTTCCGCAGGCGCCGCGGACGTCCAGTCCTGCCACGCACGGACCGCAGGGTTGCGGCTCTCGAAGGCGAGCAGCCCGCCGGGACGGAGGGAGGCATGGAGATCGGCGAGAGTACGTTCCCACTGTCCCTCCGGGATGTGCTGGGCGACGTTCCCGCTCATGACGGCCACGTCGTGCGCTCCGGGCGGAATCGAGCGGCTGTCACCGAGGACCCAGTCGACCTGTTCGGAACCGCGCTGTGCCCGGGCGTGGCGGAGCATGGCTGGTGACGGGTCGATGCCCACCACGCGGCGGCCGGGGGCGGCGAACGTGACCGTGAGGATGCCGGTGCCGCAGCCGAGGTCCAGCACGGCGCGGGCTGAGGCCTGTTCCACGAGGGAACGGTAGTAGTCGTGGTCCGGGCCATCAGGGTTGTCGATGTCATACAGCTCAACGAGCCGTGGGTCGAGGTCGGCCATGACTTCACGCTAACAACGAGGCCGGATCGATGGAAGGCCAGGGGCCCAGCACGGGGCCCTCGCGCGGGGCCCCCTCGCCGACTACGCTTGGCACCGTGACTGAAGCGCTCAATGACACCGCAACCGCCCCCGACTTCGACCTGAGGAACCTGCCCAAGGTCTCCCTCCACGATCACCTGGACGGAGGGCTGCGTCCGGAGACCATCATCGAGCTCGCCGCCGCCGTCGGACACGAACTCCCCTCCACCGACGCCGTCGCCCTGGGCCAGTGGTTCCGCGACTCCGCGGACTCCGGCTCGCTGGTCCGTTACCTCGAAACCTTCGACCACACCATCGCCGTGATGCAGACCCGCGAGGGCCTGATCCGCGTGGCGAAGGAATTCGTGGAGGACCTGGCCGAAGACGGTGTGGTCTACGGCGAGGTGCGCTGGGCCCCGGAACAGCACCTGCAGAAGGGTCTGAGTCTGGACGAGGTGGTCGAAGCCGTGCAGGAAGGCCTGGAAGCCGGCATGGCCGCCGTCGAGGAGACCGGCCGTGAGATCCAGGTGGGCCAGCTGATCACCGCCATGCGTCACGCCGACCGCGGGCAGGAGATCGCCGAACTGGCCGTTCGCCACCGTGACAACGGTGCTGTCGGCTTCGACATCGCCGGTGCCGAGCTGGGCTTCCCGGCATCCCGCTTCCGCGACGCCTTCACCTACCTGGCCGAGAACAACTTCCCGGCCACCGTCCACGCCGGCGAGGCCGACGGCCTGGCCAGCATTCAGTCCGCCCTGGTGGACGGGCGCGCGCTGCGCCTGGGTCACGGCGTCCGCATCGCGGAAGACGTCACCGTGGACTTCGAGAGCGACGACGACGGCGAGCAGGTGGGCATGGTGTCCTTCGGCACCCTGGCCGCCTGGGTCCGTGACCGTGGGATCGCACTGGAGGTCTGCCCGTCCTCCAACCTCCAGACCGGTGCCATCGCAGGCTTCGGCGAGGACATCTCCGCCCACCCGATCGACATGCTGTACCAGACCGGCTTCAACGTCACCATCAACACGGACAACCGGCTCATGAGCGGTGTGACCCTGACGGACGAGTTCGAACTCCTGGTGGAGACCTTCGACTATGACCTGGACGATCTGCTCGAACTGACGCTGAACGCCGCCGAGGCCGCCTTCCTTCCGCTGGAGGAGAAGGAAGCCCTGGTGGAGTACATCAACGAGGCCTACGCCAACCTCGACTGAGGAACGGCACGGACCATGGAGAGGACAGTAGGCGCGGGGGAGAGGACCGAAAGGCTCCTGGACTGCATCGCGGCCCTCCGCGCCCACTGCCCCTGGACCCGTGCCCTCACCCATGAGAGCCTCCTCGAATACCTCATCGAGGAGGCCCATGAAGTGGTGGAGACCGTGGAGCGCGGCGCCGATTCCTCTGCGGAACTCGCGCAGGAACTGGGGGACGTCCTCCTCCAGGTGGTGTTGCACTCCCGGATCGCCGAGGAGGACGGGCGGTTCTCCTTCGCGGAAGTGGCCGAGGGGCTCCGCGTCAAGCTGGTGCGGCGCAACCCGCATGTCTTCCACCCCGACGGAAGCCTCCGCGAGACCTTCCCGGCCACCGTCGAAGAGATCGAAGCCCGCTGGGATGAGGTCAAACGAGCGGAGAAGCCCCAGCGGGAATCCGTCTTCGAGGGCGTGCCGGAATCCCTCCCCGCTCTGGCCCGTGCCGCCAAACTGCTCTCCCGCGCCCGGCGCGACGGCAGCGGCCTGCTGCCCGCGCCAGCGCCGTCACCGGTGCGATTCGAGGATGAGGAGAGCCTGGGGGAGGCGCTCCTGGCACTCGTGTCCGACGCCCAGGAACGCGGGCTCGACGCCGAACGGGCCCTCCGCGTCGCACTGCGCCGTCGTGAGCCCTGAGAGGCCGTTTCTTAACACCGCGTGATGGCGGCGTTAAAAGTCCCGTCCCGGGAGAAAAGCGCCAAAGCCCTGCGCTAGGCTTGAGGCGGGACGAGGCCGTCCTGCACCGCACGGCCCATCCACGACTGAGTGAGCGATGTGTCACACGGTGATACGTCAGCTGAAGAACAGGAGCTTTTCCATGGCGCTCATTGATGCCATCCACGCCCGCGAGATTCTCGATTCCCGTGGCAACCCGACCGTTGAAGTTGAAGTCCTCCTGAGCGATGGCTCCCTGGGCCGCGCCGCAGTTCCCTCCGGCGCCTCCACCGGCGAGCACGAAGCCGTGGAACTGCGTGACGGCGACAAGGGCCGCTACCTCGGCAAGGGCGTCCAGCTGGCCGTCGACGCCGCGATCGAGCAGATCGGCCCGGCCCTGGAGGGCTTCGACGCCACTGACCAGCGCAGCATCGACGCCGCCATGATCGAACTGGACGGCACCCCCAACAAGGGCAAGCTCGGCGCCAACGCGATCCTCGGCGTCTCCCTGGCCGTGGCCAACGCCGCCGCCGCGTCCGCCGACCTCCCGCTGTACAAGTACCTGGGTGGCCCGAACGCTCACGTGCTGCCCGTGCCGCTCATGAACATCCTCAACGGTGGGTCCCACGCCGACTCCGATGTGGACATCCAGGAATTCATGGTGGTCCCGCTCGGTGCCGAGACCTTCTCCGAGGGCCTCCGCTGGGGCGTCGAGGTCTACCACAACCTCAAGTCCGTGCTGAAGGAGAAGGGCCTGGCCACCGGCCTGGGCGATGAGGGCGGCTTCGCCCCGAACCTGCCGAGCAACCGCGCCGCGCTGGACCTCATCCAGGAAGCGATCGTCCGTGCCGGCTACACCCCGGGCAAGGACATCGCGCTGGCCCTGGACGTCGCCTCCTCCGAGTTCTTCGAGAACGGCACCTACCAGTTCGAGGGCAAGTCTCTCACCGGCGAGGAGATGAGCGCCTACTACGCGGAGCTCGTCGACGCCTACCCGCTGGTCTCCATCGAGGACCCGCTGGATGAGAACGACTGGGACGGCTGGAAGCACCTGACCGACACCCTGGGCGCCAAGGTCCAGCTGGTGGGCGACGATCTGTTCGTCACCAACCCGGTCCGCCTCCTTGAAGGCATCCAGAAGGGCACCGCCAACTCCCTGCTGGTCAAGGTGAACCAGATCGGCTCCCTCACGGAGACCCTGGACGCCGTGTCCCTGGCTCAGCGCTCCGGCTACACCACGATCACCTCGCACCGCTCCGGTGAGACCGAGGACACCACGATCGCGGACATCGCCGTCGCCACCAACGCCGGCCAGATCAAGACCGGTGCCCCGGCCCGCTCCGAGCGCGTCGCCAAGTACAACCAGCTTCTGCGCATCGAGGAGGAGCTCGCCGACGCAGCCGTCTACGCCGGCCGTGCCGCCTTCCCGCGTTTCAAGGGCTAAAGCCCGGACGCTGAACGGAACGGCGGTTATGGTTGAAGGAACCATGACCGCCGTTCCGGCGTTTAACCCCCGGCAGGTGCCAGTCCCTGCCGCGGTGCAGGCTCCGGCCGGCACCAGGCTCCCGACCGAACTTCCGAGGTGATCACCGTGGCCACCCGCCGCCCCAAGGTTCCACGCGCCACCCTGCTCGACGGCGGTTCCTCCGCGCCGCGCAAGCCGGCGCCCCGGGTGGAGGACTCCGGGGCTGATGGCGCCCGGGTGCGGGACGGCCGCGTGGTGGGGGAACGCACGGTGGCGGATTTCAGTGCGAAGGCGCGGGAGAAGACCGCCGCAAGCCACGACGCCGGCACGCAACGCGCAGCCAAGCCTGCCTCCGGAGGAGCCGCGGGAGGCTCCGGCCACAGCTCCAGGACCCCGGCTTCCACGTCGTCCGGCCAGGCCAAGCAGCCCGCTGGGGCCACGGCGAAGACTTCGGCCTCCTCCAAGGCGTCCGCCTCGTCCAGGAGTCAGGCATCTGGAGCCTCTTCATCCGGGAACAAGACCGGGCACAAGGCCGGGGGTAAGGTCACGGCCGAACCTGCTCCGGTCCCCGCCCGGGCGTTCTCCGGCAGGCTCCTGGCACTGGGCCTGGTCATGCTGGCCATCACCGTGCTGCTGGCGCCCACCGTGAAGAACTGGTGGGATCAGCGTCAGCAGATCGCCCAGCTGCAGGAGGACATCCGGACCAAACAGGCCGAACAGAACGGCCTGAAGAAGGACATCGCCCGTTGGCATGATCCGGCGTACGTCCAGCAGCAGGCCCGTGACCGCATTAACATGGTGATGCCCGGTGAGATCGGGTACTGGGTCTTCGGGAAGGAAGGCGGCACCGCCGGAGCGGGCACTCCGGGTGGCACCACCACCCCCGTCCAGGGGGACACCCCCTGGACCCAGAAATTCCTGGAATCCGTCCGGGAAGCCAGTAAGTGACACGACGTTCCTGGGCCCGGTGCCACAGGCCTGAGCAGTCGCAGTGAGGATTTTGACAATGAGCGCAATGGCGCACCAGCCCACGGGCGGCGAGGACCGGACGGTCACCGAAACGGACCTGGACACGTTGAGCCGTCAGCTGGGCCGTCCGGTCCGCGACGTCGTGGAGATCTCGGCCCGCTGCGTGTGCGGCAACCCACTGGTGGCCGCCACCGCTCCCCGGCTGGGCAACGGCACGCCGTTCCCCACCACCTTCTATCTGACGCACCCGGTCATCACCTCCGCCGTTTCACGCCTGGAGGCGACCGGCCGGATGAACGAGATGAACGAGCGCCTGGCGCAGGAGCCCGAGCTGGCCGCTGCGCACCGTGCGGCCCATGAGGCCTACCTGGCGGCCCGCCGCGAGATCGGACGGATCAGCGGGGTCGGTGAGGTCCCCGAGATCGACGGCATCTCGGCCGGGGGCATGCCGGAGCGTGTCAAGTGTCTGCATGTCCTGGTGGGCCACTCCCTGGCCGCAGGTCCGGGCGTCAACGTCCTGGGTGACGAGGCCCTGGCCGGGATCTCCGAGTGGTGGACCGTGGAACGCTGCTATTGCGACGGAGCCTGGGACACCAGCGGCCAGGCCCCGGAGAAGGACCTGAGCCGCCACGGCCCGCAGGGGCGCCCCGACCTGGTGGGACGTCCCGCCCCGCGCCGCTCCACCACCCGCCGGGTGGCCGCGATCGACTGCGGCACCAATTCCATCCGCCTTCTGGTGGCGGACCGCGATTCGAAGGGCGGCCTGGAGGACGTGGTGCGCCAGATGCGCGTGGTTCGCCTGGGGCAGGACGTGGACAAGACCGGCGAATTCGCGCCGGAGGCCCTGGAACGCACCTTCGCCGCCGCAGAGGAGTACGCCCGGCTGATTGCTGAGAACCCGACTCCTGCGGCGGGCTCCGCCGACGGCGATCCTGCCGCCCTGCCCCCTGCAGACATCCGTTTCGTGGCCACCTCGGCCAGCCGGGACGCCCGGAACCGCCAGGTGTTCGTGGATGGCATCCGGGAACGTCTGGGCGTGGAACTCGAAGTCATCAGCGGGGATGAGGAAGCCGCGCTGTCCTTCGCCGGTGCCGCGAGCGTCCTGCCGTCCCGCGGTGAGGAACTGACCCTGGTGGTGGATCTGGGCGGTGGTAGCACGGAGTTCGTTCTAGGCAACGACGACGGCGTGCAGGCGGCCCGCAGCGTGGACGTGGGCTGTGTCCGGCTCACCGAGCGGCACCTCCGCAGCGACCCGCCCACCGCCGAGGAGATCGCCTCCGCGGAAGCCGATGTGAACGCAGCCCTCGACCTCGCACTGGAGACGGTGCCGCTCGGCCGCGCCAGCGCCGTCGTCGGCGTCGCGGGCTCCATCACCACCATCACCGCCCATGCGCTGGGGCTGGAGCAGTACGACTCCAGCAGGATCCATGGCACGCGTCTGGGCTTCGCGGAGCTGCGCCGGGCCTGTGACAGCCTCCTGGGCATGAGCCGGGCCGAGCGCACCGCGTTGGGTTTCATGCACCCCGGGCGGGTGGATGTCATCGGTGCCGGTGCGCTGGTGTGGCGGACGGTGCTCGGACGGCTTGAGGAACTGAGCGAAGGCAGCCTGCAGGAGGCCGTGACCAGCGAACACGATATTCTTGACGGAATCGCCCTCAGCATCGCCTGAGGGGCTTCGCCCGGGACGGCCGGTTGCGGGAGTGACTGGCCGGACCCCGAGACGGAACGACGGGAGCACATGAGGGCACAAGACGTGAGCCGCGCACGAGGCAAGGGCCGGGGCGTCCGGACCCTGACGACAGCCCTGGTGCTGACCTTCGTTGCTTCTCTTTCCCTCGCGGCTCCCGCGCAGGCCGACAGCATCCGTTCCGGTGAGTACTGGCTGGACGGCTACGGCATCACCAAGGCCTGGAAGGAAAGCCGGGGGGCCGGGGTGAAGGTGGCCATCATCGATTCCGGCATCGACACGGCCCATCCGGATCTGAAGGGCTCGGTGGTGGAAGGGACGGACGTCTCCGGCGCCGGGAACGCCGAGGGCACCAAGAGCATCGGCGCCAAGCCGGAACACGGCACCCTGGTGGCCAGCCTGCTGGCAGGCCGCGGTCACGGGAGCCGGCCCAGCGCGTCCCCGTCTCCGAGTCCCACAGCCAAGCCCGCACCGACCGTGCAGAACGCCGGTGCCGGGCCGGATGGCATGGTGGGTGTCGCCCCGGAGGCCGAACTCCTCTCCATCTCCACCTGGCTGGGTTCGCCCAACCCGGCGGGCAAGTCGGATGAGGACCAGATCCCTGAGGCAGTCCGCTGGGCCGTGGACCACGGAGCCAAGGTCATCAACATCTCCCTGGGCAGCTCGTCACCGGACTGGCCCCAGAGCTGGGATGCCGCCTTCCTCTACGCCGAGCAGAAGGACGTGGTGGTGGTGGCCGCCGCCGGGAACCGGGGGAGCGGGAACATCCAGGTGGGTGCACCCGCGACCATTCCCGGGGTGGTGACGGTGGCGGGGCTGGACCGGAAGAACACGGCCAGCCAGGACTCTTCCTCACAGGGCATCAGCATCGCCGTCGCAGCGCCCGCGGAGGAATTGGAGGGGGCCCTTCCCGGTGGTGGGTACGCCACCTGGAGCGGGACCTCCGGAGCGGCCCCCATCGTGGCGGGCGTGGCCGCCCTCATCCGGTCCAAGTATCCGGAGATGAGCGCCAAGCAGGTCATCAACAGGATCATCACCACGGCCAAGGACGTCGGTGAGCCCGGCCGTGATCCGCTCTACGGGTTCGGCATCCTGGATGCGGAGAAAGCGCTGACGGCGTCCGTGCCGGAAGCCGGCGCCAACCCACTGGGCAGCATCGCGGACTGGATCCGTGTGCACCGGAGGGGCGGGGAGCCGAGTCAGAAACCGCCTGCGGGGACGGGTAATCTCATGCCTCAGCCGAGCGTCTCGGACCCGGCGCCGCCCGTGGCCAAGGGCTCGGACGGACTGGATTCCCCTCTTCCGGCCACCCTGGTGCTGGGGTTCTCGGCTCTGCTTCTTCTGCTGCTCGCGGCCGCGGTTCTCCATGTGCGTGCGGTGGGCCGGCGGGAGAGCGCTGAGGGGGAAGCCCCAGCTCAGGAGGATGTGGCGACGGCTCCCGGCGACGCGGGGGAAGCTGCCGCCGCTCCCGCCCGGGAGGATGCCCCGGAACGGGCCTCCGAAGGGCATGCCTCGGGGGGCTGATCCACGCCGTTCACACTATGTGAATGTTTTCACAAACTGCGCTATCCTGGGTGTATGGCAACCACTCAGCAGCCCCTTGCTCCCCAATTGCAGGACCGCCCGCGCGTTCTCGTCGTCGGCGGCGGCTACGTCGGTCTGTACGTAGCCCTCAAGCTTCAGAAGAAGATCGCGAAGGCCGGTGGCATCGTCACCGTCGTGGATCCGCTTCCCTACATGACGTACCAGCCGTTCCTGCCCGAGGTGGCCGGCGGCAACATCGAGGCCCGCCACGCCGTGGTCTCGCACCGTCAGCACCTCAAGGAGACCGAGCTCATCCAGGGCCGCGTCACCGCGATCGACCACGCCAACCGCAAGGCCGTCGTGGCCCCCGCGGACGGTGGCGCACCGTTCGAGATCCCGTACTTCGACGTCGTGCTGGCCGCAGGCGCCATCACCCGTACCTTCCCGATCCCGGGTCTGGCGGACAAGGGCATCGGCCTGAAGACCATCGAAGAGGCCGTGGCCCTTCGTAACCAGGTCCTCACCAAGATCGAGCTGGCCTCCACCATGACCGATCCGGAAGAGCGCAAGGCCGCTCTGACCTTCGTGGTCGTCGGTGGCGGCTTCGCCGGCATCGAGGCCATCACCGAGCTTGAGGACATGGCTCGCCAGGCCGTCGGCGAGAACCCCCGCGTGGACCAGAGCGAGATCCGCTTCGTGCTGGTCGAGGCCATGGGCCGCATCATGCCCGAGGTCACCGCGGAACAGGCCGAGTGGGTCGTGGAGCACCTGCGCAGCCGCGGCATCGAGGTGCTGCTGAACACCTCCCTGGCCGACGCCGAGGACAAGCTCAAGCTCATCAACATGGCGGACAAGTCCCCGGCCGGCGAGTTCGCCGCCGACACCCTCATCTGGGCAGCCGGTGTGCAGGCCAACCCGATGGTCCGCTCCACCGACTTCCCGCTGGAACCGCGTGGTCGCGTCCGTGTGCTGCCGGATCTGCGCATTGCCGGTGATGAAGGCATCATCGACAACGCCTGGGCCGCCGGTGACGTCGCCGCTGTTCCGGACCTGACGGGCAAGGGCCTGCCGGACGGCACCTGCGTGCCGAACGCCCAGCACGCGCTGCGCCAGGCGAAGGTGCTCGCGAAGAACCTGTGGGCTTCCCGCTGGGACAAGCCGATGCACGACTACAAGCACAAGAACCTCGGTGCTGTGGCCGGTTTCGGCTCCTGGAAGGGCGTTGCCAACATCAACCTGCTCGGCCGCATCGGCCTCAAGGGCTGGCCGGCCTGGATCGCCCACCGTGGTTACCACGGCATGGCCATGCCCACCTTCGAGCGCAAGTTCCGCGTGGTCGGCGGCTGGTTCCTGAGCCTGTTCGCAGGCCGGGACACCACCCAGCTGATCGACCTGGACAACCCTCGCGGCGCCTTCGAGGCCGCCGCACGTCCGGCTCCGAAGCCCGCCGAGGCCGCAGCCGCTGCCAAGTAGCAGGCGCGCTGCCGGCTGCTGATTGCCGATGACGACGGCGCCGCTCACCACTTCAGGTGAGCGGCGCCGTCGTCGTTTGCGTCTGTCCTCCTCCCGGCCCGGCTTGCGTGCTCAGTCGTGGCGGGTGTTTCGCGTCTGAACTCGCCACAACTGAGCACACAGACGACGACGGCGGCAGTGTCACCGCCGCGGCGCGGATAAGATGGACGCGCGCCCCAATAGCCCAATTGGCAGAGGCAGCGGACTTAAAATCCGCTCAGTCAGGGTTCGAGTCCCTGTTGGGGCACAGTAAACGGCCCCGGAATCTCAACGATTTCGGGGCCGTTGCGTGTTTCTGAACCGGTTTTGAGAGGGCGTTGGTGGGATATTTGGTGGGATATTCTGCCGGACCCACCGGTTAGAGTGCCCGCCGTCGTGTGAAGTCGATGGAGATTACGTTGTCCTGAGGCCCCGGTGGCGTTGACGGTGCGACGGTGAAAAGGGCCTCGGTGACTTTCGCTGCCGCTTCCGCCTTGAGCTCGTCCAGCACGTGTTGATAGCGGTGAAGCATCGTGATGCTGGACCATCCAAGGATCTCCATGACGACGCGAGGGTCTACGCCCATGGCGAGCAGGACCGTGGCTGCGGTGTGCCGAGCGTCGTGCACTCGGGCGCGAGGCATGCCGGCGGCGGCGATGAACTGTTGCCAGGAGGCGTAGTCCTCAGTTCCCGGAATGGGCTTGCCATTGCGGCGGCAGAACATCAGATCGATGGTCTCTCCGCCCGGGGCCGTCCATGGTCGGCGGTTTGGGCCCTCCTCCACTTTCACCTGCGCGTTGAACTTCAGTAGCTCTTTGAGAGCGTCGGAGACCGGTCCTGGTAGTTTCATCGTGCGCTTGCCCGCGTCGCTCTTCGGTGGCCCTGAGTGGATGCCGCCGCCGTGCCGCTGGGGGCACCATCCGCCCTTCTTCCCACACGAGGGTTCGGAACCAGCAGGAGCGCATCCGTGCTGCCATGGGAGTGTGTACAGGGTCCGCTCAATGCGGAGAGTTCCAGCGGCCGGGTCGAAGTCGGACTCAGCCAGCCCAAGCCGTTCGCCCTGGCGCGGGCCCAGGGCCAGGGCCACAATCCACCGGGCACCTTCATCGGGTGGGAGCGCGGAGGCGGCATCGATGAGGCGCCGCGCATCGGCCAGTGTAAACACGGCCGGCGCGTAGGTAGCCGCCGTCGGGGCATCAATCCGGGAAACCGGGTTCACCGCCACGACGCCCTGCTGGATCGCTACCTTGAACGCGCGCGATAGCACGCGGTGCAGTTGCAGAATCGTGGTCTCAGAACGTCCCGCATCCCTCATCCTCTTGTACAGCTGCGACAGATCGACCGGCGCCACTTTGTCCAGCCGCCTCCGCGCGATCGGATGACCGTGGATCCATGTCCGGAAGAACGACTCATAGCGGACACGCGTCCGCGGTCGAATCCGAGTGTCCGGAGTGATCTCGAGCCAGGTGCGAAGCCAGTCCTCAAGGGTCGGTACGCGCCCGCCGACAAGCTCGCCCCGTGCGAGAGCGGCAACCGCCGCACGCCGCTTCGCGTTCACCTCCGCCTTCGTCCGACCATAGATGATCTTCCGGACCGGCCGACCATTCCTCACCGCCCCCGTCAGAATCTCAGCACGCCACCGCCCGTCCTTCGTCTCGTAGACACTCCCGTCGCCATAGTGGCCGCGAGTCCCGTTCGTCTTGCTGCTCATGAGAACTCCGGTTCAGATAGCTGCGTAAGGTGCGCAGCGGAGGATGTGGTGGCGCTCGCTGTCAGTGATGCTGGCGAGCCTGTCGCGGACGACGTCGGTGGTGACCCAGAGCTCCTCGGCAAGCTCCGAGACGTGGGGCGTCCAGAGTAGGGCGCGTGTGAGCTGGTCGGTGCTGATGAGGAGGCGGGCGGTCCGGACGCGCACGGTCCATTCGATGCGGGCTGGCTGGCAGCCTTCATGTTCCTCGAGGAGGTGTACGAGTTCATGCGTTAGTCCGCAGCGTCGTTCGGCTTGCTGCTGGCCGCGGTGCAGCCATATGGTGCCGCGGCCGTCAGTGCGGCCGCGGGAGCCGTCGGGTATGTCTACCCAGGCGACGCGGACGTGTGGCAGTCGGCGCAGGGTGTCCCATGGATCGAACCCCCCGGTATTCGAAAACATGTTCGAATACTAGGGGGCGTTGTCCGTCGGCGTCCAACCGCGCCTGGCGCCTGGGCTAGGGCTGGTCCTGGGACTCTTCGCCCAGCTCGCTCCATTCGCGGTCGCGTCGGATCTGGGATTCGTGCGGGGCACCCGCGGCGAGGTCTCGCCAGTTCTCCGGCAGTGGAATCTCATCTTCTCGCTGATACTTCGAGAGGTCGCGACTTTGCGCTGAGTTCTTCTGTCCCTTGCCAGTGTTACGGCGGCCAGTGAGTTCGTCGGATGGCAGTGTGACGGGGTGGTTTGGATCGGCTTCATGGGGCACCTTCGTGACATCGAGTCCGCCCAGTTCGCGTCCGAGGTTGAGGAATGCTTCCCGGAGCGAGTCCGGAAGGCGATCTAGGCCGGGAGCGACGTAGGCGTCTCGGTCCTGACTGACAGGTGCGAGTCCGAGGGACCGCGCTGCCGCCAGGACGATTTCCTGGGATGTTAGCCGCGTCCCGGCGGCAAGCCCTCGGATGGTATCCGGGTCGGGGAAGTTCTTCAGGGGCTCGTTGATGAGCTGGAAGAGGCGCTTCCCTGAGGGCGTGCCGCCGCATGCGGCTGAGAACGACTCATAGGAGTACCGGTTGCGGGCCTTGGCGTCGGCCAAGATCCTGGCGAGGTCTCCGTGGGTCATCACATTCCTCAGATTGAAGGTGGATCGGGGATGGTGCCAAACCGCGAAAGTTAGGCACTGCCTAAGTGTAGCCGGGCACTCTCGTGCCGCGCCCGCCTAAGAAGAAGTTCAAAAAAATCCTCCGCGAAGCCCGGATTAAAGGCGCGAGGGGTCCATGGGCACTTGCCAGACTGCCTAACTATGCTTACTATTTCATTACCTACTACTTGACGAACATGCCTAAGGGGGGCTTCAATGGAACAGCGCAGAACTTGCAGAACCAACCGAAGGAGGTGGCCCGCAGGCGTGCGAATGAAATTGGTGGCCCGCGACTCCCTTATCGACCGCATGGATCGGAAGGGGTGGTCGAACCGCAGGCTGGCAAAATATGCGGAGTGCTCGCCCGGGACGATTGACAATCTCGTTCGAGGCGCAACTCAGGCGGTGAACAGCGGGCGCGTGGCGGAACTGATCTGCGAGGCTCTCGATGTGCCGATAGACGTCTACTTCGTGCCTGAAATATCTAGTAGCGCTTCACGCGCTGTTACCCAAAGAGGAGTCGTGTCTGCATGACTGTCACAACGGAAGTACCTGCCACGCGCTTGTACACGGTGCAGGAGGCCGCGGTCGAGCTGGGCGTTGGCAAGAGCTACGTCTACTCGGCCATCGAGAAGGGCGAGATCCCCGTGGTGGAGCTCGGCACGGCGAAGCGATCGAAGATCCGGGTGCGGGCCACGGCGATCGCAGCGTTCATCGAGGCTCGCACCCATTCGGCCGCCCACGCGTAGGCGGCCCCCACGTTCCCCGTCGTGCCCTCTGCCCCCAATCGTGGGCACGACGGTCTTACCCCCACTGGAAGCGCCTCCCCAGCGCATGAAGAAGCCCCCGAGCCGTTGCACCGGCCCGGGGGCGTTGAACCCCACCCCTATCAGAAGGAAAGATCCATGCCTATCGTATCCGCGCGCCGTCGCGCGCATGCCTATCCGATGACACTGGTCAGGCTGCTCCGGTGCTTGGTCACTGAGCAGCTCGAGCCGGGACGCTACCACGCCGTGCGGGGTGGATCCCGTGGCTGAGCAGATGATAACGCCGGCCGATTTCTTCCCGTCGAGCTTGTACTTCAAGGCTCTGGATGTCCCTGAGGGTACGGCGCGGGACGAGATGATGGTCCGCCGAGGGGCGAAGGTCGCGACGTTGTGCCGGGCTGCCGAGGCGCTGCTCCGGGTAGCGAAGACACTGCGGGACAGCGACCGCCATGGGTTGGCGTTTGACCAGACGACCCTCCTGGAGGCCGCCACGACCGACGTGGAGGGACGCGCGGATGCCCTTGTCTGCGACATCCGGGCGGTGTCATTCAGCTGGCTCGACGCTCACGCAGAGGACACCGGGCGGTTCGTGTACGCACAGGGCGGATGGGTTCCCCCGGTGCGCATGCCGTCGGTTCCGCCGACCGGAGGGCGGCTCGGAACGTTCATTGTGGACCCGGCGGTCAAGTCCGGTGGGGTGACGCCCGCGGACTTCGCTGCCGCGGCATCACGGACTGCGCGGCTGGCCGGGGGTATGGCATGAGCCGTCACAAGGGTCCGCGTGTCGAGTGCACGGCCACGGTGAACCCGATCGGCAAGCGGCCGTTCCAGGACCGTGCGCAGCTGTCGTACCGGAATGATGCGGAGTTGTCCGAGCAGTTGCGGAAGTACGCGAAGCACAAGTGGCCTGAGGCGTACCAGATCAAGATCGACACCAAGACGAAGACGATCTTGGTCAACGGCCGTGAGCTCGCGCACTACCACCTGCACCTCGGCCATGAGGCGGAGGACATGCAGGAGACGTTGGAGGTGGGGGCATGAGTTGGCCGAGTTCGCATGTTGCGCGATCGCGTCGCTGCCGTCGCCTGTACCCGGCGTTCATCCTTGCGGCCCTGTTCGTGATGGCTTCCGCCCCGCTGGTTGGTTTCACGGGGGTGCATCTCGTGGCCATGGTCGCAGCGGTCTTCTCGTTCGTGGGTGTCGCAATCGATTCCTCCCCTCGGCGTGAGGGGTCGTGAACGTGGTGTCTGAGGTCAGGGTGCCGCCTGCGCCGGACGCTCGGACCCTGCTGGCGGACACGGCGAATCAGCTTGCTGTTCTGGGCGAGAGGTTCATGAACGAGGCCCGCCCGGAGGTCGCGGGGCCGTTCCTGTCCGCGGCGGGGATTCTTGCCAGCGCGGTGTGGGCCGTTCCCGCGGACGAGCCCACGGGACCGTGACGATGTACCGGCGGCGCGCCCCGGTCGAGGGCCATGCCACCGCGGTGGCAGTGGGCGCTCTGCACAACCAGGTCGTGCTGCTGAAGCGCCGTCTCAACGCTTCTATTGCCCGGGAGAAGGAAGCCCACCTGCGGGCGGCGAGGTACCGGGAGCAGCGGGACGCCGCCGAGCGGCGTGCCCGGGAAGAGATCAGCCGGATGCGGCTAGAGATGCAGCGGCGGAGCCGCACACCAATCACGTCCGGCCTGTATGGCGGGCCCGAGGGCCTGCAGAAGGCCGTCGAAGAACTCTATGGAAAGAGGACATGATGTCCGATCAGATCCCCGTGGGGGAGTACACCCAATCGTTCGACATGGCGACACACGCCTTCATCATCGCCTACCCGATCGAAGTCTCCGCCGACGGCGTGAAGATCACCGCCGGCGCGAACTTGATCACGGGGTGGGCGAACGTGGCGGAGCGTCCGGACCTCGTGGCCGCTGCGCTCCGGCGCACGGCGAACGCTATTGAGGCCGGGTCCATGCAGTCAATAATTCGGCCGATGGGGCCAGACCATGGCTAGGCGGTTTCAGCGCCGGCGGACGAAGGGGTGGCAGGCCCCGCCCGGCGCCGTGTACGTGGGACGCGGGACGATGTGGGGCAACCCTTGGCAGGCACACGGCCTGACGGTGTTCGGTCCTGCGTGGCACGAGCAGATGTCGCGATCGCTGCGTGGTCAGGTGTTCATCGACCCTGCCGCGGTGCAGGCGGCATATTCCACCCACAGCCACTTGGAGGCCGCGGCCGCCGCATCCGTGGACGTGTTCCGGACGTACTGCGAGGTCATGCAGCGCGACCGCCCGGCCAAGTTCCGGGCATGGATCGCGCCGCTCCGGACCCGGGACTTGATGTGCTGGTGCGCGGAGGACGTCCCGTGCCATGCGGATGTGCTGCTGGAGTACGCGAACCCGGCACCGGCGGCGGAGGACGCCGGGCCGGCCGTGTGGGGTCCGTTGAAGCCGCCCTTCCCGTACTACGGGGGCAAGACCCGGATCGCGGCGGAGATCGTGGAGTACTTCCCGGAGCACTCCCACTACATCGAACCGTTCGCCGGGGCCCTGTCGGTGCTTTTCGCCAAGCCGAAGTCGCTGATTGAGACGGTGAACGATCTGAACGGCGACATCGTGAACTTCTTCGCGGTCCTGCGCGACCGGCGTGAGGAGCTCGAGCGGGCTTGCGCGCTCACCCCGCACAGCCGGGAAGAGCACGCGGCGGCCCGTGACCTCGACGTCGTGGATCCGGTAGAGCGGGCGCGGAGGACGTTCGTGCTGCTGTCCCAGGGCAGGAACGCGTCTCTCCGGAAGACGGGGTGGGCGCATTTCCAGTCCCCGATCGCAGGCGGATCGCGGCCCCGTTACATCCAGAAGATGGTGGGCCGGTTCGCCCCGTTGGCCGAGCGCCTGCTCGACGTCACCTTGGAATGCCGCGACGGCGTCCAGGTGGTCCGGGAGTTCGGGCAGCACGAGGGAAACCTCCTGTACGTGGATCCGCCGTACCTCGCGACCACGCGGGCCAGTAGCGGCTATGCCCAGGAGTTCTCCCGCCACGACCAGCACAACGAGCTGATCGACGCGCTCCTCGAATGCAAGGCCGCCGTCGTCCTCAGCGGCTTCCCCTCCGACCTCTATTCCCGGCGCCTGGCCGGATGGCACACCGCCAAGATCACCGGATCCCGGAACGTCAACCAGACCAGCACCCCGGAGACCATCTGGTCGAACCGCGACATCACCAGACAGCCCACCCTCGACATGGAAGGAATCGCCTCGTGAGCCTGTACTACGAAGACGACCACGTCCGCCTGTACCTCGGCGACTGCCTCAAAGAGCACCTCGACTGGGTTGCTGCTGATGTGTTGATCACCGACCCCCCATACGGATCAGAAAATGGCGTTGGGTATGGCCGTTCGGGAGGCAATGGCCGTAAGGGAAACGCTTTCATCGCCAACGATGGCTCAACTGCCGTGCGTGACGCTGCACTGGCTCTGTTCATCGGTCGCCCAACGCTTTCATTCGGGACGCCACGTATGCCAGACCCGCCCGGGGAGTGGGATGACCGCCTCGTCTGGGACAAACGTGAACCGGGACTCAATGGCGGCCCCTGGCGGTACACGCATGAGTCCATCTTTGTGCGCGGGGAAGGGTGGAAGCGGACTAGTGCCTCGGCCTTCAGCATCCTGAGTTTCCCAAGTGGCAATGGAACCTGGGAGAAAGCCCAACACGTCCACGCAAAGCCAGTGAAGCTCATGGAGGCGCTAGTTGCCGCAGCTCCAAATGGCGTCATTGCTGATCCGTTCTCAGGGTCCGGCTCCACTCTCGTCGCCGCTAAGGCTCTGGGTCGAAAGGCAATTGGCGTGGAACTCGAGGAGAAGTACTGCGAGGTAGCCGCCAGACGGCTCGCCCAGGAAGCCTTCGACCTCGGAGCGCTCACGCACACAGGAGGCAAAGCCTGATGTTCACCATGACTGACATGTTCTGCGGCGCTGGCGGCTCAGCGACTGGCGCGCTCGCGGTCCCGGGGATCCGGGTCGCGACGGCGATGAACCATTGGGCCAGGGCGATCGAGACCCATAACACGAACCACCCGGACACGGACCACATTCTGGCGGATATCAGCCAGTACGATCCGCGCCGGATCGCGACGACGGACATCCTGTGGGCGTCGCCGGAGTGCACGAATCACTCGATGGCGAAGGGCCGGAAGCGGCCGACGAATCAGGGCATGCTCTTCGGCGCGACGGAGGATATCGCCGCGGACCGCTCGCGGGCGACCATGTGGGACGTCCCGCGCTACGCGGAGCAGCACCGGTATCCACTGATCATCACGGAGAACGTGGTGGACGCCGCGAAGTGGGTGATGTTCGAGGCGTGGCTGATGGCCATGCAGTCGCTCGGTTACGAGCACCGCATCGTGTTCCACAACTCGATGCACGCGCAGCTCGGCGGGCTGCCTGCGCCGCAGTCCCGGGACCGCATGTACGTGATGTTCTGGCGGAAGGGCAACAAGGCCCCGGACTTCGACCGGCTGCGCCCGAAGGCGGTGTGCCCGGAGCACGGCGTGATCGACGCGATGCAGGCGTGGAAGAAGCCGGGCCAGCAGTGGGGCCGGTACCGGGCGCAGTACGTGTGGCGGTGCCCGCGGACTGAGTGCCGGAACGCCGTGGTGGAGCCGGGCTGGCTCTCGGCGTCCTCGGCGATTGACTGGTCCATTCCGGGCCAGCGGATCGGGGACCGTGAGAAGCCGCTGGCAGAGAAGACCATGGCCCGGATCCGGGCGGGGCTGGCGAAGTACAGCTCCGAGCCGTTTCTGTCGCTGATGCGCAGCGGCCGTGCCCGGAACTACCCCACGGGTGATGTGTTGCAGACGCTCACGACCGAGGGCGCCGGGCACTGCCTGATCGACCCGATGATCCTTGAGGCTGCGGGGAACACCTACGACTCGGCGAACCCGTCCCGCGGCGGCGACTACTACCGGATCTGGCCTGTGTCCGAGGAGTTCCGCACGATCCACGGCACCCCGTCGAAGGCGCTCCTCGTGCCCGTCGAGGGCCGGGAGGGGAAGGACGCCCAGGACGTCGACGCACCGATGCGCACCCAGACCACCCGCAACGAGACCGGCCTGATGATCCCGCCCGCGTACCTCATCCGGCAGAACAACGTGCAGGGCGACCCTGGGTACCTGACGACGCCGGTCGATGAGGTGATGCGCACGCTCACCACCTCGGGGCACCAGTCGCTGCTCGTGCCGCCGTTGATCATCAACAACGTCTCTGGGGCGGATGCCGCACGGGCCGCGACCGTGCACGACCCGCTGCGCACGATCGTCGGCGGCGGGAACCACGAGTCCCTGCTGGTCCCGTACTACGCGACCGGCGTGGCACACCCCACCGCGGAGCCGATGCACACGCTCACCGCCACGGACCGCCACGCGCTCGTGACGATGCGGGGCGTGAACGCTCCGAAGCACGTGCGGGACGTCATGGACACGGTCACGGCCGGAGGGAACCACCACGGTCTGATGTCCACCGACGTCCCCGCCGTCGAGGACTGTACCTTCCGGATGCTCGAGCCGCACGAGGTCATGCGCGGCATGGCCTTCCCGCACGACTACGTCATGACCGGCTCGAAGCGGGACCAGGTCAAGCAGTCCGGCAACGCCGTCACCCCGCCCATGGCCCGCGATCTCCTCATGATCGGCGCCGAATCCCTCCAAACAGCATGACCCAGGAGACCGCCATGACCGACAACCAGTACTCCGTGATCGGACTCACGCCCGCCGCTATCACCACGCTACCGAAAGCGATGGCCCCCTTCGTCCGTCTCCCGCCGCCGGAGCGCCCGGAGAAGGCGAGCCACTTCCTGTTCAGAGGCTATCCCCGGGCCGGTGTCAGATCTGTGCTCGACCACATGGGCCACCGGTGGTGGAGGGCCACCCTCTGGGCCACGCCCACTAAGACGATCGTGTACCAGACCATCGAGTGGGACCAGACGCACAAAGAGGCCATGGGCCGAGCGAGAGAACTCCTCAAAGTGCTCTACATGCCGGAGGAGGCGGATACCCAGGACGCCCCATTCCTCGAACCTCTCACCTACCACTACTAGGAGCCACGCCATGCTGACATTCCTCGTCAAGACACCGGACCTCAGAGCCGGACTCCAAGCCGTCATCCCACACGCCGCCGACCCCAAATCCGACGCCGAGCTCGCCTGCATCCACTTCACCGCCACCGACCACAACCTCTACCTCACCGCCTCCAACCGCTACACGCTCGCGCTCGCGGTGGTGTCGATGTGGGAGGTGGAGGGGATCACGGGCGCGATCAACGATGACGATGCTGTGAACCTTCCCAAGGCGCTGGCCTCGGAGATCGTGGACCTGTTCAAGCCGTCGGGCAAGAAGGACGACGGCGACGAGATGCAGGACATGCTCAGGTTCACGGTCACGGACACTCACCTCGAGGTGGTGGACTACGGTGGGCTGTTCCCAGGCAAGGAGGTTCGGGAGCCGCTGGCGGGTGGGAACGATTACCCGTTGCCGTTCGGTCGCCTGTTCTCGTCCTACCTGTTGGATCCGCCGACGTCGGCGCCGAAGGTCGCCGCGAACGGCAATTACGTGCGGCTGTTCACGACGGCGGCGACGGCGTACGGGAAGCCGCTGGTGATTGAGCCGACGGCCCGGGACTCGGCGTTCTTGATCTCGTGCGGGGAGAGCTTCCTCGGCTTGTTGATGGGGCTCCGCCTGGACGATGTTGACGCTTCGGGCCTGGGTGCTGAGCTGCAGGAGGCTCGGGACGGGTGGATCGCGCGTATCCCGGTGTTGGCGGAGGCCGGCGGCAAGATGACCAATCGCGGCCCGGACAAGACCACCGCGCCGGTGGGCCCGCACACCGTCCCCGCCGATCGCGATCATGCCGCCGCCGAGGACCCGGCCCCAGAGTGGGCCGACGCGGTCCGGGGGGTCTCTAACGTCCAGGAGGATCCAGCCCCTGCGGCATCAGCGGACGAGGACGAGTTGCTCGATGAGGCCGTCGATATCGTCGTCACGACGCAGTTCGTATCGGCGACCATGCTGCAGCGCAAGCTCCGGATCGGTATCGCGAAGGCTTCCCGGCTCATCGAGATGATGACGGACCGCGGCATCCTCGCAATCTCGGAGGACGGCTTGTCGTACGAGGTCCGGGCAACAGCTGAGTCTGTGGCGGCGAAGCGGCACTTGCAGGTCGTCCGATGAGCAACAATGAGCGCCGCCTGAAGGCGGCCCACCGGGCGCTCCGGGACAGGATGGCGCTTGGCCTCGAGATTGCCATGGGCACCGACTACACGGTCGAACTTGCCCGCATCGCGCTGGAAGCCGCGGACAAGGTCGATGAGGCCCGTCACCCGGGACATCTGCTGTGGAGGTTCGCGAGCACATATGGTCTCCACCATCCGGAGGATTGCCGCGCCGATATCGCTAATTGCATGGTTGACCGGCAGCTCAGGGAACTCGACAGCGCTGGGTACTTGAGGCATCTCGCGCTGGGCAAGTACATCGTGGGGGTCTCCGACGATGGGATTCTTCGAGTCGAGCCGTTGCCGGAATCACCTGAGTGCCACGCGGCCGACCATCACAAGTGCAGTGGGGCCGCGCTGGATCTCACGAACCTTGTATTCCGTGACTGCGCGTGCAACTGCCACACCGCACCACCAGCGGGCGGTGGCGCGGCATGAGCACAAGCGACTGGACGTCCGTGGTCCAAACCAGCGGCGCCGCCTGGCTCGGTCTGTGCATTGCCTTCGCGCTGTGGCTCGCCGCCAACGTGGACAGCGGAGGCTTCTTCGGTTCGGTGTGGGACTTCTACGTCAAGACGGTCAGTAAGTCTGTCCAGTGGCTCGGAAGGGTCTTGCGGGGTGGTCGACGGTGAGCTTCAGCATCAGCATCGAGATCAAGGACGTCGACGGCAACACCCACGTCCTCCCCGTGATCACGGACATGTACGGCAGCTCCAAGCCCATGTGGGAGAAAGCCCTCGGCGAAGGCACGCCAGGCACCCTCGACGGCGCCGAATGCCGCGCCATCGCCTCACGCCTCGACGCCGCAGCCCGCGACATCATCCTCAACGAACAGGACTACCGCGCCATCGAAGAAGTCCGCGGCCTAACAAACTTCCGGGCCTTCCGCGACGTCCTCTTCGCCCTCATCCGGACATGCCACAGGTACCCATCCGGAACCATCCGCCACACCAACTAACCACCCCCCCTCACCAAGACCGCGCTCGCGGAACCATCACGGAAGGACACCCCCCATGAGCACCGAAATGAAGAGCCTCAGAGTCGAGCAGTTCATCGCCGCCCGCGCGGCAATCGCCGCTCAACTCGGCAAGGACTCCCAGTCACAACGGACCACCAGGGAACGGCAGGCCGAAAGCCTGATGGCCCTCGGCTTCATCGACTTCGACGCCGTACTCGCCACCCTGGACCAGTCCAAAGCCTCGACCGAAGACGGGCAGGACCAGGCATGACCGGCAACCCGCACATCACCACCGAACTCGTGGCCGCCGTCGCCCGCACCCCGTACGACTCCGGCCGCGCCGGATGCCCCTGGGACGCCGTCGCACCCATCACCCAGTACGCCATCAAGGCCAGCGCGCTCGCGTTCCTGGGCGACGCGATCCCGGTCATGCGTGCCCAAGGCTGGCGTCCGCCGGCGGTGACGATCACGAATCGGGAGCATCTCGCCGCGTTGCCGATCGGGTCAGCCGTCGTCAAGGACGGGATTGTTTGGCAGTCCGAGAAGTGGTCAGACGCCCCGCTAAGTGCCGCCGACGTTCTCGATGAGCGGGAGGGTGAGTTCGAAACCACATGGGTGTCCGGAGGCGTATGGGGTGGCCGGCGGAGCGCGGCGGCCATGGCCGCCGCGCTCCCCATGGAACTCATCATGGAAGGGACTGGTCGGGCATGACCGGCCTCGTCATCGCCTATTTCATCGTTACCCTGTTCGTCTTCGTCGCGGGCGTTGTCATGTGGGCCCTCAGCCGGGTCGAACCAGTCGTACCGGCCGACAAGCCAATGGCCAGAAACGGTGCGCGGATGATCGTGTGGTGCCTCGCGTGGCCCGTGTTGGTCTTTTGGCTCGTCCGCAAGTACGCGATGGATGTCCTCCGGGACTCCCAGGCCCGGATGGACGAGATCATGGCCCCGGTCCGCGTCACGAGCACGTGCGTGGACATGGAGACCCGCGCCGAGCTGCTCAACGAGGGCTACGAGGCCGCCGTCACTCAAGGCCTCGCCGACGACCCCGAACGCGCCGAGGAATGGCTCAACGGCAAGCTCGCCGTCGCATGGGCTGAGGGCCATGAGTCCGGATGGTGGAACGGACGTCAGTCGCAGATGAGCACGCCCAACGGCGCTCCCTTGCCTCTCCTGGGCAAGGAGCACGCCGGCAAGCACAACCCCTACACCCCCGATGCCAAGGAGCCGACCAATGACTGAACACTACGAGGCAGCGCTCACGAAGGGATCTGACTGGCTGACGTCAGTCCCGCCCGGGGCCTCGGACAAGTTCCGCCGGGACACGCTGCAAGCGGTGTTCGCTGCGGCCGCCCCGGAGCTCCGGAAACACTTCACGCAGGATCCCGAGGTCCGTCGGGCCATCATCCAGGAACTCGTAGACGAAGCCGAGGCGGATGTGGACCAGGCGCTCAGAGAAGGCCGAGCGCTTTCCGCCGGATTTATCGAGTATGCCGAGGACTGGCTCCGCGCGAAGTTGAAGGAGGCCGACTGCGATGGCTGAACGCGACGAACCAGCCAGGAAGATCCGCTGCTTCAAGTGCAAGGGCAAGGGGGAAATCGTGACCATCGACCCATTTCTGGCCGTGTTCACCCTGGGCATGACGGCCCTCATCGAAGCGGGCAACCCAGATAGATGCTCAACATGCAAAGGAAAGGGATGGATCAATGACCACTGAACGCGATGAGCTGGCAAACACTCTGCGTTTCGCCGAAATCCTGGCAGACCCGAACCTCTCACTGTCCGTCCCGTCCAAGGCAAAACGAGTCATCCGCTATCTTGTCAACGAGATCGAACACTTGCAGGCCCGGGTGATCGAGACCACTCCAGCTCCGTTCCCGCCCGTCCTGGGAACCGCCATCACCGAGGCGCTGAACAAGCATCAGCCCTCGCGCGGTATCGACGGCGGTATTTCCTGTTGGACCTGCGGCGAACTGACGGCACAGATGCCCGGCGGCTACGGCCATTCCGCCGTCCACCAGTGGGCAGTAATCTCGGAGGTCATCGCCCAGCACACCACCACCGAATGGGGCGTGGACTACCGGGACGGCAGCGTGGACTTCTTTGACTCCCGGGACGCGGCAGACGACTACATGCCCACGATGATCGGCGGTGAGGCGTCACGGGAGGACCTTCCGTTGCTCGTGTCGCGTCAAGTTCTCCCGTGGCAGGAGGTGAAGGCGTGAGTTCACAGTCTGGGTACGACGCGTTCCCCGTGATGGGGCTCTCGGCCCGGGCGATCGCCGGGGGCGGCACCGACCATCCGCACGACCCTGACGATCTGCTGCGGTGCGTGAGGTACTGCGCCGGCCGCTACACTACAGCCGCGCTGCAAGCCCGGATGAAAGGCCGCTCCCAGGCCTGGGACCGTCTGCTCCCGCACTGGGACCACCTCGTGGGTCTCTTGGCCGAAGAGATGGGCACCCGGACCGACCAATGCGCACCACGGACTTACTTCGAGATGAGAAGGATTCTTGCCGACGGCTCGGCCTGCCTTGACTGTGACCAGACGGGGCGCGGAGATGAGTGCGTCAAGTGCAAGGGCACAGGACGCCGTGGTGGTGGACGCTGCCGCGCTCCACGGTGCTACGGCGGGGCCAGCTTCTGCGCGAAGTGCGGCGGCAAAGGGTTCACCGTCATTCCAAAGGAGACGAAGGCGTGAGCCGCGGGCAGCTCGCCAGGACGCGCGAGAACTTCCCCCGGATGAACGACCGTGCTGGCCGCCGGCGAGCGCGGCGTCGTGTGCGGCGTGAGGTGGCTGATTTGGTGGCTGGTGCGCAGGCGGTGCAGAGCGTGTGGGCGGCGCTTGGGGAGACGGCGATGGCGTTCGTTGATGCGGTTGCTGATGGTGTCCGGGCGTTCGCCGATTCGTTTGTTCGGCGGCAATCTCATGCTCGCGGCGGTCGGTTCGACTACATCCTCGTGGATGAGGTGGGGGGAGGTGATGAGGGGTGAGTGAGATGGATCTGCATGAGAAGCAGGACGTGCCGGAGCGGTGCGGGAGTTGCAACCGAGTGATTGATCCGCATTCGGCCGAGTGCGGGTGCAGTTGATGATGATGAGAGGAGCTGCGCGTGTTTTTTCAGATCGATGATCAGCTCCAGGTGAACCCGAAGGCCCAGAAGATGGCCCGGATGGCTCTGCGTGATGATCCGATGGGTCTGGCCGCGATGGGTCTGTGGACGATGGCGGGGTCGTTGGTCCAGGCGAAGGGCACGGACGGTGTCACGCAGTTCGAGGACTTGGTTTCCATTACGCTGAACGCCGGCATGACTCAGAAGCTCGCGGACCTCTTGGTCGGCGTCGGGCTCTGGCATGCGGCAGGCCATGGTTGTGAGAGGTGCCCGGCGGTTGAGCCGGAGGCGTATCTCTACCATGACTGGTTCGCGTTGGGTTACACCAAGGCCTCGGCCGCGAAGATCAAGACGCTGAAGGCCAAGGAGCTGAAGGATCCGGCGATTGTGGCCGCGGTCTGGGCGCGTGACTGCATTGATGACCCCTCGATCGCGATGGTTGGTCTCTGCCGTTATTGCGCGAAGACGGTGCGCCGTAAGGACACCAGGTCGCAGGACGACCGCCCCCACCTGGACCACGTGGATCCGTTCAAGGCCGTTGGCGTCCGGAACATCGTGCTGGCGTGTGCTGCGTGTAACCGTGCGAAGGCACAGAAACTCCCTGAGCAGGCCGGTATGGCCCTGCGCCCGGCCCCGCAGCGTGGGGGCCGCATCGTTGAGCCCGGGACTGTCCCGGCCCCTTCTGGGGCCGTTGAGACGCCTGTGGAGCCGGTGCAGGCCCGCGTCGCGGCGGCTGAGGAACGGACCAGCCCGGAGACCACGCACGGGACCAGGCCTGGTACCAGCGGTGGACCAGGCCTGGTCCAGGGGGTCGAAGGTGTCCTCGGGCGCGCGCGCGGGGGTACGCGCCCGGGTGGGGCAGGGCAGGGTGGGGTAACTACTGGGTTAAGTAACCAGGGTTCAGACGGGGTTAGCGCCTCTGATACCCAGCCACCTACCAAGGCCCGGAGAAGACGCCGAGGGAAGAGAAAGCCCAGCACCACCGGTACCTCAAGCAATGCCAGCACTCCGGCAGTAGACCCACATGATGCTGGTCCTGCCCCGGAGGTTGAGGTTGCTGGCCGGTTCGGGTCGCCGTGGCATGGCTGGACGGGTAAGCCGTCCGAGGTCACGGAGACCACCTGTTTCGATCACAACGAAGAGATGCCGTGCTGGAAGTGCGGACGAGAAGCGGAGGGCCAGTGAGCAAGATCAACCCAGGCGGCCTGTGCGCGAACCACGTGCACAGCGAACCGATGATGGCGGAGCCGGGCACGTGGCTGTGCGGATGGTGCACTGACACCCTGCGGACACGATGCCAGAACCTCGCTACCGCATGGCCCGTCCTCGAGGCGGCACTCCACCCGGCGGCCGGTCCGCAGGAGGCCGGATCCCGTGCGACCCGGACCGCGGCCCCGCTGCCGTTGAATGCCGACGTCGTGGACATCATGACACTGGCCCAGGACAAGGTGCGACCCATCACGGCCGAGATCGTGGAGCTGCGTCTGGCCGAGGAGTTCGCGAAGCCTGAGAAGGAACGGCGGACGTCGGGGCTGCGCATCGGTGACGAGTCCACCCCGGGGCGGTTGGAGTGGCTGGCCGCGTGGCAGCTGTCCTGGGTGGTGTCGTGGCGGGATGAGTCGCTGGTGCTGGGCATCTGGGATGACGTGGCCGAGCTGTGGCGTCTGGCGAAGCCGTACACGGACGGCGCCACCGTGGTGCTCATCCCGGTCGGGTGGCAGTGCGTTGAGCATGTGCTCACCGAGGGCAGGTTGGTCCGGTGCCCGGGCAAGCTCATGCGGGCTGTCCACACCATGGCGGGCCAGGACACGGACGTCCGGTGCAGCGCGGAGAAGTCCCACCGTTGGCCGGCCATCGAGTGGCTCCGGCTCCTGGACCGTGCCCGAGCCCTTGGGGCCAAGGCCGCGCGGGCGCGTGAAGCGGGCCGGTCAAGAGCAGCAGGGGAGGGGGTGAGAGTGGATGACGTGGTTGACGGCGGCCGAGGTGATGAAGCTGACGGGCTGGTCGCGGCAGACGGTGTCGAACAGGGCCAGCCTGGACCGGTGGAAGTCGAAGGGGACCCGGCCCCAGCAGTGGGCGAAGGCGGATGTGGTGGCGTCGTACCGCCACGCCAAGAGCCGAGCGCAGCGGACGATCCTAGCGAAGGCCAGACGCTCGTGGTAAGTTAGCTGCTGATGGTGGTGTTCTGCACCCAAAGGAAGGCCCGGCCCGTTTGGACCGGGCCTTTCCTGTGCCCACCGGACACCGGGAGGTGAGACCGATGTGAGCCGAGATCAAGGACTGACCAGCCCGCCGTGGTCTGGTCGCCGCAGGGTCAGGGCGCTGGAGCAGGTCAAGGCCGAGGGCAGACGCCGCGGATCGCCATGTGTGATCTGCGGCCAGCCGATCGACTATGACTTGGTCTATCCGCACCCGTACTCGTGCAGCGTCCAACACCTGCGAGCACAGTCCAAGTACCCGGCCCTTCGGTGGGATCCCGCGAACTGGGCTCCCGCTCACCTCGAATGCAACCAGTCGGCGGGCGTCGGTACGCCCGAGGACATCGGGGTGGTGTCCAACGACTGGTGAAGGGGAAGACGTGGGCGGGGGCCCGGAAAAATCCACGCCCCCGTCCGCGGGACAGTCCCCGGGCACCCCGTCCTCTCCCCCCGGGAGAATCTGGCCGATGACGTGGGATTTCGTTGAAAATGGCGGCGAAAACGGACCCGCCTGATGGGCGGTGAACCATGCACGACCGCCCGGCCCTCCGACTCATCGCCTCCGAGGGCACGATCCGCGGCACAGCCCGCGAAACCGGCATCTCCAGGAACGCGATCCGCCGCGCACGCGACCCGGACGCCCGGGACCACTACCACCGCGCCTCCGCCGCGGAAGCCGCCGAGGCCGCGATCGCCGACGTCCTCGCCGACTACCCGGCCATGACCGTTTCCGACATCGCCGTGATGATCGACTGGCAGCACTCCCGCCGCCACCTCTCCGACATCGTCGCCCGGCTCCGGCCCGCCGTCATCGCAGACCGCGTGCACGTCGGACTGCTCTCAATCAGCGACATCGCCACCGGAGAGCTCACACTCGGCACCGTGGAGTGCAACGAACTCAACGCCCCGGAGGTGCGCTGTGACGAGCAAGTACGAGGAACCGGAACCGAACTGGGACGACGTCGTGAACGCGTTCGCAGCCCAGGCTGACATCGAACTCATGGACTGGCAGCGCGACATCCTGACGGCCGCGCTCGCCGGTGGCAGAGCGGAGGTGGCACTGTGTCGAGCAACGAAGGCTCCGGAGTCGAGCCGCCCGAAGGGGTTCCGGATGACGTTGCTGTTGTGTGGCGGGAGATCGTCGCCGCCAATGACCTTGCCGGCCGGGTAGACCGCGCGGCCCTTGAAACGTTCGCCACCCTGATCGCCCGGATGAGGGCAGCACGTCAGCGAGTAGACGCCGAGGGCATGGTCGTCAAGGACGGGCGCGGACGCGCCGTCCCTCACCCGGCCCTGCTGATCGAGCGCCAGTGCGCGGACGCCGTGCGCCAGTGGGGCGACCGCTTCGCGCCACTGGTGAAGCCGCGCCGCCGCAGCGGATACGTCGCCGACGCCACGGCCGTGGCGATCGCCAACGCCCCGCACCTGACGGCTAAGAAGTACGCCGGAGCGGTGGCCGTGTTGAAGACGCTGGCATGGATGATCGATGAGGCGCAGCGGGAGTCCATGGACGCTCTGCAGAAGGCCATGACATCCACCGTCCCGGTCTACCTGAACGCGTGTCGCGATCTGCAGCTGACCCCGGCGTCGATCCCGGCGCCGAAGGCCCGGCCCGGCGCGACCGAAGAGAAGACCGGAACCGGCAAGGCCGGGAAGGTCGTAGACATGCAGGAGCGGGCTCGTGCCGGTCGCGCAGGCTAAGCGGCCGCCGAAGGCCAAGGAGCCGTTCTTCGGCTACGAGGTGCCCCGCATCTACACGCCCCCGCTTCGCCCTGTGGAGCCCCGGACGCCGGTCACGGAGAAGCACACGCTCGGGTATCAGGTGATCGATTTCGCCACCGACATTCTCGAGGTCAACCTCTACCCGTGGCAGCGGTGGCTCCTGGTCCACATGCTCGAACTGACCGAGGACGGCTCGCTCCGGTTCCAAGTCGTCGTCGTGCTCGTCGCACGTCAGAACGGCAAGTCCATGCTGTCCCAGGTGCTCGCGCTGTGGTTCATGATGATGAAGGGCTGGGAGACAGTTCTGGGCACCGCCCAGGATCTCGAAACGGCCGAGGACATATGGCAGGGCGCCGTTGACATCATCGAGGACGACGAAGAGCTCAACACCTTCCTGAAACGGGTTGTCCGGGTCAACGGCAAGAAGGCCCTCGAACTCACCAACGGCACCAAGTACAAGGTCAAGGCCGCCAACCGCAAGGCCGGCCGCGGCCTTCACGGCAACCTCATCATGCTCGATGAGCTGCGCGAGCAGCAGAACTGGGACGCGTGGGGCGCGATCACCAAGACCACCCGTGCGCAGCTCGAGAAGCTGATCTTCTGCCTGTCCAACGCCGGCGATGCCACCTCAGTGGTGCTGCACTACCTGCGCCGCATGGCCCATGAGGCGATCGGCGACCCGGATGGCATCTGCCAAGGGCTGGGGGAGGCCGGGCCGAGCGCGCTGGATATCGCCGAGCTTGAGGACCGCGACGTCGAGGAGATCGATGAGGACGACTTCGAGGAGTATGAACAGGATCCGGAGACCCTGGCGATCTTCGAGTGGTCGGCCGCACCGCACCGTGACAAGCGGGACCGGGAGGGCTGGAAGCAGTCGAACCCGTCCGCGGGGTGGAATCCGGCGCTCACCGAGCGTCAGATCGCCTCGGAGTGCAAGACGGACCCCGAATGGGTGTTCCGTATCGAGGTGCTCTGTCAGTGGTCCGAGAGCGGCGCGAACGGCCCGTTCCCGCCGGGCGCGTGGGAGAAGGGCAAGAACGAACTCATCGAGGACGAGGACGGCACCAAGCGTGTCGCCGAGTCGGACAGGATCGTCGGCCCGGTCTACGCAGGGCTGCACCAGTCCATCGACCGGGCAATCACCTACGTAGCGTTCGCCGGCCTCCGGGTCGATGGGCAACGTCAGGTGGAGATCGTGGCGATGCGCCGCGGCTCCGCGTGGGTGAAGGACTGGCTCATGGACCCGGACCGGCACGGCCGGATCCTCGCTGTGACCGGCCAGGCGAAGGGCGCCCCGGTGTCACCACTAATCGGGGACCTTTCCAAAGACCGGGAATTCCACATCCCGGTGAAGGAGTGGTCGGGCACGGAGCTGACGACGGCGTGGGCGGACGTCCTGGACGCCGTCCGCGACACCACGGTCCGGCACAACGTCCAGCCAGTCCTCGACATAGCGGCGGCCAACGCCGTGGAGAAGGTGTTCTCCGGCGGCGCGAAGCTGCCGGACCAGAAGGCCTCCCCGGTGGAGATCGCCGCTCTGCTGGCGTTCACGGCCGCGTTGTGGCTTCTGGGTCACCCGGCCCCGCCACCGCCGCCTCCACCTCCGCCGCCGCAGGCGCTGGAGCCTGACAGCGACACCTCCGGGTATGGGCTGGTGTCCGCGACAGAGAACATCCAGAGCGTGGGGTTCTGAACTGAGAACGAGGGAGGGTGATGACTGAGAACGCTGTCCCGATGGGGGAGAAGGGTTACCAGTCCGAGAGCGGGCCGTGGGGTCTAGTTGACGAGCTCGAGAAAACACCGGAGCTGCAATGGCCCCGGAACATCGAGATCTACGACTCGATGCGCCGCCAGGACGCGCAGGTCATCTCGGTACTTCGAGCGGTGACGCTGCCGATCCGGCGTACCACGTGGCGCGTGGACCCGGCCGGGTGCAGCCCGGAGGTCGCTCAGCTGGTCGCCGAGGATCTGGGCCTGCCGATCCTCGGCCAGGATGCCGCGAAGCCGGTCCGGACCCGTGGCCGGTTCTCTTGGGCGGAGCATCTGCGGATGGCGCTGCTCATGCTGACCTTCGGGCACAGCTACTTCGAGCAGGTCTACCAGATCGATGACGCCGGGCTCGCCCGCCTCCGGAAGCTGGCATGGCGACCGCCCCGCACGATCAGCAAGATCGACGTGGCATCCGATGGCGGCCTGGTCGCGATCGAGCAGGACGCCATCGGCGGCCAGAAGGCCCCGCGGATCCCGGTCGACCGGCTGGTCGCTTACGTGGCGGACCGGGAGGGCGGGAACTGGCTGGGTCAGTCACTGCTCCGTCCGGCCTATAAGTTCTGGCTGCTGAAAGACCGGCTCCTGCGGGTGCAGGCGCAGACCGTCGACCGGAACGGCATGGGCGTCCCGGTGTACACCGCGTCCGAGCTGCCAGACGGAATCGGCAATGCCGAGGCCGCGGAGCGCCGCCAGAAGGCAGAGATCGAGGCCGGACTCAAGATCGCCCGCGGTTTCCGCTCCGGCGACGCCGCGGGCGCGGCCCTGCCGAACGGGGCGTCCATCGAACTGGTGGGCGTGAAGGGTGAGCTGCCGAACGCGGACGAACCCATCCGGTACTACGACGAGCAGATCGCTCGCGCCGTCCTCGCGCACTTCCTGAACCTCGGCACCGAGACAGGCTCTTGGGCGCTGGGCTCGACCTTCGCGGACTTCTTCACGATGTCACTGCAGACCGTTGGCAAGGACATCGCGGACACGGCCACCCAGCACATCGTGGAAGACATGGTCGATCTGAACTTCGGCCCGGACGAACCAGCACCACGGATCGTCTTTGACGAGATCGGCGGCCGGCACCCGGCCACCGCGGAGTCCATCCGGGCTCTGGTGGAATGCGGTGCCCTGGTCGCTGACGACGAGCTGGAAAAGTACCTGCGCCAGACGTACGGGCTCCCGTCCCCAGATGCAGGGTCAGCGCGTGAGAAACCATCCCAGGCTCCGGCCGGGGGAGACAACCAGCAGAGAGGAGGCGGCAATGGCACGAACCCGGCACAGCATCAACGCTGAGCAGCCCGACCGCTCCAAGCGGTGGTTCCGCATGGAAGCCGACACCGCCCAGGACAGCGCCGACGTCTACATCTACGACTCGATCGGCGGCTGGTTCGGCGTGGCGGCGGCCGCCTTCGTCCGGGAGATAAATGCCCTCGACGTGGGAACGATCAACCTCTACGTCAACAGCCCCGGCGGCGACGTCTACGACGGCGTCGCCATCATGAACGCCCTGTCCCGGCACAAGGCCAAGGTCATCGCCACGGTCGACGGCCTCGCCGCCAGCGCAGCGTCGTACATCATCCAGGCCGCCGATGAGATCGTCATGGGACACGGCGCCGAGCTCATGATCCACGACGCCTGGTCCATCGCCATGGGCGACGCTGCGACCCTCCGTGAAGTCGCCGACGACCTCGACCGCATCTCTAACACCATCGCCGACGTCTACGCCCGCCGCGCGGGCGGAGACATCGAGACATGGCGCGAGGCGATGCTCGCCGAGACCTGGTACTCGGCCGAGGAAGCCGTCACCGCCGGTCTCGCGGACCGCGTCGCCGAGCTCCCCAAGCGCGGCGGCCAGGCCGACGCCGGAAACCACTTCGACCTCAAGGTCTTCGCCCACGCCGGCCGCGCCGCGGCACCGGCCCCCTACATCCCGCCGGGCGCTCACCGCCGCGGTGGCCTGGACCTCGCCACCGGCGGGGCGGCCCAGGACGCCCCCGCTGAGGCACAGCAGGCCGCAGCACCTACCCAGAAGGAAGGAGCCCCCGACATGGCGTCGGAAGCTTTCATGAAGTCGCTCCGCGAAAAGCTCGGAATTCCGGCCGCCGCGGAGCTCAACGAGGACGAACTCCTCGAAGCCGTCGATGAGGCGCTCGCCGAAGTCGAGGAAGACGAGGACGGCACGGCTGAGGTCACGCCGGCCGCAGCCTCCGCCGCACCGGGCACGGTGGTCGTGGACGAGGACAGCTACCGCGAACTGCAGGCGGCTGCTCAAGAGGGCCGCGCGGCGCGCCAGGAGCAGCTCGCCAGCCGCCGTGTAGCGGTCGTGGACAAGGCGGTACGTACCGGCCGCATTGCCCCGGCCCGGAAGGACCACTGGCTGAACGCCATCGAGGTAGATCCGGGCGCGGAGGAAGTCCTGAACAGCCTCGCCCCCGGCCTCGTGGTTCCGATGGACCCCGCGGGCTACACCGGCGGCGTGAACGAGGCCACCGACGACTCCACCTACGACCGCATCTTCCCCAAGACGAAGGAGGCCTGACATGGGCCAGTACCTGCCCAAGCACCGTCCGGGTGACACGCTCACCTTCGCCGCCGCGGCCGCCATCACCGGCGGTCACCCCGTCGAGATCGGCGCAACCGATCACGCCGTCATCCCGGCGGCCGCTGGGTCGGCCAAGGTGGTCGGCGTCGCCGGCCACGATGCCGGTGTCGGCGATCTCGTCACTGTCGAGGTCGGCAAGCCGGTCCACATCCTGACCGCTTCCGGGGCTATCACCCGCGGAACGAAGGTCGAAGCAGCGGGTTCCGGAAAGGTCCGGACCCTGTCCGCGGGCACCGCCCTCGGCCTTGCCCTGACGACGGCCGCCGACAGCGGCAGCGTCGAAGTTCTCTGGTTCTGAGAAAGGAGACCCAGTGCACACCTACCCGTACACGCCCAGCCAGCAGGCAAACGCCTCGGCGCTGGAACTGATGGCGTTCCTCAAGAACCCGACGCTGCTGGCACGCCGTCTGGGGGAAATCCTCTCGGCACAGCAGTTCATCGGAAACTTCCTGCTCTCGGGCCGCTACCCGGTCCAGGGCGGCGCGATCGCCGTCCCGAGCAACGAAAAGATCCGCACCGAACGCGGCGCGGAGACCGTGGCCCCCGGCGCGGAGTACAAGCTCACTCCGCTGTCGCAGGAGCAGTACACCCTCTACACCGCCACCAAGGAAGGCATCGCCACCGAGGTGGTTGACGAGGAAGTCACGCGCTCCCTCCGCCAGCCCATCGATGACGCGATGCTGCTCCTGCAGACGGAGCTCGTGTTCGACGCGAACGACCGCGCGCTCGGCGTCATCCAGTCCTCTGTGACGCAGTCCATCCCCGCCGGCGCCGCATGGACGACCGGCAAGGAGATCCTCCGCGGAGCACTCCGTGCCCAGGCCGCGGTGCGGAAGCTGAAGCTCGGCTACAGCCTCGACACGGTCGTGCTGAGCGCAGATGCCTACGCCGAGGTGCTGCCCGAGCTGCTCGACATCCTTCCGGACAACGACAACACCGCTCTCACGGGTGCCTTCCCGACCGTGAGCGGCCTGACGTGGGTTCCGGCCGACGGCGACGAATTCGCCAACCCGATCTTCGTAGACCGCCGCCGTCTGGGCGGCATCGCCCGCGAAGACATCGTGTCCCCGGAGTACAAGCCGGTTGGCAGCGACACCGGCGTCGAGATTGCGAGCTTCCGTGAGAAGTCCGACAAGACGCGCCTGCAGGCACGCAACCCGCACGTGCCGATCGTCACCAACCCGCTTGCCGGGATCGTCGTCACCGGAACGGGGCTCTGATCATGGCTGAGAACACCAGCTACACGGCCGCCGCGGCCTACGTGAAGGTCGAGATCGGCCCCGCCGATGGAAACCGCGTCGCCCGGATCATCCGGCGCGGGCACCCGATTCCCGACGGCGTGGACCCGGCCAAGCTCAGCGAGCTTGAAGACCTCGGTCTGATCGAGCTGGTCACCGCCGTCCCGGAATCCGACCCGGAGGCCGAGGCTGCCGCAGCTGCCGCAGCTGCGGCGACGGCGGAGGCTGACGAGAAGGCCAAGGCCGAAGCTGCCGCGAAGGCGGAGGCCGAGGCGAAGGCCAAGGCAGACGCGGCAGCGAAGACGGCGGCCGCGAAGGCCCCGGCCAAGTAAGAGAGAGGGGCTGCCATGACGGATACGGATTCTCTGGCTGACGTTGCCCGGGTGACGAAGGCGTGGCGGCCCCTCAACTCGGCAGAGATTGAGCGCGCGGAGTACTACCTCGCAGCGGTCTCACGCCTGATCCGGCGCCGATACCGAGATGTCGATCAACGCATCGCGGCCGGCGACCTGACCCGTGACGACGTCGCCGACGTCGTGGTCGAGCTCGTCCTCGACAAGCTCGGCGCCGGGACCACCCGCAACGCGCGGTCCATGTCCCAGACCACGGGCCCATTCGCGCATGCGATCACCCTCAAGGGTGACGGCAGCGACGGCGACTATGTGCTCCTGCCCTGGATGGTCGAGGTCTTCGAGGGCGTCGTCGCCGCGGCGCTGCCCGCCGGTTCCTTCCCACCCTCCGGCCGCTACGAGTCGCTGGGCATTTGGAAGGAAGAACGCTGGTGACAGCGTGGGGACTCTTCGAGGCCACTCTCGCCGTACAGCGGGAATCGCACGAGCGCGGCACCAAGGATGACTTCGGCAACGTCCAAGACCGGTACGGGCCGCCCGAGGACGTCATGGTGTACGCCTTCGACCAAGGCGGATCCGCGATGACTGCATGGTCGCAGGTTGTCCAGGACGCCACCCTGGAGCACCGGGTGATCTCCAAACCCACCCTGTACGCGCCCGCCGATGTGGCGCTCGCTGATCGGGATCGGATCACCGTGCCCGGTCTTGGAAATTTCGTTGTCGATGGGGAGCCCGCGCGGTGGTCCCATCCCCTGCCGGGTATGCCTTCGGGCGCGGTGGTGAAACTGAGGAGGGCCGATGGCTAAGAAGTCTGCGTTCAACCGCGGGTTCATCAAGCAGGTGCTCGTCAGCAAACCAGTTCGAGACCTTGTCATTGGCAAGGCTCAGGCAGTGGCTGAGGCTGCTGGTGGCGAGGAGATGGGCTATAAGGTCACCGATCTCGTGCTGGAAGATATGCGCTCGGCAGCGTCAGTGATGGCAACAGGTCACGCGGCAAACTCCAACCGGAAGCACCACTCCTTGATCCGGGCAATGGACGCAGCACGTGACTGACATCATCGTTTCCCCGGACCCAACCGTGAAGGCCCGGGCCTTCCTCATGCCGATATTCCCCCAGGCAGAGTTCGCACAGAAAGTGCCGGCCGAGATGCCGGAGCTGCTGGTGACGATCACTGACACCGGGGGAGCAGGGCGGCACGACGTCGTCATGGACGAGGTCCGGCTGACGTTCGACGTGTACGGGCCTACCAGCGGGGAAGCCTCGGAGCTGGCCCGTGACCTGTTCGGTGTGCTGTGGGCGTGGCCGGAACTGCACCAGGGCGTCTACCGGCGGCGCGGGTGGACGCGGCCCGCATGGCTGCCGGACGATGCGACGGGCTGCGCCCGATACGTACTCACGGCCACCTTCGACTTCCGGGGCTCCCCGAAGTCCATCTAGTCCGCCTCCCGGCGGTGTTTTCTCCTTCCTCAGAGCCGACGCAATCCTCTCTGAAAAGGAACTCATCATGGCAGTTGGAACCGCGGCCATCATCACGGGTGCGCCCGTGACCGCGACCGGCGGGGTGTGCTTCGCCGACAAGACCGTGCCCATGCCGACCGACGCGACGGCACCGCTGGATTCAGCGTTCGTCAAGGGCGGCTACGCCGGCGAAGACGGCGTGACCCGCACGACGGACGCCACCGACGAAAAGATCAAGGCGTGGGGCGGCGACGTCGTCAAAATCGTCCGCACGGAACACAGCATCATCTACAAGTTCTCCTTCATGGAATCGGCCAGCGCCGAGGTGCTCAAGCTCATCCACGGCGCGGCGAACGTCATCATCACGGGTCAGAAGATCCAGATCAATCAGACGGCGAAGCTGCCGCTGCGCAAGGCATTCGTCATCGACATGCGTGACGGCGACATGGCTATCCGAGAGCTGATCAAGGACGGCCAGATCACCACCAGCGGCGACGTGGTCTTCGTGCACAGCGACATCATCAAGTACGACGTCACCATCGAGTGCTTCCCGGACTCCAATGGCGTGAAGGCGGTCTCGTTCATCGACCAGCTCACCGCTGCGGCGCCGACGGTCACGGGAGCAACGCCCTCTGGCGCCGCGACCGGCTCGCAGGTGCTCATCAAGGGTGCCGGATTCACCGGCACCACGGGCGCCGCCGGGGTCAAGTTCGGTGCGACCAACGCCTCCACCTACACCGTGGTGGACGACACCACGATCGTGGCGACCCTCCCGTCCGGCTCCGCCGGAGCTGCGAACATCCTCGTCACCTCTCCCAACGGCGCGAGCAACGCTTTCGCCTACACCCGCGCCGCCTGACCGGCAGCGCCCCAATCCCCGGTGCCCGTGGTTTTTCCATGCGTCGGCTCGCCACGGGCACCGGTCCATCCCCTCTCTGAGCCACGCATCATTCCCACCAAGGAGCCGACATGCCTGTGTCCAAGAGGCGTAAGAACGCCCGCAAAGTCCCCAAGCGCTACCGCATGGTCACGTTCACGAACGAGCTGTTCGAGGACGAATTCACCCTCCCGGACATCGCCCAGATGCCCGGCGATGTCACTGCCCGCCTGATGGTCGGTGACCTCGAAGCGATGTACAGCTGGCTCGCCGAGCACGGCGCCGACGAGGACGCCGTCGCGGCGATTCGGAGCATGGACTCCGAAGAGACGCAGGCGTTCCAGAAGGACTGGGCGGCGGGGAACCTCGCTGACCTCCCAAAATCCAAGGACTGATCCAGCTTCACTCCCAGCACCGGGCCGCGTTCGAGGCAGTGCTCATCGAACGCGGCCTGCGCTGGCGTGACGCAGGATCACTCGACTTCACCTGGGATGACTGCTACGCGATCATCACCAGCCTGCCGCCGGACTCCGCGCTGCACCGCGCCGAGAACCCCAAGACGTGGCACTGGGCGGACCCGCATACGGACCTCCTGGCCACCCTCGTGGACCTTCTCGGCCAGTCGGTCGCCACGCAGGCTCAGCGGCCCAAGATCAAAACGTCCGAGCTGCCCAAGCGGATCCCCAGGCCATGGGAGATCGAGCAGCACGAGGAGAAGCTCCGGGCGAAGGCCATGCCCATCGATGAGCTGAACAAGCAACTGGGGTGGTGAAACTATGTCATCCGTCGCCGAGCTCATGGTCGGGTACGTCACAATCGCCGCCGAAGGCTCCCAGCTCGCCAAGGATCTCGGCAAGGCCTTCACGTCCGCCGAAGCCGGAGCGGCTAAGACGGGCCGCGCGATCGGCAAGGCCATCGTTGATGGAGCGAATCCTGGAATCGACCAGCTCCAGGAGAACGTGGTCCGCGCTGAGAAGCGCATGGAAGTGGAGACCACACGATCATCTACCAAAATCGAGAACTCCAAGCGCAAAGTTGAGATCGCCCAGGCGAAACTCAACGAGACGGTCGGGCGGTACGGTGAGAAGTCCTCCCAGGCCCTCACCGCCGTCGACCGCCTGTCCCTGGCCGAGCAGAAGCTGGAAGCCGAGACCATCGCCGCGGCAGCCGCCCAAGGCCGCCTGCAGACCGAGCTGGACCAGTCGAAGAAAGCCCTTGCCGAGGCACAGGCGGCGTCGCAGACGAGCGCCCGCAATTTCGCCTCCGGGTGGCGTGGTGTCGGCCAGCGAATCGCCGCCTACGCCACCGGAGGAGTGAAGCAGGCTGGGGACCGGGCCGCGGCCCAGGCCAGCGCCGAGGGCCACCGCACGGGCGGCCTGTTCAGCGAGGCATTCAAGACCGGTGTCGCCGCGCTCGCCGCGGGCGTCGGGGTGGCTGCGATCGGTCGCGGCATCTGGGACAGCATCCAGAACGCCGGCGATCTGGAGCAATCCAGTGGGGCAGTGGATTCGGTTTTCAAGAAGTCCGCAGGTCAGATCCATGCGTGGGCTGTCAGTGCCAAGACCGACGTGGGGGTCAGCCAGAACGCCTTCAACGAGCTCGCCTCGCTGATCGGCTCGCAGCTGAAGAACGCTGGGACGCCGATGGACCAGCTCGCGAAGAAGACCCGGGAACTGATCGGCACCGGCGCGGACCTCAGCTCGATGTTCGGTGGCACAACGAAGGAAGCCCTGGAAGCGGTTTCCGCGGCGTTCCGTGGCGAAATGGATCCGATCGAGCGGTACGGCATCTCGCTGAACCAGGCGACGTTGGAAGCAACAGCGCTCTCCGCTGGGCTGCTCAAGCCGGTCCAGGACTCGGTGAAGGTGGAAGCGGCGGTCGGGCGGCTTGAGCTGGCGCAGCGTAAGTACAACGCGGCCGTGCGGAAGAGCGGCACCGACAGTGACCAGGCGTTGGCCGCGAAGAATTCGTTGGCCTCCGCGGAAGCGGCGTACAAGAAGGCCACTGCCGGGTCTATCCCGGAACTGGATTCCCAGACCAAGGCCATGGCGGTGCAGTTGGCGATCGCCAAGCAGTCTGCCGATGCTAAGGGCAACTTCGCTCGTGAGGAAGACACGTTCTCTCACAAGCAGCAGGTCGCCGCCGCGAGTTGGGAAGACGTGTCCGTGAAAATCGGGCAGCGCTTCCTCCCGGTCGCAACGGCAGCCATGGACTTCATCGGGTCCAAGGCGATCCCTGCGGTCGACGGCTTTGTCTACGGACTCACGCAGGTGGGGCAGTGGGTGCAGCAGAACACCACATGGCTCGGCCCGTTGTCGGTTGCGGTCGGGGTATTCGCTACTGCTCTCGCCGCGCTGTCGATCATCAACTCGGTCCGGGCATGGTGGGCGGCACTGTCGGTCACGTTCAACATGAGCGGCATTGGCCTGGTGATCACCGCGGTCGCCGCCTTGGTCGCGGGTCTGGTCTGGTTCTTCACTCAGACAGACTTGGGCAAGCAGATCGTGGCGAATGCCTGGGCGTGGATCCAGGGCGCGATTGCAAATGTGGTTTCGTGGTGGAACGGCACCCTGATCCCGGCCCTACAGGCCGTGGGCCGGTGGTTCTCGGACGTCTGGTCCGGGGCGGTCTCTGTGGTCCAGTCTGCGGCTACCTGGATCGGCCGGGCCGCGCAGGATATCGGCCAGTGGTTCTCGACGTACGTGGTGCAACCGCTGACCGCCGGGGCGCAAGCCGTGGGCGCCGCGGTGATGTGGCTGTCGACCACGATCTTCCGGCCGGTCTTCGGTTTCATCGGGGATCTGCTGCGGGTCTGGTGGCAGCTGGTGTCGGGCATCTTCCTGCTGGTCGGCGCGTTCATTCAGCAGTACGTCGCCCCGGCCATTTCAGCGTTGTGGACGATGTACGTTCAGCCCATTTTCGGCTCCATTGGGTCGTTCATCGTCAGTGTCTGGACCGACTGGCTCAGGCCTGCGTTGGACGCGATGGTGTGGTTCTTCACCAAGGCGATCCCGGACGCCGCGAACTGGCTCTACACCTCGGCGATCCAGCCGGCCTTCACCGGCATCGGATCGTTCGTCTCGGGTGTCTGGACGGGGATGCTCAGGCCTGCGTTGGACGCGATGGTGTGGTTCTTCACCAAGACGATCCCGGACGCCGCGAACTGGCTCTACACCTCGGCGATCCAGCCGATCTTCACCGGCATCGGAAACGCGGTGCGGTGGGTATGGATGTCGCTGATCAAGCCGCAGTTCGACGCCTGGGTGAACTTCTTCACCCGGGTGCTCCCGGATGCCTTCCGCTGGTTCAAGTCGAGCATCGTGGACCCGATTTGGAACGGGATCAGTACGACCATCTCCTCGGTGTGGAGCAACGGCATCCGGCCGGTGTTCGACATCCTGGGCTCGTTCGTCCGGGACAAGGTCGCGCCGGCCTTCAAGACCGGCGTCGACGCGGTGAAGAGGGCCTGGGACGGATTGATCGAGGTCGCGAAGGCCCCGGTCCGGTTCGTGGTCAACACGGTCATCAACGACGGTCTCATCGGCGCGTTCAACTCGGTGGCCGGCTGGCTGAAGATGGACAACCTCAAGATCCAGCGCGTGGCGCTCCCGCAAGGGTTCGCCACGGGTGGGTGGACCGGCCCAGGCAGCAAGTTCCAGCCCGCGGGCGTGGTCCACGCTGACGAGTTCGTCTTCACCAAGGAGCAGACCCGCGCCGCGGGCGTCGGGAACCTCTACGCGCTCGCGGCGACCCTCGATCGGGGGTATGCCAAGGGCGGGTATGTGGACCCGGTGCGCGGCGGGATCCACCTGACGCAGGGGTTCCACCCGGGGCACAACGGCATCGACATCGCGGCGGCCACCGGAACGCCGGTGTACGCGGTGATGACGGGCCGGGTGAACTGGGCGGGCCCGGGCGTGCAGCTCCCGGGCATCTGGGGTGGCAACGAAATCCACATCAATGACGGGGCCGTGGAGGCCCAGTACGCGCACCTTTCGCAGATCGGTGTGCAGCTGGGCCAGATGGTCCGGGCAGGCCAGCAGATCGGCCTTTCCGGTGCCACGGGCATCGTGTCCGGTCCGCACCTGCACCTGGGCATGTTCAACGGGGGATGGCCGAACGCCTTCAACCCGATGAGCGTGTTCAGTGGCAAGCAGGCCGACGGCGGGGCGTTCAACCCCATCGCGGCGATCGTGGACGGTCTGGCCGGGAAGGTCAAGGAAGCGTTCCCCGCCGGCGGGTTCTTCGTGGACCTCGTCGCGGGCTTCGCGAAGAAGACCCTCAAGGACGTCTCCGACGCCGTCGGCAAGATGATCATGGGCAACAGCGACGGCGCGGCCGCGGGCAAGCTCTACGACACGGGCGGCTGGCTCATGCCGGGCACCCAGCTCGTGACCAACGCGACCGGCCGCCCCGAACCGGTGTTCACCGGCCAGCAGTGGGACAACCTGCAGCGGATCATCACCACGGCGGAATCCGGGCAGGCCCCGGCCGGCATCGGCAGCGGCGTGCACATCGGAAAGATCGAACTTCCCGAACGCGCCACCGTCGATGACCTCGTGGACCTCCTGGACTTCGAGATCCGCCGCGCCAACGCATAGGAAAGGAGCAACCCCACATGCTCTTCCGCCTCGGCGGCGTGGAGTTCGGCAGCAACAGCGGCCCCCTGATCGTGACCAAATTCGGTCCGGGGGCCGCTGAGGTCCGCAGCTCCGACAGCCCACGCACCTTCCGCAACGGATCCCGCACCGGCCGCGACCGCCGCGGATCCCGGACATGGGCCTTCGACATCTCCACCAACTGCGACGACGTCGCCAGCGCGCTCGACGCCGAGGCCCGCCTCTCAGGTGAGTGGGAGAACCCCGCCTACCAGCTACCCGGCGCTACGGTCCCGCTCTCCTACTACATCGAAGGCTCGAACCGCTGGCGCCGCGTCTACGGACGCCCCGACAGCTACGCGGGCTTCGACGGCGGCATCGCCGCCATGCAAGGTGCCGCTTCGATCACCTGTAACTTTCGAGTCACCGAGCCCGGCCACTACGACGAGCTCGAGCAATCCGTGCCCCTCAGCATCGTGCCCGCCACCACCGGAGGTTTCATGGCACCGATCGTCGCACCGATATCGACCCTCACCTCCGGAACACCGCGCTCCGGCCTCCTCCGCAACGCCGGCAACGCCGAGACCCCGGTAACGATCCGGTTCGTCGGCCCCATCGGATGGCCACTCATCAAGTCCTCGACCGGATGGGAAATCGGGCTGTCCACCGTCCTCGCCTACGACGACGTCGTCGTCGTGGACCCCATCACCCAGACGGTCATGAAAAACGGCGTCCCAGCTCCCGGGCTCCTGTCCCAGCGCTCGCGGATCACGCAAGCCTTCCTGCAGCCCGGGACCACTGAGGTGACGTTCACGGGCACTGACCCGACAGGGACCGCCGTAGCAGTTATTTCTTGGCGCAATGCCTACACATCGATTTGAGGGAGGCCACATGGAAAAGGTCATTGTCTTCGCGACGTCCCAGCAGGACGCCGCCGAGTATATGGGGACGATCGGGCTGGACTTCGAGAGCACGGTCTGGGTGATGAACGTGCAGCTGCTTGGCACCGGCGACTATAGCGACCACGCCGTCCGGTACACCGACACGTTCCGGAAGATGCCGGCCTACGGAGAAGCTGTCGAGCGGTTCGGAGAGGGGGCACCCGATGGCGTTTGATCGCGTCCCGTGGATGGTGGGCCCCGGCGTCCTGACTTCGGTGGAGGTGGCCCGGGCGCTGGCCTACACTGCGACCAACGGCGCCGAGGGTATCGCCGCCGTCGGTGACTTAAAGGTGGTTGCTCAGTCGGTCCCGAACGGGACGGCCAGGGTGATGCCGGGTGGCGGGCTGCTGCTGAACCGCTACTCGCAGTCGGCGGGGCAGACGTACGTGCTCCGCTGCGCTGAGGCGACCGACGTGCCGATCGATCCGACCGGTTCCAGCGGTCCGCGGACGGATCTGGTGATCGCTCGGATCTTGGACCCTCAGTATGAGGGCCCGGAACCTACGAATCCCAACGACTTCGACTATGCCTTCCCCTCCGTGATCAAGGGTGTCTCGTCCACTGCGACGGTCAAGAGCCTGGGGCTGGGGTATCCGGCGATTGATTTGGCGCGGGTGGCCCTGCCGGCGAACACTGCGGCGGTGACCTCGGCGATGATCACGGACCTCCGCCGTGTGGCTCAGCCGCGACGGGAGCGGGCTATGGTCACGATCTTCCCGACCAGTCCTCAGAATATGCCCACGGCGGGGTATTCGACGTGGCCGATCCCGCTGGAACAGCGGCCGTCCGTGTACGTGCCGACGTGGGCTACGCGGGTTGACATCGTCGCCCACGTGTCCGGCCTGAAGTACACGAAGGGTGCCAGCGCGACCGACACGGTCGCGGGCGTCCGGACCGGGTTTGGGTCCAGCGCTCCGGGCGAGAACGGGATCCTGATCGCCGATGCCGAGGACACCGGCGGCCGGTATGCAGCCACGTGGATCGGAACCCACGCCATCAGCGCCGCGATGCGCGGGACGAACCAGATCATCAACCTGCAGGCCGTCCGTTCGGCGGGTGTGGGGACATGGACCGCGGATTACCAGACGGCGGTGGTCATCGACTGGGAGTTCTCCGAAGGAGCACAGTAGGGGGTGGCCCATGGTTGACGTTGTCGCTGCTGGAAAGGCCGGTGTCTATGGCACCCCCGATCCGGCAACGTCCGCCCCCGGCGGCTCGCTCGCGCCGGCCCCGCCCACGGCGCCCGGGTGGCGGTTCCAGATCCTCGAGGCCGTCGGCCGCGAGTCGGTCGACCGCGACGTGGACCTGGATGGAGCCGAGGTGACCACCGCCGTCAACGGGGCATCGGTCATTCGCGGCCGACTCCCCGTGCAAAACACCACGGCCGCCCAGCTCGAGGAGTGGGGTCACCTGATCGTGGCCGAGTACGGCGAAGCCGACCCGATCGTCGCCATCGTCACGGACCTCAGCGACAGCGACGACGGCCAGTGGCTCAACATCATGGCCGTGGGGTTCTCCGAATACCCGAACGGGCAGCCCTGGGTAGACCTCCCTTACTCGGGCACTGGCGTCGACCCTCTCGACATCGTGCGCCTGATCTGGTCCAAGCTGCAGAACAAGCCGTCCGGGAACCTCGGGGTGAGCGTGGATGCGACGAAGTCGCCAATCCGGCTCGGCACCCCGGAAGCCTACGCCCGCACTGCGGCCAAGACCGGAGTGACCCAGGCGACCGGGAGAGCGAACGTGGCCAAGGCCGCGGCTGTCGCTGCGGCAAAGGCGCAGGAGACGGCCAGGGTAGCCGTCATGACCGCCTGCGGGAGGACCAAGGCGGGTCTGCTCATTTACCAGGACTCCGCGCCGGGCGGTGACCGGCGCTCGCCGAAGCATGTCTGGATCGACAAGAACGCCGGCAACAAGGGCTACGTCTGGAGCGGCAAGAAGTGGGTGGCTCAGACGACGTCGACCGCGGCCGTGGTTGCTTCTCGGGTGGCTACTTGGCTCGCGTCGCAGGCGACGACGAAGTCCACGAAGGCGGCGGTGACGGCTCGGAACAAGGAGCTGTCGGCGGCGAAGAAGAAGCTGTCCGAGGTTCGGGGCGGTGAGGCGGATCCGTGGACGATGTCGTGGTGGGAAACCCTGGACGTCGGTCAGGTGATCGCTGAGCTTGCCCGTGACACACCGTTCGAGTGGCGGGAGAGTTCCTCGTGGGTCGGCGGGGCCCTGACTCATCGCCTCGAGATCGGGTATCCGGCGCTCGGGGCCCGTCGTACGGACATCCGGTTCGAGGTCGGCGTGAACGTCGTGTCACCGCCGCCACTGGAAGAGGGCCCCTACGCTTCGGAGGTGACCGTCCTCGGCGCTGGCGAGGGCCGGGCCATGCGGCGCGGGATGACCTCGGGGAACCCCGGGCGTCTCCGCCGCGCCGTCGTAGTCCAGCGCAAGGACATCCGGTCCAACGACGCCGCCAGCGCCGCGGCCCGGCGAGAGCTGGCCGCCCGCACTGGGCCGCAGGTCCCGGACACCTTGGAAGTCATCGACCATACCTTCGCCGGATACGGCAGCTACCGGCCCGGTGACCGGGTCTACCTGACGGGGGACGCCGGGTGGGTGGTCCTGGCGATGTGGGTCCGGATCAAGGAAATGACCGTCAACTGCACCTCGGGTGCGATCACTCTGAAAGTCGAGGCCGGATGAGCACGAAACTCCGCCGCACCGCGGCCAAGCTGATCGAGAGGATCGGACAGGCCCAGGCTGGCGTGCAAGCACTCGCGCAGCCCCAGCTCGGCAGCTCCTCGATCGAGCAGGGGGTCATCGAGGAATACGACGCGGAGGGCACTCTCGTCTCGGCCTCCGGCACCCAGTGGGACGGCACGCACACCGCGGTGAGCCTGGCCGGCCCGCCGCCGCCGGTCCCGTCCCAGCCGACGCTCACGCCCGGCCCGGGCCAGGTGCAAGTCCGCTGGAACGGCCTCTTCGAG
>Ga0153950_1000061_pt1 | contig 45007 bp, 56 predicted proteins | sample TSNJ034MetaG_FD_104737 | JGI IMG/M metagenome (GOLD analysis project Ga0153950, IMG submission 104737) | Attine ant fungus gardens microbial communities from New Jersey, USA - TSNJ034 MetaG | ecosystem: Host-associated > Fungi > Mycelium > Unclassified | place: USA: New Jersey, Wharton State...
TGCCCACCAGCGTGAGCGACCCTGAAATGGTGCTTCTATCGGTCGCCTTCACGCTCACGGTTCCGGGGGTACTGTCCACCGGCGCGGTAAGTACGGTGTAGGTCAAAGCGCCGATGGTAAAGGTAGCGCCCACAGTGCCAACGACGTTTGTGAATCCGTAGTTTTGGTGTGCTTGCACATATACCGGATCACAGGTTACGGGTTTGTTTTTTATGGTATCAAAAGCGGCCGAGTCAACAGATGTGAAGTCGATAATACCGGAGGTAATGCCGGTCAAATTGGTGCAGTTATAAAACGCTAATTCGCCAATGGTGGTCACACTGGCCGGGATGGTCAATGTGCCGTTAAAGCCGGTGCAGTCGTAAAACGCGCTGCTGCCAATGGTGGTCACACTGGCCGGAATCGTCAGGCTGCCGGTGAAGCCGGCGCAACCGTTAAACGCGCTGTTGCCAATGGTGGTCACGCAGGACGGAATGGTCAGGTTGCCGGTTAAGCCGGTGCAGCCGGAAAACGCGCTGGCCCCGATGGTCACAAGGCCTGTGTTCAGTGTGAGGGACGTAAGCGCGGTGCAGCCGGAAAACGCGGCGTCGCTAATGGTGGTCACGGTGTAGGTCTTGCTGTCGTTTTCCACGCTGCCCGTCAGCGTGAGCGATCCTGAAATGGCGCTTATATCGGTCGCCTTCACGCTCACGGTTCCGGGGGTGCTGTCCGCCGGCGCGGTAAGTACGGTGTAGGTCAAAGCGCCGATGGTAAAGGTAGTACCCGCAGCGCCGACGACATTTGTAAATCCGTAGCTTTGGTGGATTTGCGCAAGCGCAGGATCACAGGTTACAGTTTTGTTTTTTATGGTATCAAAAGCAGTCGTATCAATATTTGTGAAGTCGGTAATGCCAGAGGTGATGCCGGTCAAATTGGTGCAGTTATTAAACGCCATCATGCCAATGGTGGTCACACTGGCCGGGATGGTCAATGTGCCGTTAAAGCCGGTGCAGTCGTAAAACGCCATCGTGCCAATGGTGGTCACGCCTGACGGAATGGTCAGGCTGCCGGTAAGCCCGGTGCAGCCGTCAAATGCCCGATTGTTGATTGCCGTCAAGCTGTCGGGCAGGGTGATGGACGTAAGCGAGGCGCAGTTTCGAAACGCCTGAACCCCGATTTCCGTCACGGTATAGGTGACGCCGCCGTCTGATACCGTTTCGGGAATGTTATAGCTGGTTTCGGTGTAGCTGTTTGCGATAACCGAGACGGTTCCCGTGGTGCCGCTCTCGGTCAGCACGGAGTACATAATACCATTGCTGGTGAAGGTATCGCCTTGCGCCGTCGGGTTAAGCTCCGGCTCGCCCTCCGGCTGGATGGACACAAAGATGAACGGGGCGCTTAATCCCTCCGCCAGCGCATATCCCTCCGGCAGCACGGCGCTAAATATGTATCCCCCCGCGACAGCCGGGTCAAAGCCCGCTTCGCACCCCCAAGTTACGCCCTCGATTGTGATTTTGCCGCCGTCCTCGGATCTGCCCGTGAGGGTATCCGGCAGTGTGAGGTCGTCTGTCGACGTCACCGTGCCTAAATCGTAGCTCTGCCCCGAAATATTGTCGTCCAGATCGTCAAACGCAGCGACAATCACCGCGCCGGTCGGCGTCTCGGATTTGCCCAGCGTTTTGTTGGAATCAACCAGCCCGCCGCAGGTTTCGTCGTGTTGGTGACGGCAGGGCGCGGCCTCTATGTAGCCGCAATCCTCGTCGTGCTCTATGTGGGTACACTCCGCGCCGCCCTCTCCGCAGCTTTCGTCGTGCTTATGGCCGCAATCCGCGCCCTCGGCGTAGCCGCAGGTTTCGTCGTGCTGCGTGTGGTTACAGCCCGCCGCCTCCGCAAATGCCGTAAGCGGTGTTCCGCTTATCATCAGCGCGACGGATAATACCAGCGCCATCAGTCTTGAAAATGGTCTCTTTGTATTCATGCCCGTTCCTCCTGTTTTAGATCGTTCTGTTCCGATATATATTTCTCACGCATCAGCAAGGCCAGTTCAAGGCTTTTCTCGCCTATGTTGTGCAGCATCGCCACATCCTTAACCGAGAGGGCGGCGAGTGCGCTCATCGTTTCGACCCTCATACGCATCAACGCGCTTATAACGCGGTTTGTTAGTAGCTGCGAAAATGTCGCCGGAGCGTTCTCGCGAATATATGTATCGACCAATACCTCTCCCGACGCCAGCAGATCGGCCTTATGCGCTGCCTTTTCGTATTTATTCCGTACTTCCCGTGCCAGATAGCAGCCCTTTTCATCCGCGACCTTGTTTTTATTCATGAACATGTCAAACAACCGTGTGCTATCTCCTAAGTCGCTCAATTCCCGCATTGTGTTTACGCCGTTTTTCAGCAGAGTGTCTACCGTTCTGTTCCAGACTTCCACGTTTGAGCCGGATTTTGGCGCTTGTTCCATGAAATATGATCGTAAATCCATATCCCGGTTCATCCGCTACTCCTTTCCAATCCACGCTTCTCATTGCGGAACAAGCATCGGCAACCACCTGATAAAAACTGAAAGACAGGGCTTATTTGTGTTCATGCCCGTTCCTCCCCTTTTTCCTCTTTATACATGACGCAGACCTCCAGTATCAGCGCCGCAGTCTTTTCGCCGATATTCCTGATCTCCACGAGTTTTTCCGGCGATTGCTCACACAGGTCGCACAATTCGCTCATTGTCGATACGTTCCCACGGCACAAGTTCATTCCGGCGCGCCGAGCCAAGCCTTTTTGCGCGTCCGGCACCTGCGCGTTCCGGAAATACTTCATCACTTCATATTCCATGACTGCCTCCCGAAAACAATAGAATAACGGTGCTTTTCCTACTTTAATTGTAAGCAATATCAATAGAAATTTCAAACCCTAACTAAGCAGGATTATCCTGCGTAAAAGGGTCTTGACAAAACGGTTTATTTGTGCATGACATTCTTCCGTCTTTGTGGTATAGTATAGAAAAGCGAGAAATATGCCGAAAAAAGCCCACGGAGGGGAATATAATGAGCGAACCGCTTAACATAGCAATCTGTGAGAATCTGAAAGCCGACAGCGACTTTCTCGCGCGGAAAATCAAGGAAACGGGCGTCGCCGCGAAAATCCGTTTTTTTGAAAACGGTGAGGCTTTTTTAGAAAGCTATCATAAAGGGCAGTACCACCTCATATACCTTGACGTCTACATGAGTGATATAACGGGCGTGGCCGTGGCCGCCGCCATCCGGGAGCGGGGCGACGAAACCCCGGTCGCTTTTATCACAATGAGCGAGGATCACGCGCTGGAGGCCAATAAGTACCGCTCCATTCTTTATGTTGTAAAGCCGGTGACAGCCGAAGCCGTCGCCCATACGCTGAACATTACCGAAGCCGTCCGGCAGCAGGGAAAAAAAGATGTTCTCTCCGTCACGGACAGCGAACGGAAAAAGATAGACATACCCTTTGCCGACATTACCTTTATCGAAGTGCTGAACCACCGCTGCACGGTTCACCTTTCGGACGGCGGAGTGGTCAAGGTCAGAACCGCCACCACGATTGACGAGCTGGACGCCTTGTTGCCAAGGCCGCGATTTTTCCGCAGCCACCGCAGCTTTATCGTCAATTTTGATTATGTCGAAGATACCGGAGCGGATTTTACCTTTATCATGGCAAACGGAGATAAGGCGTTTATCCGTATCAAGGACTTTGAAGAAATCAAAAAAGCATATGAGGATTATTTGTTTGCGGAAGCCCGGAGGGAATACTGATGGCGGCGGGTTTTGCAAAGCAGGCAAAGGAAAAGTGGACGCCTCTGATTGTGCTGCCGTTTTTGCTGGCGGTGTGTTTTGCGTTGTGGTTTGCTTCCGATACCGACCCCTATGTCTCCATTCAAAGCGAGGGGGACGTTTGGGATTTGCGGGATTTTGATTTTTCAGACCCAAACGCCATTACCAGACTTAACGGGCCGGTGGCGTACATTCCGAACGCACTGCTGACGCCGGAGGAATTTGAAATACGTGCCGATGAAATCGAATACGGATACCCGGAGGACGACAAGGTACAGTATGCCACCAGCCGTATGCGCGTCCTGATACCGGAGGGCTGGTATGCGGTCTATATGCTGAGCGTCGATTTTTCCGAGCGGCTATATATAAACGGACATTTGATGTTTGAAATCGGCAGCCCCGGCGACAGCCGCGAAACCACCGTGCCGGACACAAGAAGCCAGATTATGACGCTGACGCCGGTGGACGGCGTAATCGAGATTGTCATGCAATCGTCCAACTTCGTCCACAGGGAGGGCGGCGGCCACGCCGGATGGAAGGTGGGCAACCCCGAAGCGTTGAGCGTGGGCTTAAAGGGCGGGTATGTGACAAATATCGTGATGGGCTGCTACCTCGCCCTGTTCCTTGTGCATATGATCCTGTTTTTAATACTCCGAACCTACCGCGCCAACCTGTTGTTCGCGCTCTCCTGCCTTATGTGGTTTCTGCGCTCCGGCGTGACATGGACAAAGGTGTTTTCAACCTTATTCCCGGCGATGTCATGGGTTGTGAAATTCCGGATTGAATATCTTTCTTTCCCGGTGACGGCCATGCTGTTTGTCGGCTTGGTCCATACGCTATTTCCGGGTGTTTTGCAAAAATGGTTCCTTTACGCGATGGCCGGTGCTATGACCTTGTTCACCGCGCTTTTCCTGTTCGCGGACACCCTGTTCATGAGTTGGGCAATCCTGTGGTGCGAGGGTGTTTTCGCAGCGGTCATGCTTTATATGGCCGCGCGGTTCGCCATGAAGCTGCGCCGGGTCAGCCCGGAACAACTGATATTCCTGATGGGCGCGGCACTGTTTCTGTACGCTGCCGCAAACGATATGCTGGACCACAACAATGTCACAAGCCTCTTGTTTTTCCCATTCATAAACAAGGATATGTCGCAGATTTCCATGCTGATCTTCGCTTTCTTTGAGGCCGCGGCCATTTTTATCGCCACGGCGCAAGGGATAGAAGAAGCTAAAGCGGAGGAACAACGCCTTGCTTATGAGAACATCATCCTAAAGGAAAACACCCGCATGACGGAGCAGCTTCTTTCCCTGCAACGGGAGCAGTACGAAAGGATAACCGAAAACGCAGAGGCGGTGAAAGTGCAGCGCCACGATCTGCGACACCAGCTTGCCGTGGTAAAAGGCTATAATGATTCCGGCGACGCTGAAAGTTTAAGCGCGTATCTTGACGAACTGATCGCGGGCATTCCCGCGTCTGATGAAAAGGCTCTGTGCGAAAACTTCGCCGTCAACGCCTTGACGCATTACTACCTTTCCTTTGCGGCCAACTCGGGTGTCAAAACATCCATCCGTCTTTCGGTGCCGAAAAAAACCGGGCGCGTCAGGGACAGAGATTTGAGCATCATAGTCGGTAATCTGCTTGAAAACGCTATTGAAGCCTGCAAGCGGCAGACGCACGGCGAACGGTTTATCAAGCTGAACAGCCGCATCCACAAGGATACGTTGACGTTTACAATGGACAACAGCTTTGACGGAAATTACGAGGAACAGGACGGCGTATTCTTTTCCCGCAAGCGCGACGGCGAGGGAACCGGCCTCTCCTCCGTCCGGGCAATCGCACGGAAGTACGGCGGCGACGCAAGATTCGAGGCAAGGGAGAATGTGTTTATGTCCTCCGTGTACGTTGTAATGGGGTTGCAGGGAACAACAGGGGAGCATCTGGAAGATGCAACAGGCGCGGAAAAGAGATAGAACCGCTTGTTTTCACTTCATTTATGCAGGCTATATAATTTAATTAGCTGAATTTGAAGCCAAAATTATGTTGTTCGTACATGAACACATGAATAATGCTGCCATAATACTTTTTGAAGATTTCTAGGAAACATATACTAAAAACAAGAGAACAAATGTTATCAGATATGTATAAGGCAGGAGCAAAAGATTGTGCCATGCTACTCAAAGGATTTGGCATAATCAAGTGAGGGCATAGGTCGTATAATCCAAATAGCAAAAACCGGGAGCGCGGAGGCCACGAATGGCTAATCCGCTCCCGGTTCAAACTTAGAAGCAAAGAAAAATCCCGCTTGCACAATACAAGCGGGATTTCGGTCTGAAACGGCAACCACGCAGGTTACCGTTTCAATATTACTGCTTATAGATTATGCCACTTTTTCGTCACCGAAGTTGATGCTATTCAGAATGTCGTCGCCGCTGTTTTTGGCGGCAGGTGCGGGGTTGATTTGCACACCGACCGCACCGTTTACAACCTCGCCGTCACCGAAAGGCATGTCGAGATCGTCCATGTCGGCAAAATCTTCCTCGGCCTTGCTGCGAGCGCCGCCAAGCGGTTCACCGTCCGCAACCTTCTGGACATGATTAAGGCCGCAGCCGACGCCCTTGTTACCGTTTGAGCTATAAGGGAAGAAATTGAGGCTCAAACGGGCCTCGCAGCCGGAATATACCTCGTCCCTGTCAAGAATGTCCTGGATCTGCAAGTCCACGATACGAGGCTTGCGGGCAGAACTGGCGTTGAGGAAATAATTGCGATAGGTAATCCTTTGAAATAATCTCCGGACTTTCCCCCGCTTAGCACCGTACATGAGACTTTCACCTCATACGGCGCCCCCTCGTTTTAGAATGGTATCTATGTAGGTAAGTTTACACACTTCGTTAGAAACATCTGGTTGCGATTAGATTTCGATTGTAGAAAGATTGAGTTTTGCCCGATATTTGCTTAACTTTTTGAGCATCTGTTTATCCATTCCTAACCGTTTGATGTAAATTGCTATTGTTTCAGGTTGGGTAGCGTGAAACAGTATATGTACATCTTTATGTACAATAACAAGGTTTTGGTATCTGTCTGTGCCATTTTGGGATTTGGGAATAATATGATGACAATGGATTTCCTCAAATTCCAATACCTTGCCGGTAATTGCACATTTACCGTACTGTGCAGCATATAGGGATATGCGATTGTCCATGTATTCAATGCTGCGATTAACTATTGTGGCTCTCATAAGTCTGTGGAGTATGTCCATGTTAATCTTTAACGCTTTGTGTACGTTTTCCCTACCCGTGGGGGAATAGATATTTGTTTCGTTCTTTTTATAAGAGGGCCATTTGGTTTGCACATAGGCTATGGGAAGTAGCGGGTGGTGATTAACGTAATAAACTTGTTTGCTTTTCCCATATCTCTTAATTTGGAACGGATTTTTAAGATGCCCATTTTTCTTGAGTCTCTTTTTAAGCCTGTTTTTGAGCATAGGGTAAATAGCCATTTCAATAGCTGAGCAGTCCTCGTTAACGTGAGTAGCCAGACAGTAATAGTTTTGTATGCCTATTACTTTGGAATTGTATTTATTGACTTGCAGATATTCGTCTTTGTGGCTTCTCGGCCTCTGTATAGCTTTGATTTGTTCCTTGAGTTGAGTTTTTGCTTTTTGTACGGCTTTACTACACATATGAGACCTAACGACAAACTTTTTACCCTTTTTAACGGCTTTTATTTCAAACCCTAGGAATTCTGAATTGCAATTTTTTAGATTAACGATTTTTGACTTTTCCTCGCTGACATTTAATTTAAGCCGCTCAAGAAGCCACATTTTTGTGGCTTGATATATTTTTTCAGCACTTTCGCGGTTTCTACAGAAAAGTTTAAAATCGTCCGCGTATCGCACAATATAAACCTCTTTGAGTTGAGATTTACGCAATTCCCTATAGGTATGTCCCCTGTCTTTGTCATTATCATACTTGGGAGTATATTGCTTTCTGGTTGGAATGGTTTCCCATTGGCTGGCAATCCACCAATCCAGTTCATTAAGTACGATATTTGATAATAATGGGGATAAAATACCGCCTTGTGGCGTTCCCTTATCGGGATATAGCTTTTTACCATTTGGCATGATTATAGGGGCTTTGAGCATTTCAGATATGATACATAATAACTTTTTATCTTGGATACCCATTTGCCACATCTGCCGTTTTAGCTTAGAGTGGTTCACATTATCGAAAAACCCCTCTATATCTATGTCCACGACAAAATATAGGTGCTGAATTTGTATCATCCTGTAACACTGTGCGATTGCGTTTTCTGCCGACCGTAGTGGCCTAAACCCATTGCTTCTTTCATGGAATTTCGCTTCGCATATGGGTTCAAGCACTTGCAGTATACATTGCTGTATTATACGGTCTAGCATTGTAGGTATGCCTAGGGGACGCTTTTTTCCGTTGGGCTTGGGGATTTCTACTCTCTTAACAGGCCTCGGTTTATACCATTGTAATTTGTTCTGCACGATTTGTATAAATCTTTCTACAGGAATTTGCTCAAGGTCGGAGATGGTTTGCTTGTCAATTCCCGGCGTGACACTACCATTATTGCGCTTGATGTTACGAAAGGCTAATAGGATATTTTCCGGTGAAGTGATGTATTTCATCAGTTCTGTAAAGATTTTATTATCCTTGCTTTCTTGATGAAGTCTATCAAAAATCTCCACCATATCATAGTATTCGGTGTGTCTTGCCCTTGAGCGTTTAGGCTTTTTCTGTTTCTCCGAAGTCAACATAGGCATCCTCTCCTTTCGGTTTGGATTTTCTTTGTCTTACTCGAAGCTACGTTTACCTACTACACAAATATACATCATTCTTCAAACGACTAGTGGCTATCCCTCCACGGCTTATTATCACCGCTTCACAGGTACTATGCCACCACTTTCACCACGAGTTAAGCAGCTTATATGTTTCGTCTGCAACGCTCCGAATGAGGAACGCTCATGGCTTACCACGTTCCGATAATCCTATCTGTACATATACCCTTAGGTTTCTGCTTTAAGCCTGCAAACTGGATACCGCCTGTAACGGTATAGGGACTTTCTAAGGCCACATACTTACTCATCCCCATTTGCAACCATCATATGGTCATCCGCATTTCTACGGATTATATCTCTAGGCTCGTACATTCGCAGATTCGTCAAACTTCTCAGTTATTCTCACCATAGGTATTTTATAGACCCCCGGCATATAGGATACACTCCCCACCTCTGGGGAGCTTTCGTGTAATTTATAATCACTTACGGTATCTCTCTGCCGACTTTACCGGGCTGCGGGCCAAGCCTTTTGGTACTTTCGCCCGCCGGAGTTCAGGGGGAGCGTTTCAGGGCGTTACCCCCTCATTCCACTCCTTGGATTATCAGTTCTCCTAATTTTCCTTTTGATTATTTTAACCTTAGTAGGGTTTTTTAATTCCTCTTTGAATTTTTCCTCAATGATTAGTCTAAGTACCTTGTATTCCGACCCTATTTTTTCAAGGAATTGTAAATCTGCATAGCAACGGTGAATTAACTTACGCGAGATTGTCCCTGTCCAAGTGCCGCATATTGTCTCCCAGTAATCCTCATTTAAGAATATCCATTCCTCAAGGTTTTTGGGAAAAGAAACGCCCTCGTATTCATAGATACTTTTACTCTCCATTGGAGCCCCTCCATATTGTGCCATAATAGTCGCACATATTTCTATGATTATATCATATACTCATATTAATTGCACCTATTTTGGCACATTTTATTTTGGAGGATGATTTTGTACATGAAGATAAGAGCGGACATCAATTTGGGGGCAAACTTGAAGAAGGTGCGTTTGTCATGTGGTCTTACCCAAGACAAGGTGAGTTCCCAGTTGCAATTATTAGGGCTGGATTATTCACGGAGTTTTTATTCCCGTTTTGAGAGCGGAGAGAGGAATATCCCCATAAGCGTGATTGTAGGCTTAACTAAAGTGTTTAATTGCGATTACAACACGCTTTTTGATGGTTTGGATAGTCAGCAGGATAATTAGTGCACTATCTTTTCAATAGCGAACGTGTCGCTCACGTGACCGCGATATTCTTCCCCTTTTTCGTCGGCCTCCGCGTCGCCGTCCCGCAGGGGGTGCTTCAGCGGATTGGGGAGCTTGCCGCCCCACTTGTCCATCTGGCCGAGCTGTGCGGCCGCGTTGATGGCGTCCTTGATCTTTTGCAGCGTCTTTACGTCGGATTTGGGAATGAGAAAGCTGGTGGAGTATTTCGGCTCTTTGCCGTCCTCCTCCGGGCGGGGTTCCCAAATATAGGCGTAGGACAGGACACCCTTGCCGGTGATTACCTTGCAAGCCTGATAAAGAGCGTTTTTTTGAGGATTGTTGTTAGCAGCCATGATTACACTTCTCCTTTATTTTGGTTGTATTTATGTATGATAGCGACCAGATCATCGTTGCAAAACCCGGCCCGCATCATCATCCATGTGTTTGTGACCTCTTGCTCGGTTCCCTCGAAAAAGGGAACCCATTCTTTGCCGTCGAATGAATAGCGGATTGACCTTTTCAGCTTTTTTAGCTTTGCCCGGTCAGCTTTCTGCGGTCCTAATCTCCCGTCCATTTAACCGGCCTGCTGTGTTCCGGTGTCGGGGAGCTTCCATGCTATACAAAAGGCCCCGCCCGATATCTGCGTGAGAATGTCCAGCCTGTTAAGCTCCCTGCTGATAGAGTACCAATGGGAAACAGGCGGCAGGCTGATTTCAACCGCGAGGTCGCAATAGCTGACGCCCTGCGCGGAGAGCCTTTCTATCAGCGCGGCAATCTGGTTTCGCCCAACATTGTCATACCACAGGCTTTTTTGCTCGTATCCGCCGCTCCACGCGGTAAACCGGCTGCGGATATTCCGCATAAACTCCCGGACGCGGGGCATGTTACCCCAGCACCACACGACGCCCATCGAGAGGGCCAGCAGCGCGCCGAGCGGACGAACCACAACCAGACGCAGCAGAAACGCTATAAAGGCCATGAGCCAGAACGGAGCGGCGGCGGTCATGTCGCGGGCTTTTCGGAGCGTGGCTAACAGGGTATCCTTTACGTTTTGCATTTTCGGTCATCTCCTTTTGGTTTTAAAAACAAAGGCACTCATATTCTCATATGAAATGCCTTGTCAACTGATTATGTTATGTCGTAATAATTCATTGCCTTATCAATGGCGCTGCTTGTTTCGGCGTCCTCGCCCGGGCTCTTATCCGGCTGAATAGGGGGAGCCTCGGTGAGATGCCTGACGCTTCCGTTTTGGTTTTCCGAAGCCTCCAATACAGACCGTCCGCGCCCGTTTTGCAGGTTTTCAGCAATCGGGGTTTTCGGCGTGTATGTGCGCTCGCTCTGACGGTACATATCCATAAGTTCCTCAAAGCTGATCCCCATAGGATGTGTTTTCATGTAATACTCTATCGCCAGGGCGATAAAGGAGGATTTGTACTGCTTATCCACCGAAGCCAGCGCCCGCGCGGAGCTTACATGCCTGGGGTTCCGACCATTGAATTTTAGATGAAATTCCAGACGCGCGCTTTTTTCTTTCGCCATATGAAACCACCTTTACTTGCGCAGGAGAGCGCGGAACGCCATTTCCTCATAGCCCGCGGCATTCGCCCGGATATCCCCGATAAAATCCAGCTTCCCGAACAAGTGCCGGGAATTTTCCCAACAAGCCCTTATGATTCTGGAGCCGCCGCCCATGAGCAGTACATAGCTGCTTCCAAACGGCAGCTTTTGCTCGGTCAGCTTCATCAGGAGGTTATCGGCATAACGCTGGATACGCTCACGGATAAAACAGGCGTCCGCCTCGTCCATCCGCGCCGTTTTCCCGTCCAGCACAAGGCTGATAACGGATTCGGACACATCCCGGCCGCTCTTGGCCTTTATTTCCGCGCTGATCTCGTTGTACGCCGTAATGATGCCTTCCGACAGGGAAATGTGGATATCGGGCTGCGGCACTCCGTCCTTCAGCACAACCGGGTCAACCGTCCCGCCGCCTATGTCCAGCAGTATCGCCAAAGGCTCTTTCGCCAGAATGTCGATAGGGCGGCTTTCACCGTTCAGGCGGTTTTCAAGGGCCAGCGTTTCCATTTCGTCGGTGGGCGTGGGAGCCAGCAGCGCGGCGTATCCCTGTGGACACACGATTACGCGGCTGACGTCTATTTGATAGCGTCTGTCATTGTAGGTAAAGTCGGCCTGTTTCCTGTAATAGTCCTGCGTTTGCTGTTTTAAGTTCTTGACTGACAGGTGGCCGGGCGGCAATCCTGTGGCGAGTACGATATTATAGCTGCCCGGAGGAACCTTGTGCTGCGCAAGCTCCTTGCCGATGGCAAAGAGGGTCAGCAGGAAGAAATCCTCATTGGTGGTCTTATCGTCCCGCACCGGCTTTCGGGTGCCGGAGAGGGCAAAATGCCTGCCCCTGTATTCCAGCATATCCTCAAACCGCAATTCATTTCCCGCCAACTCGGTATAGCCGGAGGTAAAGCAAGCCGTTTGGGTTTTAGTGTTGAAGTTGCCGCCGTCTACGCCCACAATCAATTTGTTTTCAAACCGTTTCATTCTGATCCCTCATTTCTAAGCGGCGGCCTGCGGGGGACCGAACATGCTGATCTGCTCCCCGCCCTGCATAGCATTCTTATCCTTTGCCGCTCCCCTAGAAGTATCAGGCGGCTGTTCGGCTCCGGCTTCGGCTTTTGTATCGGGATTATCGGTATCGTCTTTTTTGTCGGCATCCTTTTTAGCTTTATCCTTCTTAGCATCGGCGGCTTTCTTGGCAGCAGCCTTTTTGTCGGCTTCGGCTTTCTTTTTTGCAGCCTCCGCTTTCCTTTTGGCTTCTTCGGCCTTTCTCTCGGCTTCTTTTTTGAAGTCGGTGGCTTTCGCGTCCGGGGTATAGTAGTATTCCTGCGCCCACTTAAAAACCTGTTCGCTGTCTACGGCGGTTCCTGCCATTGTAGCTTCCTGTCCTTGAATTTTCATTTTTGGAAAATTCTCAAATTCCGCGTTCAGCATGGAATTTAAGTTTTTGGACACAATAACGGCCGCTTTCTCGGTAACGTAGCGGACGCATTCCTCCAGCGTTTTCTTCCCTTCCAGAAGAACGTCCGCCAGTTCGGGGTCGCCCTCTACCCATTCCTGTGTTTTTTCGGTCAGAGCGCGGATAAGCGTCTGCCTTGTCAACTCGCCGCAGGTCTGCGTCAGCATGGGGATAACCTTGCTGATCTCCGGCGTCATGTAATCGTTTGTTGGCATGATAATCGCTCCTTTTTCGTAATTTTAATAGCTTTTTTATGATGCCTGCTCGTATTCCTCCGTGAAATCCGAAACGGAAAACATGAGGAAACAGTAAGCCGTGACAACTTCCTCCACCCATAGCGCCGCCTTTTCGGTCTGGAACCAGGCGGGGGCCTCACCGGGAGACATGGCGTACTCGTACCGCGCGGTTTTATAATCCTTTCCGTAATAATCCCATAGGTAGGTGTGCTCCAGCAGTTCATCCGCGAAGTTCTTCGCCTTTAGAAACCTCTTGTACTCGGTGTCCAGAATGTATCCGTCCGTCACGGCTTTGACATATCGCTCCCATTCCGGCGTATTGCAGATATATATGGTTTTCATTCCGGCCGAATCAGGCAGGCGCAAAATCCACTCCGCCTCTTCCAGCGCTTCCTCCGTCAGAATACGCATGACCTTTGAGGACGTACACAGGCGGATTTTTTCCAGAACCCCGGTAAACCGCTCATGCCGCTTTTTCAGCGTACCGAGCGGCGGCGAACTCGAAAGGGAAGACGATTCCAGACGGGTTATCGCCCGTTCCAATTCCTCTAACATTTGCGGCTCGCTCCTTTTCCATCCGTAGCGCGATCTGCTCGACCATTTCGCGGCACTCCTTATAGAACGCCGCTTTTTCGCTCATATCGCCCTCGATAAAAACTGTGTCTAAGATATATTCGATGTAATCCTGCTTGGTAAGGGCCTCCACGAACAAGGGATGAAGCGCGGCTCCGGGATACCTGGGGGCATATGCTTTCCGCCATTCACGGAGTTGCCGAAAATAGCTTGACAGCGTGTTGCCCGCCCATGTTTCCCATCTCGCAAAAGCCTTTTTCTGTTCTTGCAGCCGCTTCCTGCGCTGAACCTCGCGGGACGGCGTTGGCTTGTCGATGTCAATACTCAGCCTGTATGCCTGGTTAAGCTCCTTAACCGCTTCAAGCGGCAGCAGGTTTTCCAGACGCCCTACAAGGTCGATCACGTCACCGCTCGCCCCGCAGGCAAAGCATGTGAACCGGCCTCCCTTAAAGGACAGGCTTGGATTGTGGTCGTCATGGAACGGACAAAGCGCCTTTTTATGGCGGTTTACCTCAATCCCGTAGCGTTCGGCTGCGTCCACAATATCAACGGAACCCTTGACGATATCAAAAGCGGTCATGGTAATATGCCCCCCTTTCTTCATCATCTATCGCCGTCAGTCCGGTGCGTTACGCGGCTTTTTCAACCTTGCGCACGGCGTCGGGATAGAGCTTGAATAAAGCTTCTTTTTGCTCGACTCTCGGGCCGGTGTATTTGGGGCCGTTATAATCCACGCTGTTGCGGTGGCAGAAATCCACGATCACGTCGGGCCTCTCTTTGAGGATCTGACCGGCTTTCCAGTTGTTGCAGTCATGCAGCTTGCCAAAAATAGTGATTACCGTGTCCAGCGCCTTTCGGTACTCCGGGTCGCCGCCATCATCATCCCCGCCGCCGCTATTTTCGGCTTCAGGATTAAGCAGGTCGGACGCGGGGAACAGGTTTCCCGAAAATTCAATCCGCTCAACGCCGCCGTTTTCTGCCGGGTCATCGGCTTTCCCATCCACGGGCGCGGCTCCCTCTGCGGAACCGGCTCCGGTTTTCTCCGGCGTATCCAGAATGGCTCCCAAATCAACGGGCGGGGGATTATTTACCGCTCCCGTATCGGGGGCGTCGGCAGGCTCGTCGGCTTTTGGGGTATCGGCTTCGTCTTTGGGTGCGGCCGCGTCCTCCCCGTCAGGGTTAGGCGTGGGCGGTTCCGGCTCCGGTTTCGGCCCCGGAATCGGTTTTGCCCCCGGTTCCTGCGTTTTTACAGATACCTGCGGCTGCTGCGCCGCGGCAGGCATTGCACCGGCGATATGGCTGATAGCCGCGTCGTATGCTTCTTTAACGGCGGTCCGCACGGCTTCGGTCAGATTATTGCCGTCCAGTGCCGCAACGCCGATCTCCCTGAGTAAAAACTCCTTGTCGTCGTCGGTGCGGTTTACATATACCGTGCAAATGCCGGTAACGGCCTTGTCGGTAATGCGGACGTCGTTTTCCACCTTGCCGCCCGGTAAAAGGGTAAGCAGCGACAGGGATGATTGATTTTGCTTTTCCATGCTTTCACATTTCCTTTCTGATTATTATTGTTTAAATTCTGTTTCGCGGATAAAACTAAAGCTGGGTTTTCCTCCTTCCGGCATTTATTTGTGACAACAAAAAAAGGCGCAGTACGCCCGTAAAAGGGAGTACCGCGCCTAATCACGTTAAGTAACAGCGTCAACGAAGACGCCAACATGGAAAGTCCATCGAAAGACTCAATAAAACACTATAACCACATTATATAGTATAATCACTTTATTGTCAAGCTATATTTTGTGGTATTGCAATTTTTTTGCAATTTTTTAATACCAAAACAGGATGTTTCTGTTCGTCTTGAGATACTTAACCGGCCTTAATGAAAAAGCCGTCTTGAACGACAACGGCATTACCTTTCAAGGTTTTATCCTGCTTGGGGCCGCTGTTGGCCTGATACATGGCATATCCTATGGAATCAATTCCGGCGTCCTCGGCGGCAACATATTGTTGATCGAGGATATGCTTGGAAACGAGGATTTTGCTTGGCTCGTATCTCATATTGTCTATCGCCGCCTCGCCATATCCATACTCACGGGCAACCATGTCGTACAGTTCGTCAAGCTTAAAAGGGATTTCCCCGTCAAGGACGACCGCGCCGTCCGGGAGTTCCGCGCCAAGCGGCTGCCGTTCGGTTTCGGGAATCTCATTGTCATGCAGATCCACCTCAACCACGGTAGCCTCACAGTCATACCACCTCTTGAAAATTGTGTCAGAAAATACCGTCCGTTCAGTACGCTGACTGTAATAAATGTCGCCCATGCAGCGCTCCACATCAACACCGACGATGATCCATTTAAAACATCTGAACTGGCCTCCATCCTCGACTGCAACCCTGCACTCCCGCGTAGCTATCACTTTTTCGGGCAGAGGCTTGTTTGCCGGGGCGTAGGTATTCCCGTTTCGCTTCATAATCTCGGCAAACTGGTCGATGTGATATGTACCGCCGCCTTTCGTGCGAAAATGGCACTCTCCCTCATAGAAGCATTGGCGGGTTACGGTTTCGCCGCTCGGATATGTTATGATGATTTCCTCGCCGTCCTCAATCGTGAAATAATCCCTGTATTTGCTGTCAAGAAACCGGATGATCTTTGGGTTTTCCATTACTGTCTCTCCTTATATACATTATTGATTGTGAATGCTCATTGCGGTTTTAGAGTTTTGGACGATAACAAAAGCGAGCCGCCCCAAGTGTGAGCAACCCGCCTTATCATCTATGTTTTTATTCAGCATCAGTTCTTATACGACTTTTCATCACTTTGACGGCAATCTACCACATAGTCAATAAAAACATACTTCTTGTCAATCAAAAATACCAGCTTGTGCCATTGTGAAATGAATGCTTTTTTATATGTGTTGGGAGGCAGAGCAGGGCTGTCCTCATTGGTATATGGATACGGGTCTTTGGCAAGCTTTTGAAGTTCCTTACGGAATGAGGCAGACAGCCGCTTTGCCGCCGGAATGCTTACGCGGGCCAGAAATTCCACATGCCTGTGAAGCGCTTCTCTGGCCGCTGTGGATACAATAACCGTATACTCATCTTTTGCCATCCTCCACCTCCTTGATAATAGCATCCATTTCATCGGCCACTTGCCGCGCGGGATAACCCATGAAGCCATTAGAACGCTCTTGCTGAGAGGCCGCGACAGCGCGGCTCAATTCTATATCCATCCTGCCGGGCGACAGCGAGAGCGGAATAGCCCTCTCGCGGGCAATTTGTTTGTAAAACATAGTTATTGCCGTAGTCGGGTTAAGACCGTACTGTTCCATAACCAGTTCGGCATCACGCTTTAAGTCCGCGTCGATTTTCATACTCAGGCCAGCTTTATTAGACATACATATCACACCTTTCATATATCCATTATATCACTCTGGATATATATAGTCAATCAAAATCAGATATTAAGGCTCATTCTTCCGCTTCCAATGCGTTATAATGCAGGATTAAATCTAATTGCATTACAGCGCATAGCTCCTTTAGTTTTTCAAGCTGCGCGTGGTTATATTTTTTATGATAGTCATATTGCTCCTGATAAAGCTGTCCTAATCGTTGTAATTCTGCGTATGCCTTAAACTTTTTCTTTGGCAAATTCAATTTTGATAAATCGAACCACCCCGGGATTGGCTTATACTCAATACTGTTTGTGCCGGTCATGATTGCGGCTCCTTCTTATAATATAATGTACAGCACAAGCAACTGTTTAAGCTGCTTGTGCTGTACCGGCGTGGGCTTACGCCGCTATCTGTTGCTGACCCCAGTAGAGCTGTGGATGCCCGTCATCGTCATGCCCTTTGAATACGGCGCCCTGATGGTGTTCCAGCTCGAAGCCCATTTCCGCGAACAAATCCTCAAAGGAAATATCCTGCCCTTTGAGGAAGCGCAGCATCCGCTCCTTTGCAACTAATAAGTAAATCAAATTCGTTTCAATGCTGTCGGGGTAATTCACATAGTAAATGAATTTTTCCCTGGTGGATGTGTAGCGGATAAAGCGGTAATAAAACTGCGCCATGCGGCTGTCGTTCCAATGGAACTCGGAAATAAAAGCGGTATCAACGCTGTCAATGCTGATGCTTTCGCATAGGCTCTGCTGCGTGCATATCAGAATGGAATCATCGAAGTCTTCAAACCGTCCGTAAATCAGGTTTCGCCGTTGGTGCGGCTGTAAATCGCTGCCGGTGACGGTGAAGATAGGCCGGCCCGGGAAATACTGCCTTGCCGCCGCCGCGTATGCCCGCACGATCCTGTTCTGTCGGACGCCGATTGCAACGCGCTTGCCGGGCGTTTCCTCGATTTTAGAGAAAATGGCTTGCAGCTTGCCGGTCATGGGGCCGCCCTTGTAATCCTTGAGCACGGTAGCGCAGGTGCAGATACGCAGCATGATTTTGATTTGCGCGATAATCTTTGCCTGCGCCAGCTTGCGGGAGGACATATCCAGGCTTTTGAAATACTCCATCAGCAACGAGTCAAACCTCTTGACGGCGACCTCGTAGATGTCAAGCTCGGCCTGGGTCATTACCGCGCGTATCTCGCTCCGGCGCTCCAGATTTTTGCCGGTGACCTCCTGGAATGTGCGGGTTATCATGGTATAGCTGATAATATCCCGCAGTGCTTCCGCGTTGAGGATGTCCTGCCGCCTTTGCACGACGCCGAAAACGGTCGGCCTTTCGGGTAAATGGCTGTGCTTGAAATAGTAAAGGCCGTCCACATAGGCAGGGTAAGGCCGCGCGTAGCGGTCGTTGAAAAACGGTATGTACTGTTGGCTGTCCTCGCTGAAGGAATACAGTTGCTTTGCCATGCAGAGCATGTTGACCGAAGCGTTGTAGAGCAGGTACAGTTGCGGATACACCTCGTTCACATTGTTGTTCATGGATGTCCCGCTCATTTCCAGTTTGTATTTCAGGTTGCAAAAACAGGCCAGTGTTGCCTTCGTCAGCTTGCCGACCTCCTCATTTTCCTCCAGAGCCGACGAGTTTTGCGCCTCGTCATAAATCAACATCAGGTTATGGCTTGCCAGCTTGACGATTTTCTGTATCTGCCGTTGATAATTCTTGACGCGGCCTAACGTGATAAAAATGAAATCTCCGGGGAATACCCGCCGCAAATCCGCCCGCTTTTTGATTACCCTGTGCGGGATACGGTAGGTGGAGAAGAACGGCGCCCACGTCGTTTCAATGGAGATTGCGGAGGATACCACCACAACATAATCCGTCTGCCCGTGCGCCAGCCGGTACATGCCCTGCGCTGTGCCGGAAACGGTCTTGCCCGCGCCCTGGGACCAATGCAGATAGGCATAATTTTTTTGCAGGCACAGGTTGGTATCATGGAGCTGTTCCTCATTGAGTTTTTTGCGCTGTTCACCCCATTTGTCCGCAAGCTCCCAATTTTCAAGCCATTCCCGGATTTCGGGGTCTTCCTTCATCTGCGTATACGGCGTTGTCTGGAGCCGGTATTTTTGCTGCTTCTTCCGCATGAGTTTTTCGTATTTCCCGCACCTTTCCAGATCGCGGGGAGTGCCGAACGTGACAATCTGCGTGATACGCTGCATTGCCATATTGTCATTGAGCGCGTCGGCTTCCGGCTGCTTTTTGGACGAATACGCCTTGTGGTAGATGCGGTCTTTGCCCTTGACAAGCTCGACCTTATCCACCTCCACCTTGTTCTGTTCCCGCAGGATTGTTTTGATTTTATCCATGACGGGGCCATAGTAGAGCCGCGTTTTATCCCATTCCTTATCCGACATTTTATCAGGCTTCTTTTGCGTGTAGTATTTGTTAAGAAGCCGCTTACACTCCAGATACCGGGAACAGGTGCGCGGATGTGCCTTGATTTGATAGAGCAGCAAATCCTCTTTCCTTTTGATTTCATCTTTCGCCCTGGCTCTCCGGTTGATTTGCAGTTGGATCTCCGGCGCGCACTTACGGGCCGCTTCCACGACAGGATAAACATAACGCAAATAAAAGCGGTTGCTGTCCGTTTCCTCTATCAGCTTCGGGTCGTAGGGAACATTCTTTATCGCGTTCGCCTGACGTTGCAATATAAGCAGCTTTGTGGGGAAATTCCTCACGCCGAGGGCTGAAAAAGCGTTCGGGTCGAGGGATACCTGCGCGACATGGTTAAACTGCTGATAGATACGCTTTTTGTCAATCTTCGGCGTGGAATCCCCGAAAAATGACACCGGAACGATCACCGCGAGCAGGCCGGCAGGGTACAACAGCTCCGCCGCTTTGAGGATATACGCGGTTTGGCTGCTCATTTTTTTGCCGCCATACGTCCAGTTGAGGTTAAAAGGCGGGTTGCCGATAACAAGGTGGAAGAACAGGCCGGGATTGTAGGAGCGGATATCGCCTAGGGTTAAATGCGCTTTGTCGTACAAATGGCTGGCAATCGCGTAGCTGTCGGGTTCGATCTCACAGCCGTAAATCTTTTCCTCATTAGGCAGGTGATTGAAAAACGCGCCTTTGCCGCAGGTCAGGTCGGCTATCTTCTGCCGCTCGTCCGGCCGGATACAGTCGATTACCCATTTGCAAAGAGCATCGGGCGTGAAAAACTGCCCCTGCTCGATTTCCTTTTTCGCCTCGGAAAAATCATGGTAATTGCCGAAGTCCACATAGTCAAGCCCATGCAGGCCGCCGATGCCGGTATAGCTGTTAAAGATTTCTTCCGGCGTCATTGGCTCGGTTTTACCCGCCAGCGCGTCAAGGCACTTTTGGTTCAGCGCCTTTCTGTCCGACAGGCTGATTTTTATGCCGGTTGATTCATATTTCAATGCTACATCACTCCTTTTAGAGTCATAAAAATTTGTTTATACAGATATCCCCCAGTATCCTTCCGGGATTTCAATGGGCTCTGAGCATTTCAGAACACCATGAGAAAGAAAATAATTGGCTAAATAGACGCGCCTCGGCAACGCTTTTATCTTTGCTATACGTTCGGCTTCCGCCGCCTCCGGCGTTTCATGTCCGCCTGTAATGACATACACCTTTTCAGTTGACCGGGATTTGCCGACATAGCCGTAATACATTGTGATACCTCCCGCGCTTCACGAAAATGAATAGGGAACCCGAATGCAAAGCATCAGATTCCCTATTTTCTCACATCATTATATTTGCTTTACTCACGCCGCCATCTGCCCAGCGCCGAACCAATCCGCGCGCGGTACGGCAAACGGGCCTTCGTACTGCTCCAAATCCTTTTTGCTCATTGCCAACAGCTCGCCCTTACCGGGATAAACCAAATAGAGGTAATACCCCTGCTTGAACAGGCGAAAGGCTGTTTTCCTGTTGGTGAACAGAAAAAATTCATCCGTCTTATATCCGATACGCCGCGACATGCGAACCCCGTCAAAGGTGTCGATAATGTAAAGGGCGGTTTTCTGAATGGTATCCAGAAACTTTTCCAGTACGCCGCGCTCCCTGCCGAGGCTGTATTTTGCGATATGGTGGAAGCTGAACTCGGAGGTATCAAGCCCCAGGTATTGGCACACGATAAACGCCACGCTCTCGGCCTCGATTTCAAGCTGCTCCCTGTCGGGGCAATCGTCATGAAGACAAACGCGCGCAATTTGGTTGACAATCGTGCGAATCGTGTGTAGCTGGCTCATATCCTTATTGATAAAGATACCGTCATAGCCATTGCCGCCGTCCGTCTTGAAGCCGCTTTTGAAAATGATTGGAAGCGGGGAAACCTCGTTCAAGTCCATTAACAGGGTTTCATATCCCGCCACGCTGCCCTCCAGCCGCGCGATTTCAAAGATGTTCCCGGCAGGCGCCACAGGCGTCGGTGCGTAACCCTCGTTTTCGTCTGAACCGTCCAGCACCTTTGTCTGTGATATGTCAAAAACGCTAACCCTGCGGAATTTTGAATCGCGGTAGCGCCGGCGTTTCTTTTTGGACGGAACGGGCGGCGGCTGATTCTCCTGCTCGTCGCTTTTGTCGAAGCAGGCGTTTATCCGAAGCCCTCGCTGATTGGCGACGCGCCCTGCCTTTTTCCAAGCCTGGAACCCCATAACTTTTGTGGCATGAGGGCATTGCTGGAGGATAAGAATGACGTTGCGATAAGAGTAATTCGGGTTATTTGCGATAAAAGCCAGAAATCGCCGGAAATACTCGGTGGAAAAGACCTCGTTAAGCCCTTCCTCCAACATCTGGCTCGTTGACTTGACCTGTAATTCCTTGTCTTGCATGAGATTACCTGCCTTTCCGTTAAATAACTGCGATAAAATCCCTTCTTGTTAAAAGGGTAAATTTTATTCTACCAACATGTCAGCTCCATATTTTTCGATTTGCTCCCATGTCAGCCATTCAGGCTTGCCTTCCTTTGGAAAGCTGTTCCAAATAGCTTTCATCGCTTCAATTTGCTCCTTTTCATTTCCTGCCCATAGGTGTTTGGAATGCCTATTCCCATTCCCTAAGTAATACTCACAATCATACTTCATCCTACTCAGTAATTGATAACGAAACTTTTCATCATGCGATAAAACCCACTCCAAACCTGGTGTTTCCATATGTTTTTCCTCCTCGCTTCTTTATCGAAAGTCTGAGTCTCCCTGCAAACACAGGGAGACTTTCTAACTCTCTGGCAAAACGTAAAGATTATTACGGCGCCGATCTTCTAAGCGCGCAAAAAAGCGGATTCGCCTGAGCGCGATCCACTTAAATCACTTTTATGTCGCAAATGCTTTTTATCACTACGCCCGCTATGCGCCCGACTGCCACTCCGGCTCGGTCATATTTGCCGACGCACCGCAGATTTCCGACATCATGCAGCCTTGGTTATCGCAAAGCGGGTATTCGGTGCTCTTTTCAGGCGTAAAGCGTCCGCACTCTCCCATTGATGCTTCCGCAGCATAAGAGAAACTAAGGATGTAAGATTTTTGGACATCTCCAGCTCCCCCGTGATGGGTAATTACCTTTTCGCAAACCCTGCGTATATTGAGCCGCATAAATTCCTCGGCGGTCACAATGGCATTAGTCCCTTTCGGATAGTGATATATCCCCTCGGTGGGGATGCTTTCCAGTACCACGCCATCGTCCATCTGCTTACAGGGCCATGCCATTTGCAGGTAGAAACAGAAATAATTAAACTCCGCAGGCGTGAGGGTGGCGTTTTTGACGGTGGCCGTCAGCATTTTCATTTCATATCAGCTCCCTATTTTGTTTTCTGTTTTAAGATTTAGATATCCTTTTGGTATGGTCCACGCTTGCGGGTCATTCCGAGCAGATAATCCGCCGACACCTTGAAAAGCAGGGCGACTGCGACTAAATCCTCGGCATACGGCACAGCGCGGGCGGTTTCGTAGGCCGCAATGATTTCCTGGCTGGCTTTCAGAATTTTCGCTATATCACGTTGCGAATATCCGTTGCGTTCTCTTTCCGCTTTGAAACGCTCCGCAAAAGCCCTGTGAATCATGCTGGGACGCTTCTCTGTTGTCCGCGCCATAGAACACACCCCTTTCAGCCCGCCGATTCCAGCTTGCGGCCGTTCATCACGGTGCGCCCATCGGCAAGGCCGCGGTTGTAGACCGTTCCGTTCGTTCTTGACGCAGACAAGGTAAAGGTAGATGTGCGCAGACCAAGCTTTTTCTTTATGCCCTCGTATTCGTCATGCACGTCGGGAGGTGTAATAATCATTAGGGCGGTACTTTGAGCGTCCAACTTTTCTTTCAGCCCGCGAATAAACCCAAGTGCGTAAGAATTTACAATGCCCTGCGCGTTATAACCGTTTTTCCTGTATTCGGCATATAAGCGATTGGATTCTCTACATGCGAAACTGTATGCGTACTCGAACGCTTCTTTGGCGATTCTGGCGTCATTTGCTCGACCGAAAAATGTTACCTGTCCGCCGGATAAATAGTAATGACACCTGAAATTAGGCGCAATAATAGTAGCCAGATTCCTACGAAACTTCCGGTCGCCCTTATGCTCACAATGTTCCGTGGAATAGGGTATAACTTGTTCTTCGGAACTGATTGAATCAATGCCATACTCCGCCATAATCTCATGGGCTTTGAGTATCGCCGCCTGCGCTTCGTTCTCATTCGGATTTTTTTCGCCCAGGGCAAGCAGTTTTTGGATTTTGCTGATGATTACGCTGTCTGTGTTTTCCATATTGATCTCCTTTCAATGCTGCCAATTTATTAAGGCTCATTTATAAAGCCGGGAATAGGTATGAATCCAAATCCCCCGTCAACGTAGTATGCTGTCACGGCTCCGGCCTGCTGAAAAACGATAATATCGCTTATGGACAACGAATGACCTTGAAAATCCTCCGGCCGCTCCATATTAAAGCGGTAAAAGATACGGTCAAGTGTCAGCCCATCCTCCAGATCGCCAATGTAGACAAGCGTATAGTTTTCCCGCTTCACGTCGTTGCCCTCGGAGCGTAGCGTGGCATATGAAACCCACCGATGGTAGTGCAGGTCGTCGCCGGGTTTCAGTTGGTAAATGCCGAACATATTCCGGCCGTTTTGCAGCAGCGCGGTTTCCAGCGCCTTTTCCGTTTCGGATACATAGACCATCCATTTCACCCCTTTGAAAGCAGGCGCCCGGCTTGCGTCCTGTAAAAGTCGCGGACAGCGCGCAGGGCCTCGTCCTCGTCCTTGATATGTTTACCGGGAATCAGGTTATAAGCTATAATGCTGCCGCCCATAAACATGATACCGTCATAATGAAACTCGCTGTCCCGGTAGATGATTGGCAAAACCGCCAGTTCTTCCGATGTGTGCCGCTCGATTTCCTTCAGTACCGCCTCGATATTGTTCGTCACCGATTTATACGGCCCGTGGGTTAGCGGAACCATATCGGGCAACTGCACGTTCAGATCACGGATAACAAGGATATACGGTATCATCTGGCGGTTGATGTAAAAATCGTAGTAGGATTCCGATTGGCATGTAACCCGCTTATTCATTGCGTTTCCTCCCCCTCACGCGCCAGTACGCCGCATTCAGGGCAGAAACGGTCGATGTAAAGATGCAGGCAGCCGCAGTCAAAACATTTCCTTTTGCCGCCTTGCAGATACCGTTTAACATCATTGCTTGATAGGCCAAGCTCCTCAATCGCCGCTTTCGCAAAGGCGATCAGGTGTTCCCGGCCAAGCGCATTGCCGGCATTCTCGCTCGCTTTTTGCCTGAGATATCCGCGCGCCTCTTTTATGCACTCCGCTTTTGTTGTACATCCGGTCGCTATTGTCTCACCGCCGCAATCCGCGCGCCAAAAATATTTGGTTTCGCCCATGCTATGCTCCTGACACTTCAAAAACGTAACATCATGCCCGCGAATGGTGATAGAGCCGGATTCCTTTGGGGTTGTCCTGTAAATATCCATCATGTTAGCTGTAACCTCCACTTAACTTACTTTTTCATTGCCGGGTACATCGTCGGAAAACAAAATCTCTTTCATCCATGCCGGGGGTTTCTTCGCCTTACTCAAATCGTCGTACCAGACGACGACCTTACGGGGGTTTCCCATAGCGTCGGGATTGCGCAGCGTCAGCCTCGTTTTCCTGATACGGTTCCATTTTTTTAGTTTCAGTTTCATGCGGGTACATCCTTTCTTGTTTAAAATTTATGAAAAGGAAAGAGGACCCGCACGGAGCGGAGCCTCTTTCCAAATCAACATATCTTTTCTACGGCAACAAAAAAAGGCGCAGTACGCCCATTAAAGGGAGTACCGCGCCTAATCGCTTACAAAAACGGCAGCAACGAAGCTACCAACATGGAAAGTCCATCGAAAGACTCAAAAAAACACTATAACCACATTATATAGTATTTACGGTGTCTTGTCAATACCATTTATTGTGGATTGATTGGAAACTGCAAAACCTCTCCGCCCGAAACGGTTGGTTCTAAGAAAACCGGCGTCCCCCGCAAGAGGGACGCCGGTTGTTGCGTCAGGCCGCTTTCTCTATTGCCGTATTTTCCATAAGATCGGCAAGCAGGACGTCAACTAAGAGTTTCCCCGCCAGATCCCCGGTACGGATGATCGCACGATTCTCCCGCAGCAGCGCGTACTCCTGGATACGCAGCACGCGGCTTTCTTCAGCCAGTTTCAAATCTTCCTCGGAAAGCCGTTTCGTAACCACTTTCTGCCACTCGGCCAGGAATTTTGCCGCGTCCTCAATATCCGCGTGTTGTCGATCAAACATAGTACGCTTTTGCCGCACCGTTCCGTTCGGCTCGACCTCCAGCGTGTAATAGGGCTTATCGGCCTCGGCAGTTTTTCGGAGGAAAAGCACATAGGTCTCCCGGCGATCCATCCTCTCAAAGTAGCGGTCATCGTCCGCGCAATGATGCAATGCTCTTGCTTCAAGCAGGATATCCTCGATACAGGACGGTGCTATGACGGTGTAGTCTTCGTTGCCGTACTCGTACTTTTCTTTAAGCGGCACGCAAATATCGTCCACATGCGGGTATTGCTCCATTATCTCGCCTGCTCGGATAGCAAGCGACTTGTCGTGGCAAAGCTCCACCAGTTCATCGTGACGCTGATATAGCTTATTCACCCGGAACACGATTGCATCGTTGGTATCCATTTTCAGACGCTTCGCCATAGAAAGGTAATCGGCCCATGTGTTTAATATATCCTTGCTTTTTTTCGAGTAGGCCGACATTTGACGCCGCAGGTAGTTACAAACCTGCGGCGCGCTCATTCTGTCTCGGATAAACTGAATATCCTTCGCCGTGATTTTTTCCGAGCAGAACCAGTCAATCACATTATCCGGTATTATTTTGCCGGTGGCGTTTTCGTATCTCAGCCAATCTAAAAACCGCAGGCCACCGATATTCTGACGGAGCCGCTTTAGTTCCTGCGTGTTGACGCCAAGCATTTTTGTAAGGCTGGATGCGTTGACATCGCGTACTCCCTCGCCAAACGCACTGTAGCCGGACATACATTCGTGTACCAAACGCGGCAGCTTTGCTTTCGCCAGCTTTTCCAAATGTGGAGCCACATGGAGTATAGTAAGGTATTTTTCGGGATCAATGGCCCCAAAACCATTTAGAGCTTCCGCTAATCCTGTTCGACTTAACTCCTTTTTTGAAAGGCACGGCAGGGTTTTACCATACACCTTGCCTTTGTCGTTTCCACCCCAGTAAATGCTGCACGGGCCGGTCGCTATCCACCGATATTCACAAAGCTTATAAAGACCCCAAAAATACGCTTTTGGATTTTTCGCGTTTTTATCGTAAATCACGCGGCGGATTTCCGAAGTAGAACACTCCGGCGCATAGTATCTGCCTTTGGAGTATTTGCGATATCCGGTAAACTCCCGTATAACAAAACCGTCGTTGCACCTTTGTATCAGATACATGAAAGCCCGCTCCGTTATCACCGTACCGGCCTTTCCAACCGATTTGAACGTAATTTCGTGGCGACATCGGGGGCAGCGTCCTTTCTTGTCATAGCGCGGCTGCTTAATGGGAACATCTTTTCCGCAATATGTACAGTACCCGCTATCAGCGCCTTTCCTGCTATACTGATAGAAGATGTAGTTTTGCGGAATACCAACCTTATCGACCCACCGTTCCCAATCCTTCGGCAGCTTCGGAACCTGCGCGAGATGTCTGTCCCACGGATCTGTCTCTTTTTTATGCCGCTGTTTCAATTCCTCATACCGTATTTGCCGCTGATAATCAAGCAGGCCCTCATAGCCGCCGTGCTGACCGCCTAAATAGTTTTTAATCAAATCAGATTCAAACTGATTGATCCACTTTTCCTTTGAATAGGAGATATAAGCAGGCCAGTCAATCCTATCCAGTTTGGCGGTCAGCCAGTTGTCATGCAGTCGGTCATAAGTCAAAAACTGCTTGCTTTCGCGGTCAATGAACAGCTCATAAGCCGGTTTATCGCCACCTGTCCGCATATGCTCCGTCAGGAAGATCGCCACCATGAGAATATCGTTTACAATACGGCAGCTCATGTACAATCCACATTTGTATATGGTATTCACCCAACTATAATATTTTTCGCGGCGCGGTGTATCTGCTGCGGCCATCTGCATCATTTCGGGCGTTGCTTTCAAACAACGCAGTTTATCTAATTCCTTCTTTTTCATATTCAATCAACCTACCTTTCAATCAAATCCACGCTATACCAAACGCCGGGCAAAGTGTTTTCACCGTCTACCCGCGATACGGCAACCTGAACAATCTTTCCATTGGACGGGTTCTCTTTTGCGAACGCCAGAATATCCCCTAACGCGCCCTGGGCTACCGGGTCTATTCCGCGGACAACGGCATATCCGTTTGCCGCTTTCGCGCGGTCTTTGTTGACATGGGAGTTCCATTTCTGCAACGGGTGGTCCGCTATGTACGCCAGTCCATGCAGGAAAAATTCTTCCCGCGACAGTTCCTTTATAATGGTAAGCTCGGTACAGGCAATCTTTGAATCATCCCCGTCCTCGTCTATGTCGCCCCTTGCGTCCACTATGCAATATACCGATTTCTCCATATAAGGATAATACGTCAGGCAATCAAGCGGATTTGCCGCGCAATGAAAGCCGTTTGCACGGCAGTTTGCCTTTTCGGTCACATTCAGTCCCATCTTAAACTGATATCCGAGGCATACCAACCCCGGATGGAATCCTTTATACGCTATCATGGCATATACCCCCTTTGTAATATTAAAAAATAGGTGCGGGAACGAGCGGCAGGCCCGCTCCCGCGATAATAACTTACTTGCATACCTCGGCCGCCAGCTTTTTCATTTCCCGGAGCGTACCCCGCCCCAAGTATTTATAACTTGTGTTGGGCTTTAGCGTTTTTGCCCCGCCAAGCGAAATAACCCAATTTTCTCCGCGCGTTATTTTGACAAGGCTCCAAAAGGCGTTTTCCGGCCGTTTCTCGATTTCGTACTTGATCTTATACTGGCCGCGCGTTTCGTCGGTTTCCACTTCTATTTTTTTGACGCGGTTGTATGTACACGCTTTCCCAAAAGAAACCATATCCGCTTACCTCCTAAGTTGTAACAGCAGGGTTATATAAGACCACCGCCGCAGAACAGGATAAGCTCTGCGGTCATGTTTCCCGCTGTGAAATTATCCTCATGGTTAACAATTACCTTGCAGATTCTCTCCGCCAATACCTCAACATCGTCGGTATCGCATACAGCAATTACTTTGTCAAGGTAATGGTAATCATCCCATCCATCAGGAAATTCCCCATCTTCGAGGGTGGACCGGCACGCCGAAGCAATACCGGGAATCACTTTAGGGAGCGGTTCAATGGTTTTATCAAGGTTATAGCCGGTCTGTATGCTGGTTATCGTCAGCCCTATGGCTGATAATGCCTGCTTAACCTTTTCGTCCGTGATATGTTCGCCTTCGGCAATGATTTTGCAAACGGATTGACGCTTATCTTTTCCTTTGCCGCGAATGTTTTTTATGTATTCGTCCATATCGTTCATTTCAATCGCGCCGTTGCCTGTTATGAATGTATAACCCGGCTTGTCGCCCGGTCGGGTTTCGGTGGCGAACAGGAAACGCGCCAGAGCCTCGCGGATCTCCGCGACATGCTTGTCCTCAACCTTACACACTCCGATATCATGGAAAATCCAAAAATCGTTATACCAGGGCTTATCCTCAAAAACCTCTTTTCTTAAAAACGGGTCGTACAACAAATCAAACATTATAAAATTATCCTCCTGATTATTATTGATACCATAAATACATCAATAGCTTACTGTTGCTCTGTCGGTCGGATAGCCATAGGTAGACTTGCGTACTCGCGTTCAACAAACGCTATCAGCGCTTTGCCGAACTCGCAATCTTCCGATTCAGTCATGTAAAGCTCGTTTTCCAAAACCATCTCATGCACTTGTGAGATTTCCACACCATCTTCCAGCAGTTTAGCCGCTCCACGCAGCTCAAACACATTCATGCAGCTTTCTTCCGCAAGGTTAAATAACCGCAAGGCAATCTCATCACCGTAATGTTGTTTGATTAAGCCCAACTCAACGAAGTATTCCAGCATAGTCTTAGCTTTGGGACGTGATAATTCCGCTTCGGTTTCATCGATGTGGAGTATCCAACTCGACATAGCGGCAGGATTTCCGTCAGGAAACAGATCATACATCCTGCTCACAAACTCATCCGTCTTCATGCCATAATCCATTTGCCTGACTTTGCTGACAATCTCTTTATGTTCGGCTTTGTTGGCATCATACATTTCTTGTTTCGGTATCATTGAAATTCCTCCTGTTGAAAATCTGTTTTTTCGTCCTTTTCCGTGTTTTCCCCGCCGCGCTCAATCATCCTCATATCTTCCATGACGGCGGGGACAATGCCATGCCGTTCGGCAATCAAGTAAAGCAGTCTGACTTTTTCGTCATAATATGATTGCAGTTGCGCGATCTTATCCTTGAATTGCCGTTCCTGTGCTTCATACAGGGCTTGGTTCATACGCAGGCCCAATATAAAATCATCATAGCTTGTGAGCAGGGCGCGGCATTCGGCAATAAGCTTGGTTTCTTTTTCCAGATGAAGATTTGCCACCTTGTCACAGAGCGCGTGACAAAAGATTGGATACGGGTTGTCATATAATTCCCGATTACACTCTTGCATGGCCCTGTAATACGCTTTTATCATTTCGTAATACTCAAACCGGTTAAGCTCCCCAAGTTCAAGCAAAAATGCTTCTTTGATTTCGTCATAATGGGAATGATGGACGCCACGCATCATATGCTCAATAAACAGCTTTTTGAAGCCTATCCGTTTCGCCAAATCCGAATTGATTAAGGCGTCGTAGACAATATCATGAATTTCGATACCGCGGGCTTCGCAGTCGTCTTTGTCAATTTGCCAGGCCGCTAAATCCAAAACCCACATTTTATTGCCATAACCGCTTATCTCCTCGAATTTTTCTTTGAGGGTATAGCCTTTATCTGTGTAGTAATACTCCTGTCCGTCATAGCTTACATCTGAAAACATTTCAGATAAAATGCTTATTTCCTCTGCTTGCGTCAACTCACATAGCGCGTCATATATGGCTTGCGCTGTCAGATATTTCGGCGTCCCGGTATCATACGGGTCGTTGCTCATGGGCGCGTTCTCCTTTCCTATGCCGCATTTTGTACGGCGATCAGCGTTTTCCGATACGACAGAAAGGTATAAAGCAAAGATGCGTAATCGCCTTTTTGCAGTACGGATTTTGAAAGAAACTGATTGTTTCCGTGTTTGCCGCCTTTTATGGCGGTGACGGTACGGTACATAACGCAATAATCCTTTATATGCATTTGCGATAATTCGATAAAAAGGCCGTTGCCCTCGCCCCATATGCCATACAGATAGATTTCGCCGGAGCAGGCGATCCCCGCCTTTTCGGAATACACCTTGCTTTCGGTAAACCCCAGGTCTTTTGCGAGGGCGCGGAAAAATACCGCGCCCTTATGCAAAAAGTCCTTTTTGGCCCCGTTGGGGCCGGATTCCCGTTCACCGTAAATGTAGCTTAAATCCTGCGAAAGAAGATTACCAAGCCTTTTCATATGGGCTGTCTGCGTTTTGAATGACATTGATTAGTCCTCTTTCTTCGATTGCGCGGCGGCGAGGGATTGTTCCAGCCTTTCGCGCAGGTAACAGCAGCAGACCATATAATAGTCCCCCTGCGTGAGCATACCGCGAATGTAATAACTGTGGGCCTCCGTGTCGATCTTAAAGCCGTAGGTATCGGTGCGGTACTTTACAGTCAGCAGGGCGTCGGGATGTTTGCGGCAATACCCTGTGAGGGCGGTAAGGCTGTTGAGTATATTACCGTCCTCACGCAGATGATTGATAACCGCGTCCAGCTCGTCCTTAAAGACTTGCGTTTTTAGCTCTCCACAGCGGTCGAACCAGGTCATCCAAAATTCTTTGCCATTATGCCCGAAGTCGGCGCGAAGATAGCCAATTAAGCCACGTTCCGCATCCCTTTCTTTGTCGGGATACAAAAGGTCAAGTTCCCCGATGGAAACCGTTTTGATTTCAAAATTGCCTGTTTTATCACGCAGCATTTTCGTCTTCTCCTTTCAATTCCGTAACCGTCCCGCTGGAATACAAATCCCGCTCGATACGCAGGCCGTAAGGCGGCGTCCGCATACTCTCCAGCTCGGAGAGCAGCACATAGCCCCATTCCCACTCAAAAATATGGCACATTCCAAACAGAAGCCAATCGCCATTTTCCTGTTCCTCGCCCTCGGTAATCAGCCAAGTGCCGGAGCCGGAGGGATTGAAATACTTGACAACCACCTCGGCCGCGCCGCCTTGCCCGTCTTTAGAATAGAGAGGGCTTTTTTTCAGCTTGTCCTTGATAGCCTGCGTCATTAGCTTTGTGGCGGGTTCGCTGTCATACTGGTTTTCCGAATCTTCCTCGCCGTGCGGCTCCCGCGACATGGTAAAAGCTTTCATACGTCCGATAACGGCAGCTCTTTCCGCCGCGTAATCCTCCGCGCCGTACTCCTTAATCAGCTTCAGTAAGTCCTCCGGCATGTCGCAGAGGGAACCTGTGCCAGCCTGATAATTTTCCGCCATAACATAAAAATCGCATTCGTCCGGGTATTCCTTACAGAACGCGCGGAACATTGGTAGCTTTGTAACGGATTCCTCGTTGTCGATAATCCCGCTGACAACATCCTCTGTTTTACCGCGTTCGCACATAATCAGCACACTGCTAAACGTGTAGGCGGTATCCTCCGGTATGGACGCTTTTATTTTCCCGAGCAGGAGTGATTGCTCCTTTTCATATGACACCTCATCCTTGCCGTAAAGCCGGTCAAACAGGAATCCGGCGTCAAACTCGGCGGTATGGACAGAGCTTTCCGCGAAAGACGGAATCTCGCGCCACCGCCAATGCCCTAATTGTTCCAGCAGGGCAAAAACCTCGTCCGGCATGGGGGCCGGGCCTCCGGCTCCTATGCTGTAATTGACGAAATCAGCTTGCAATCCGGTTTTGTCACAGTATTTGCGCAGGAAATCATTTACCGCGTCCAGCTTTAGCAGATCGTCCCTTGTGTCCAGATTGGACGGATGGAAAAGTGTTTGCGAATGTCCTTCCGCCGTTTTCATTTCCACCTTACAGAATGGGAACCATGAGCCGGAGGGTATCATCCCCGCTATTTTTGCCCGTAAATCCTCTCTTTCCTTTTCCTGCCTCATACCCGGATTTTCAATTTCAATATCCAGATTTTCAAAGACGCCGGGATTGACCGTAAATTCGATTGAGTAGTGGCAGAGCATGACCGGCAGACCGGCGTTTTTTCCCGGCATTTCCCTGTACCCGGACGGGTTAATCACGAATTTTCCGTGCGATTCTTTTATAAGGTCATCGGCTCTGAACGGGTCGCGTGAATAGGATTGGCATGTTCGGCCGTTTTTGAAAACACAGCGAACCGACTGCTTATCCCGTAAAAACACATTCATCCGCGCTATCTCCATGTAGGCGTCCGGGGCTGTCCCGCTCTCTGCGTGGCGCTGTGCCAGCAGTTGGTCCAGCAGGCCGTGATAACAAAACTCCATGACTGTAAAATCGGCGTCGCTATCTTTTTTATCACATTTGATGGTATAGTTATCATCCACAAAGTTGTAGGAGCATGACCAACCGCAATCTGACGTGTGCATAACGAAATACCCGTAAGGAGCCGGGCGGAAGTCAATCCAGAACACATGCGGCATGATCGTCCGGCCCGCGTATTTCAGGGCGTCCTTCCAGAATTGTTCTGTGCGGTACATTTCCCGGTCAGCCATATGCTCACACAGGTATGCGTCCAGCTCCCGCAGGGCGCTCCGCAGCAATTTCCCGCTAAAATAGCTATCTGCGTCGGTAAGCGTCTTCCCGGGTATCTGGATATCGCTGTTTTTCCCGATATAGAACGCGCGGGTTTGGTCTTTTGCATAGAACGCGCCGAACTTGTAGAACATCTGCGCTTTGTCGGTTCCGATAACAACAACGCGGTTATCCTCTTGGTTACAATCCATTAAATCTCACTCCTGTTAAATAAAATACGGTTAAGGACACGGCATATAACAGCAAGCCGTGTCCTTAATGTCTGAAAAGTAAAAACAGCCGTGGGCCGTCCCATGCTGTTTACAGTAAATAATATATTCTTACAATAATACTTACATCAGGCAGCGGCTTCCACAAATAGAAACCGGGTGTCAACCGGAACCATCAAAGCCGTTTGCACCTGCTCCGCAGGATTATTCATCTCAGATAGGTCGAAGCCCAGTTCTTTCAGATAAATAGCCGCCTGTTTCGCGTTTTTCATTTCCTGTACCGTGGAGATAACGGTGTGAAAGGTGTTATTGACACAATCCCGTTGGATTTTGTAATCTGCATAGGCGTTTTTGACTTCAACCGGCTCCACGCTGATATCTTCCTCGACGATCTTATTGAAAGTGGCGTCCTCGGAAGTTGTGTAGCTGTTTACCAAGCCGGTGAGAGTATAATAGCTGTGGTGAAAAGTAATGTAATCGAGGTTTTCATGCTCCTTTTCCCATTCATCCCACAAACGGCAAGCCTCCGCGAGAAGTGGCTGAACTTTACCGACCAGCGTGGGAAGCCCCAACGTGGAATAGGCATTTTGCAAAAGCTGTTTACGCAGCGCCACATATTCGGCATATATGGCGTTTTTCTTTTCGTTCTGCTTTCTTTCCAAAAACTTTAATATATCCCTTTTAGTCATAACAATAATCCTCCAAATTGTTTTTAGTTATTATTTATTCTCGAAAAGCTAATCCGCGATTACATCGAAGCCGCGAAAATCATCATGGTACACACGAATGCAGACAGCAGAATTTTCAATGATTTCCGCTTTTACACCTGTTTCATTCTCTATATCCTCTTTTTTACCGAATCTGGCAACGCCATTAACATAGGTGATAGCCGCTCCGGGTAAAGGGATATCAACGTATTCCACATCCTGCCCCCAATCATAATGAAATTGCTGCGTGAGAGCTTCCTCCAACGCTTGCAGCGCGGAATCGGGAAGTGTCCCCTTGCAGCCTATTTCTGTTACGCAGTACAGGGAGCCGTCCACAACCTTTATTGTAGGTTGTATGTATGCTAATTGATTTTGCAGGTAATAGTCCATCACTTCATCGTCGCAGACAAGGTATTCCAAGAGTCCGCCCGGACCGAGTTTAGTTTTGTCGTGCGTCCGAATCGCATTGTTGACAATCTCCAGATATTCCTCACAAAGCGGATAGCAATATAATGGCTCACAATCCTGTTCAGCGCCGCTCTCATAGAATAGGGACATCCATATTGGGGAGTGGAATGTCACTCTTTTTGAAGCGTCTGCCATTAGAAAAAGAAGCTTTTCCGCCTGTTCAAATGTGATACCTGCTTTCTCTCTGCCAATATCGGCAGCAAGGGCGACGGCATTTTTTATGACGTTCTCTTTATCGCCGGTATTTTTGTTATTTTGTTCAGCCATTGTATTCCTCCTGCGTCTTGGGGTCATGTACGACCGGAACCCCGTCTTTAATCAATACCAGTGGTTCATGTTTCTTTTTAGGATACCGCTGGATAACAGCGCTTTTAATTGACGGGCTGTATCCTACTTTCTTGTGAAAATAGGGCAGCATGACCCCATTCCTTTTGTTGGATACGTTCAAACGGCTGTTATCGTGGTAGATTACAGCTAACTTTTCCAAATCATTTTCCTCCCAAATGTTTTCTATGTTTGTTGTTCACACTTTTATTAAGGATTTCCGAAAAGCTTTTCCCAATCCTTTTCGCCTATGTATCCCGCTAAAGCCATGACAAAATGCTCGCCCAGCTTGTAGCTGCCGCAAAAAATCTCGATGTTACCGTTCTCCAGTACCTTGTAAGGCGCGTCCAGAATCGGGGCATAGTATTCCTCGCCGCAAGGCGTGATGTTACTGTTCTCGTCCCATACGAAGGTGGCGGGCATATCGGAATTACCAATAATCAGCTCGCACTCCAATTCCTTTTGGCCGCGCAGGAAGTCCAGAAAGGTTTTACCCTTCATTTCCTCACGGACGGCGTGCCATCTTGTAAGGCGCGGATTTTTTTGGTCCCCGAACGCTTCATCGACGCCGCAATCGGGACAGATATATATGTCCACATGGCGGCTAAAGCTGTTCTCAGCCGGTACAGGCCGCATTTTAGGCTCGCCGCACCGGGGACAGATCACGGGAAACTTCTCTTTTTGCTTCGCTTTCATCCCGTCAAAAATTTCATTCAGATATTTTTCCATTCAGGCGCACACTCCTTGTTCCTCAGTATCATTCCATAATCCGTACAAATCACAGTTATATTCATTCATGCAGGTTTCTTCCATCATGGCCTTTATCAGCGCAGTTTCCTCCCGGGTGGGGAGATAAGGGTGCTCCGTACTCTCGCTGCCGTCTTTCACCACATAGGAGCATGTCAGAATATCGGAGTCAGGGTTATAGAGCGCATAGAAATCCACCATAATATCGGTATCCTTTGTGTCCAGAGAAAACTTCTCGTCCACATCGAACCATGTTTCGATGTACGCGCTGATCCCGTTGTCCATGACTATCAGCTCACGGTCAATCGATATTTCTTCGCGTGATAGGTTCTTTTTCTCCGGAATCAACTCACCACTAACCTGCTTTACTTTTATAAACCGTCCGCAGACAGGGCAAATCGTGTCGCCGCTGTCGAAGCGGGCGCGGGTGATTTCCCCAGGCTTATTGCAGCATTCCGCTATGACGGTGACAAACTGTTTACCCTTTATGGCGTCGGGACAATATTTGCGGTTGAATGGGATATATCCTACCCACATCTCGTTTTCAAACATCCGCGAAGCATAAAGATCCAGTGCTTCACGCCGCGCTTCACGGCGGGTAGTAGGGCATGGATCGCGTTTAAAATATTCCTCCAGACAGTCCACTATCCACGATTCATATTCCCGCAGGGCAATGCGTTCCACCGCCTCATACCATACCTTTTCCAGAACATCCCCGATAGCGGTCTGAACACCGGCGCGGCCGCCAGCGCGACCAGCGCGAAACGTGCCATATCTGGCTCTGATTTGCGGCAGGGGGATATTTGCCAGGTCTATCTCGGACAGGTTATTGATCTCCATACAGTCCTCCATCCTTATCTCGTTATGAAATCATCACAGATCCAATCGTCTTTACCCACGGTAACCTTGTACTTTTGACATTTTCCTGCAATGAAGCGGGCGCAATCGCCGCATGTAACTATTTCTGACTCTAATAATAAGTCATCAATCTGAAACCCGTATCGGTGATAATAGTAAATCCATTCATCCAGACCTTCAAAGTCGCTTCCTTCTTCTTCATATTTCTCAACCAGTTCCGGGTTTCCCAATATTTCAGCAATGTGCCGGATCTGAGCATTGCTTTCGACGGCCTTACGGCAATAGTTTTCCCGCAGGAATTGTATAGGGTCTTCATATCCCAGCTTGCCAAGTACGACGGAAGCCACATAGCCGGTTCTGCCGTGTCCTCCCATGCAGAACAAGCCCACTTTTTTACCGTGGCTCAATCTGTCAAGGATTTTCGAGACTAACGCATCCAAAATGTCGTTATCCAGAGTCCCGTAATCCTTTATCGGGCAGTACAGTATCTCGCCGCAAAATTCCGAATCCCATACCGCCGTATTCAAACTGAGCAATGGAACCAGCGTATCGACCCGGATGGGCGCCGCCGCCATAGCGGGAGCTTCATCCTCGCCGCCGCAAAACAGGTTCTTTATTACTTCCACCGGCCCGGAGTGACACGAGGGCGCGCTCGCAAAAGCATTCTTATCATACTTATTCATATATGCCCCCACTAAGCGGCCTGCCCGTATTCACGGTCGTATCCCCGGTCATCCTCGCGGTCATATTTGCGCCTCATTCTATAATCTAAATTTCCTCGGGTTAATATATTGCTTTCAGAATAATCCAATCGCTTATTGCCCCACTTAACCGGATGATAGTCAAATAGCAAAGATTCGGCCTCGTCACGGTTATGGGAAGAGGAGTCGTCCGTTGGCTGCTTCTCAACGAATTCAAATAAGGGAACTTCGGTTTTGTCAAAGACAAGAGAAAAGGAGCCGTCCGTTGGCCGCTCCTCAATGATATTAAGGTTATTTGCTCTCCACAGAAGCCTGTTAAATTCATAGCCCTGTTTTGGTTTAATCAGGATTTGCGGTTTACAGGAACGCTTGAGATCAAGAAATAATTGATAGTCGCCTTTGTTGTGTAAGTAAAAAATCTCCGCTCCCTTATCGAAATAGACGTTGCTATTGTGGGATAAGTCAACGCAATGGTCTATGAAAATACAATCGCTGACCTTGCCTTTCATTAGCCCTGCCTTTGCTATCTGCTTCCATTTCTCTCCGCCGTAGCCACCGCGCCAATTCACCAGTTCGGTATCGAACATCCTGATGCCCGCCATTAAAATATCGTTGGCTCTATATTCAGAGCCAACATCATAAACTTCCTCCCTTGGATAATCCCAAGAGTTATAATACTTGTTTATATACTGCGAAGCCTTGTCCCTGCAATGCCGAAGCTCTGCCGCAACAACCAGAACGGTATAATCATATATCGCGGACGCGAATTTATTTATGTATTCATCCCGAAAATTACTAAAATCTGTATACCACCGGCTATGGCTATGCCTCATGGGTTCAAAATTCTTGCATTGGTTTGTTACCAGCATAGCCGAAACTGCCTCTATAGCATAAAATTCCTGCACTGAATAGTAAATGCTGTTCATATAGATACCCCCTTTAAAATCGTTCATGTTGTTAACCGCTTCCTTTTACCTGCACATCAACAGGGGCCTCCCGCCTGGCCGTGAAAAGCGCCGGCAGGGAATAGCCACAGGTCGGGATGCACAAGGATGTCGTTTACAGAGAATATGCCCGTGACAAGCTGTTTTACCGCCTTTGGAGCGTCGTGGTTGACGCAGCTTTCAGCGCCGCCCACATACTCGTCGAGGTTTTTGTTGTTATCAATAGTGAAGTTCAGAATTTCCTCGTCCTGCCTGATGGCGGCGTAACGGTCGGGAAACAGCTCACGGATACCCGCCCAATGCTGCGGCAGGCCAAATATGCACATAGCGCATGAGCAGCGTTGCCACCCGGCCATATAGCAGGGATGGGGAACGCAGCCGTGCCGTTTCAATACCTCCCAAACGTCGCGCTCCGAGAACTCGATCACAGGCCGCCAATGATGAACGAGCCTGCGTGCTTTCGCCGTCGCGTTAGCCCTGTGTACTTCCATCTCGTTGTAGCCAGCCCGGTTTTTGCTCTCGCCGCGCCGTTCGCCGCTCACTACAAGGATTTTTGTGTTCTTTTTGGTAACGCTTAAATCGGGAATGACGCCGCTTTCCACCTGCGCTTTCAGAGCGCCGGAACACCACCGGCCTTGCTGCGGACTGGTTTTCGCAGGAAACTTGTGGCGGTTGGAGCCAAACTGCTTTAGCGCATCAAGATTGCGGATCACGCTGTCGCCAACTTCCCGTTTAAGCTGCGGGCTGCACCACCGGCCAACGGCGATACTGCCCTTTCGTGGGAATTGTTCGACTTGCCCCATTAACTTCAATTCATCAAGGTTGCGTATCACCGTGTCCGAGACGCCGATTTTCAGATAGGCGCTGCACCACCGGCGCGCCAAATCCGCACTTTTAGCAGGAAACTTCATGCGGTAACCGTACTGTTTGAGGGCTTCATCATCCACCTGCAAGCCTGCGAGGATTTCCTCGCGGAGCCGTTCGCTCTCGATCTGCTTCGGGGAGAGCGGGCAGGTTATGATCTGCCCGTTATCCTCATATTCGATAGGGTAAGACGCCCCGACCCGGTACAGCTCTCCGAAAAAGCCGCCCACGCGCCAACTGGGACGCAGCTCGACCTCGTTAATTTTGGCAAACGCCCGGACATATGGCTGCGTGACAGGCCAGTCCATTTGACGCAAGGGATTTTTGCCATCCACATCATGATGCCAAAGCTGTATCTTTTCTTTCGGTACTCCCAATTCCAGCAGATGGAAGAAAGCGGCGGAGCAGTCCTTGCCCCCGCTGAAAAGGACCACAATAAGGTCGTAGTCCTCCAACGGCAACAGCTTTTCAAGGTAGCTTTTCCGCTCATACTCCGTTTTGTTTTTACCGGGAACGTGCGGGCGGATTTCCACCCCCTTACCGTAAACCGGCTCGGCTCGACGCCCCCATGTAACAGGAGTATGTACGGTGCAGTCTATGTCCCGTACCATTGTTACATCCTCTTTACCCGCATCCCCGGCTGCCTGCGGCAGCCGTTTCGGGATAGGCGGGAAATAACCTTGTAACGGGTATCGGTTTTCGTTAAGCGAATTTTTTTGTTGCTAATTTTAATATTGGCTTTCATATTCAATCTCCTATCTGGCAGTATGGATATTCCGGGGCAATGTCTTTTCGTGATATATCCGTCCTTCATCATCAATGAAGGAATAATAAATAGCCAATCCCCGAAGCTCTTTTCTTAGTTCCGATAAATGTATGGCTACTGCTTCCTGCGAGCGGTAGATATAGCTCTCTCCGGTGATTTCGTATTTACCTTTGCAACCGGATAACGGTTTGACATAAAAGAAGCGTTTGTTTTCACAACCGATAAGCGGCTCTATGACAAACCAATACACTCCGCCTAATTTTATGTCATAATCTTTGATACAGAAATATCCCCGTTTTGACAGGTAGCTTTTCCATTGAATGCTGCCTTTACCCACAGCCTGGCCCCCAATCAGTCGTATTCCTCATAATGCTGGCTACCGTTCGGCTTCGTAACAACTGCCGGATGACGTACCTTGAGGTTGTGCCTTGATAATGCTTCCTTGATTGCTTCCGTAACATCCCCGATGATTTCCATGCTCCACGGGAATTCATCATCGGTTTTTTCGGCAAGCGCCAAAATACAGGCATATACCGCATTGTCGATGTCATCGTTTCTTTCAATCATATCGTCAGTAAGCTCCAGTTCTTTTTTAGGCTCCAATGTAATAACCTCCGTAAATCAAAATCGTTTTTTACTGTTATGCGGATTCCCTTAAATCCCTTTCGGTTTCTCCTCCAATTTCTCCCATTGCCGCTCTGATACGGGCGGCAAGATGGGTATGCCGTTTTAAGGTATCCACTTTGCGTATCGCTTCCCGGATAGCCCACGCGCTTCCAATCAAAACCACACGGCCTTTGCCTCTGGTTACCGCCGTGTAAAACAGGTTGCGGTTGAGCATAAAGGCGTGTTCCCGCAATATAGGGAAAATGACGATGGGGTACTCTGATCCCTGTGATTTATGTACGGTCAGCGCATACGCAAGGTCTAAAATCCGCAGGCCGTCCTCGTCGTAGTCCCGCAGGCCGTCCAGCCCGAGAAATTGCACTTTCACGCCCTCATAGGAAGCGTCGGCTACGGTTCCCAAATCCCCGTTGTTGACGCCGCCCTCGTTTTTGGTCTGGATCACCGGATCGCCCTCGCAAAAATAGCGGTCAAAATACTTGCGGCCCTTTTCAGGATCGCCCTGCACCATCCTCTGGATTTCGGCGTTCAGATTGTTGGCGCCGCATTCGCCGCGCTTGCGCACCGGCGTCAGCACTTGCACCTTTTCCACGCCCAGCGCGTCAACAGCCTTTTTGTACAGCTTGCAGACAAAGCTCATGGCTTCTTTTTGGTTTTCAGAGGGAACGAAAATAAAATCCGTGTCGTAAGTCAGGTTGTGATTCCCCTCGGAGATTAGCTTGGCATTTTCCGCTATGGAGCTGCCCTCGGCCTGCCGGAATACCTGCTTTAGCTGGACGGTGGGAATAAGCCCCGACCGGATAAGCTCATGCAGTACATTTCCGGGGCCGACGCTCGGCAACTGCGCGGCGTCGCCCACAAATACAAGCTTTGTCGCCGTGTTGATTGCGGACAATACCTGATAGCTGATCCACATATCCGCCATTGAGAACTCGTCTATTACAACAAGGTCATAGCGTTTCTTCGCACCCGGCGCGGTATCGTCCTCGGAGCCGAGCATAAAAGCTTTGTGAATGGTATATGCCTGGTAGCCGGTAGCCTCGGACATTTTCCGCGCCGCGCGTCCGGTGGGCGCGCAAAGCAGAACTCCGTCACGCCCCTTGTTTGTTTTCGCGTAGAACTCCAAAAAGGTCTTTAGGACGGTGGTTTTTCCCGTACCCGGACCGCCCGTGATAATGCAGGTGTTCCGGGTAAGCGCCATGATAACCGCTTTTTCCTGTTCATGGGACAGCTTGATGCCGCTGCCTGTGATATTCGGGCAGGATATGGCAGGCGGGCCGTCGTGATCTTCCGCGTAAAGCCGCTCCGCCATCATTTCGGCAAAGTCCTTTTCGTTCTCATAGTCTTTCGTCAGATAGATGCTGCGACCGGAATAGGTGATCTTTTCCGTTTCCAAAGCCTCGTTCGCCAGCGGCCGCAGGTCGGCCTCGGCAAACTTGTAGGAAGCGTCCTTGTGGTTAAGGCTCTTTTTCAGCGCGGTTAAAAATTCCTCCGGCTCCATGTAAAGGTGTCCCTGCGTCCGGTTCTCCTTCAGCACATACTCCGCCGCCGCCCTTACGCGGGGCAGGGTGTTCATCGGGTGGTGCATTTTCTGCGCCATCGTGTCCACCGTGATGAAGCCGAAGCCGTCCACTTCGCAGAGGTGGTAAATATCGTTCTTTACGACCTCAAGCGATTTCGCGCCGTACTTTTTCACAATACGGCGGGCTTTATTGACGCTGATGTCGTATTGCCCCAGGTACTTCATAATGCTGTGGATCTCCCTGTTGTTATACAGGCTCTCCATCATCTGCTCCAGGGTTTTCTCCCCGATGCCCTTTACCTCCCGCAGCCGTTCGGGATTCTGCTCCAAAATCTCAACGGCGTCAATACCGAAAGCATCGACAATCCGTTTGGCGATTTCGGGGCCGACTCCCTTTATCAGCCCGGAGGAAAGGTAACCGAGTACGCTCGCCCTGGTCTTTTTGACCGACGTGGTATAGGATTTCACCACAAAGGCGGGACCGCGCTTTTCGTCATTGATAAGTTTCCCCTGAAAGGTGATATCCAGATAGGGGTCGGTGGGCAGGGAATTTCCTTTCGCCACAAAATCTTCCTCGATTTCGCAGAACGGAGCGGGCCGGTACACGGCTATGATATAGTCCGATTCCTCTATGCCGGACTTCGGCCAGAGGGTGCGCAAATGGCTGCAATTAACCTGCACGTCTTAGCCCCTCCTTTGCTTCAAAGGCTTTGGGGCTGTACAGCTCTATCCGGTCGTAAAACTCAGACGGAACGGATTCACGGATAAGCAGTACCATCTTAGTGTTATACACGGCAAAGACTATCGTTTTGCTGTCCATGTGGATCTTTAAAAGCTCCAGTATTTCAAAAAAAGCGGATCTGGGCAAAAGATCACCGGTGACATGGATTTCAAAGGTGTTTGTAAATTTCGGCTCACTAATAAAGACTTGCCCGTCGTCAGGTTTGCTTTTTGGCATATCACGCCGCCTCCTTAATTCTTTTAACTTTCCATGCCCTTGAAAACGTCATTTCCGTAATTCCTTCCGGGCTAATCCCGTTTTCAAACATGAACCGGGTAGCCTCTCTCACATTTCTAAATTCAAGGGCTTCCCCTTCTTCATCTAAGAGAAATTCAAGGCCGTTAATGGAGATTCCATTGATTGCCCTTCCGACAATGACCTTGCCTTTTCCTCCGATTTTTATACTGTAAGGCGTCATGTCGCCGGAGCAGACGGTACACGTTCCAATATCTCCGCCGAAATCAACAACGAAGTAATCGGTATTTGCGCCTTGCTTGATATCCGGGGAATTTGTACAATCGTCTTTTGCATTCCCGACAATGATACCGATGCTGTCGGGAATGAGGGCATTGTGAGATGTAATCACAAGGTCATAGTTTTGATATTTACTCATGTTACGCCGCCTCCTTTTTTTTACTTTTTCCTGCTGCTCCTTTTTTCACCTTGACCTCGAAGCTAGTGCTGATATTATCCGTCACATACCTTGCGTACAGGAGTGGATATGCAAGCTTGAAAGCGTCATAATCCATGCTCCGCCTTTTCTGCTGTTTCCAGCGAAGCGTCAAATCGCCGCATACCAGTTCCTTTTTAGAGAAAAGGTAGGGCGCAAGCTGTATTTCAAGTTCCTCCAGCACAGCTTTGTAATCCTCTGTGACCTGATTCTGTTCGTTAGCCGCGGCTTTCGCCTCGATATACCGGCTTGCCAGCTCCGACAGGTTTTCTTCGGAAAAATCCTGCGGCAGCGCGTACCGATAATCGGAAAAGGCATATTCGGCAAGTTCACGCCGCGCCGCGTCTGACGGTACGGTGGGAAAAGGCAGAATTTCCTTTTGTATATGGTTTAGCCACAAGGTTTTAGCCGCTTGAATCAGCTCCGCTTCTTTGTCGTAATCCCGGTAAATCCGGTAGGCATAAAAACTGCCGTCATTGTTGTCGCAGAGATACGCAATGATTGCCTCGTCAGCGTTCATCACGCACATGGCCGCGCGGCATTGGATAATGTGATGATAGAACGGCCCGAATGCCACATCATTCTCTTTCCAATGGGTGACGTTTTTGCACTCCACGATAACGCGCCTGCACAGCTCACCGGTTTGGGGGTCGGGGCAGATCGCCATGAAATCCAAATCCACCAAGAGGAAAGGGTAATGCGGATGGGCATACATCATCGTGTCTTTATAAATAGGAACGCCCATTTTGCGGGACAGGTACTTTCCTATGACCGGCTCCAGGGCGTGGCCGCACTCGGCGGGCAGGTTAATGTCCTCATTTGGGTCGATGATAAGCTCCTGTGTGCCGAACAGGGGCGGGAGCGGGGAACCTTCCTCCGCTTCACGTTCCCTGCGCTCGGCCACCATCCGGTCCAGTTCCTCTTTGGGGCGGCGGGATACCTTCTCTTGAAAAAGAGCGAGTACGCTTTTGTACTCGCTCGATTCCATGACCACGGGCATATCGGACGCGCCGAAGCCGTGTTTTCGGTATTCAAGCCATTCCTCACGAGTTAGGCCCGCCGTGTCCACAAAGGGAACGGGACGGTATCGTTCGTTTGGCATGTTGGTATTCTCCTTTTCATATGCAGCCGCACTTTAACCGTTAACGGTTGCGCCACCGCCAAATTTATGCTTCTCGTAAGCTCTTTGCGCCTCATGAAGATAAACGCCGGTAAGAAGTGCATACGCCTGGAGCAGCCCCTCTGTCAACGACAATTTTAAAATGCAGATTTATGGCAATTAAATTTTGTAGGTTTGTGGCAGTGAGGGAATGCCTGTAAAAGTAGAAATTACTGAGCGTTTTGCTCGAACAACGTGTTGACAA
>Ga0153950_1000067_pt1 | contig 42210 bp, 37 predicted proteins | sample TSNJ034MetaG_FD_104737 | JGI IMG/M metagenome (GOLD analysis project Ga0153950, IMG submission 104737) | Attine ant fungus gardens microbial communities from New Jersey, USA - TSNJ034 MetaG | ecosystem: Host-associated > Fungi > Mycelium > Unclassified | place: USA: New Jersey, Wharton State...
CCTCCGCAGCAGCCTTACCCGCCGCAGCCTTACCCACCGCAGGGGTACCCGCAGTATCCGCCTCAGGGATATGCGCCGGCCCCCACCCCGGTGCCCGAGAATCCGATCATGATCAAGGAATACAGCTACGGCGACTTCGCGTCGCCGGGCAGCGTGCAGGAGGTTCCCGCCAACATCGATCTGGTGATGAATGTGCCGGTGGTGGTCACGGTGGAGTTGGGGCGCACCAAGCGCAAGATCAAGGAAATTCTGGAGTTTGGACAGGGCACCATTGTGGAGCTTGACAAGCAGGCCGGTTCCCAGGTGGACGTGATTGTAAACGGACAGCTGATAGCGCACGGCGATGTTGTGGTCGTGGACGACAACTTTTCGATCCGCATTACCGAGATCCTAAAAAGCAGGGATTCTCTGACAATGCTGTGAGAAACGCAATAGGAAATTCACGTATCAACAATACAAGTTATAGGTGGTGCAGAAAAAAATGAGCAAAATATTGGTGGTAGACGACGCGGCTTTCATGCGTATGATGATCAAGGACACCCTGAACAAGCTGGGCTACGACGATGTGGAGGAGGCCGCCGACGGCGCCATTGCCGTGGAAAAATTCCAGCAGCTGAACCCGGATCTGGTCATGCTGGACGTAACCATGCCCAATCTGGACGGCATCGGCGCGCTGCGGCAGATCAAGCAGCTCAAGCCGGACGCCAAGGTGGTCATGTGCTCCGCCATGGGCCAGGAGGCTATGGTTGTGGAAGCGATCAAGCTGGGTGCGCTGGATTTTATTGTAAAGCCGTTTAAGCCCGACAGGATAGCGAAAACAATGAAAGCGGTTTTGGGCTGACGCCCTGGCCCCGGGGGACGCAATGAGTGTTTTGGATGTCATGTCTGCAATTGGCTCTGTTGTTATCATCATTCTGGTTCTGGTGCTCACCTATTACGCCACGCGCTGGTATGCCCGCAGATTAAACGGGGGCGCCGGCGCGGGAAGCGGCAAATATGTGAAGATACTGGACCGGGCCAATACGGGCGGCGCATCCTCGCTGCTGGTGGTTCAGGTGGGGGATCAATACTACCTGGTCGGCGTCGGCGAAAAAAATGTGCAGCTGCTTTGCGAGCTCAAGGACTTTGACCGCTTCATGGGGGAAAACCCCTTGCCCACATCCACCCAGGCCCCGTTCGGGTCGCTGCTCCGTGGATTGATGGACAGATCCGGGCAATCTGCAAAAAATAAGGACGATGGTGGAGCACAATGAACAGGACAGCACTGAAACCGCTGCTGTTTGTGGCGATTCTCCTGCTTGCGGTGGTGCTGAGCGCCTCTCCGATTTTTGCGGCGGTGGGCCCCACGCCGCCCCAAACGCCGGAAACCACCCAGGACAGTCAGCCGGGCGGCGCGGGAAGCGTGGACCCCAATATCAGCATCAATATTAACGGCGAAGGCTCGGATGCTGTGCGGATTTTGCTGCTGTTGACAGTGATTACGCTGCTTCCGTCGATCCTGGTTATGATGACCAGCTTTACCCGCATCGTGGTGGTGTTTTCACTGCTGCGAAACGCGCTGGGCCTGCAACAGACACCCCCCAATCAGGTTCTGATTGGGCTTGCGCTGTTTTTGAGCCTGTTCATTATGAACCCGGTGCTCACCAACATCAACAACAACGCCTACCAGCCCTACAGCAACGGGGATATATCCGCGGAGCAGTTCCTGGCAAGGGCTTCGGATCCGCTGCGGGAGTTTATGCTCAAGCAGACCAACCCCGAGGACCTGAACCTGTTTCTGAGTATTTCGGGCAGGGAAACCCGCCCCCAGGTGATCGGGGAATACTCCATGACCGTCGTGATACCCTCGTTTATCACCAGCGAGCTCAAGCGGGCGTTTTTGATCGGCTTTTTGATCTTTATCCCGTTTTTGATTATCGACATGGTGGTGGCCAGCGCGCTTATGTCCATGGGTATGATGATGCTGCCGCCGGTGACCATATCCATGCCCTTTAAGCTGATGCTGTTCGTTCTGGTGGACGGCTGGGGGCTGCTGATCAAAACGCTGCTTTCAACCTACAATCTCTAGCCGGGTCAGGTTCAGATACAAGGAAGCTTCAAAGGAGGCGCAAACGCAATGAATGTGGGCCAGATCATGGAAATCTTTCGCGACGCGTTGTTCACTGCCATCAAGCTGGCCGCGCCAGTGCTGATTGTAAGCGTGCTGGTGGGTCTTGTGATCGCCATATTGCAGGCTGCCACCCAGGTGCACGAGCAGACCATCACCTTTGTACCCAAGCTGCTGGCCATAGCGGTTATGCTGCTGCTGACCGGGCCCTGGATGATCACACAGATGCAGGACTTCACCCTGCGGCTGTTCTCGTCCATCGCCAACTACGTATAACGGGACCGGGCCATGTATGTGGACCTGGACCAGGCGCTGGTGTTTATGCTGGTGATGATTCGCATGACCGGCATGCTGATAACGAACCCCATTTTGGGCCGCCGCAACATCCCCACCGCGCTCAACGCGGCCTTTGCGTTTATTCTCGCGGTGCTGCTCACCGCCTCCATGCCTTTTTCGCTGCCCGTGAGCGACCCCGGCTTTCCACAGCTCGTGCTAATGGCGGTCAAGGAGTTTTGCATTGGTATGGTGGCCAGCTTCATCATCCTGATGTTCCTGTCGCTGATGACCATTGGCGGTGAAATATTAGACATGCAGCTGGGAATCGGCATGGCGAAGGTGTTCGACCCGGGCACCAACTCCTCCATCTCGCTGACCTCCACCCTGTTCAACTCCATGTATGTGCTGATCTTTTTCTGCACCAACAACCACCTGACCTTTATCAGGATGGCATCCCAAACCTTTGACATCATACCGCTGGGCGCGTTCGCTTTCAACTACGACATCGGGCTCTACCTGGCCCAGTTCCTGTCCAACATTTTTCTATACGCCATCAAGCTCTGCATGCCCGTTGTGGTGATCGAGATCATCGTCACCGTGGCGGTGGGGCTGATCATGAAGATCATACCGCAAATCAACATCTTTGTTGTAAACATCCAGTTTAAGCTATTAGTCGGATTCTTTGCGCTGATCGTGCTGGTGGGGCCGTTTATGGCCTACTTTGAAAATTTAATGATCCTCTGCTTTGAGCAAATCGCCTATGTCTGGGGTAATCTGACCATGTAGGCGCCGCTCAGGGCGTTGCGATAAATACCAAAAACTGCTTCTCAAGCCTCTATCTGGACAGGGGGGAAGGCCATGCCGGGCGAGGGCGGCGAAAAGACCGAAAAAGCCAGTCCCAAAAAGCGGCAGGACGAGCGAAAAAAAGGCAATGTCTTCATGAGCAAAGACATTGTGACCGTCGCCACTGTGGCAATTTCTTTCTTCACGCTCCAGTACTTCGTCGGGTCCTTCGTAGGCAAGCTGGAGGAGAACTACCGCATGCAGACTCAGCGGGCCGCGGAGCTTGCAACCCTTGGCCCCGGGGACGTCATGCAGCTCTTCCGTGAGTTTTGCGGCGTGTTCGCCAGCACCATTCTGCCTGTGATGCTGGTGATCATGCTGGCGGGAATCGTGGTGTCGGGCGCGCAGACCAGATTCCTGTTTTCCCACGAGCAGATCAAGTTCAAGATGAGCAGGCTCAACCCGCTTTCGGGCATCAAGAAGCTGTTTTCGATCCGATCGCTGGTGGAGCTTGTGAAGTCCATGCTCAAGATCATCCTGCTAACCTGGCTGCTCTACGGTAGGATCAGGGATGCCATGGCCCGTTTGCCCCTGATGATCGACTGGGATATCTATCAGGCCGCGGTTTACACCGGCGAGCAGATTATGGGGCTGATCATTTCGGTGATCATCGCGTTTTCGGCGGTAGCGTCGGCGGATTATCTCTACCAGTGGTGGGAGTATGAAAAGGGCATCAAGATGACCAAGCAGGAGGTCAAGGACGAATACAAGCAAATGGAGGGCAACCCCGAAATCAAGAGCGCCAGAAGACAAAAGCAGCGCGAATTTGCGACCCAGCGCATGATGAGTCAGGTCAAGGATTCCGATGTGATTGTGCGAAACCCCACCCACTACGCGGTGGCGCTCAAGTACGAGCTGGAGGTTGACCCGGCCCCCATTGTGCTGGCCAAGGGCAAGGACCTGATCGCCCTTAAAATCGTGGACGAGGCCGAGAAGCACGGCGTTGCCACCATAGAAAACAAGCCGCTGGCCAAGGGCCTTTACGAGCTCTCGCAGATCGACGGCGTGATACCGGATGAATTCTACCAACCCGTGGCCGAGCTTCTGGCATGGCTGTACAGTACCAGGGAGAAGGAAACACGCAAACAATGAAACTATTTAACAATGTTATTTCGGTTTTTGTTTTGGTGATCGTGGTATTTCTGATCGCGCCACTGCCCCCGTTTTTTCTTGATTTTATGTTTTTGGTGAATATCTCGCTTTCTCTTGTGATTTTGCTGATTACCATGTATATCAAGGAAACGCTGGAATTCTCTATTTTTCCGTCCCTTATGCTGATCACAACGCTGCTGCGCCTGGCGCTGAACATTTCGTCCACCCGGCTGATCCTTTCCAACGGCGGAGCCGCGGGACAGGTGATCGCTACTTTCGGCGACTTCGTTCTACAGGGCAACGCGGTGATCGGTTTTGTGATCTTTATCATCATCGTGCTTGTAAACTTTATGGTCATCACCAAGGGCGCCGAGCGCGTGGCCGAGGTTTCGGCCCGATTTACCCTGGACGCCATGCCCGGCAAGCAAATGGCCATTGACGCCGACCTCAACTCCGGCCTGATCGACGAGCAGCAGGCCAAGCGCCGCCGCAGCAACATCCAGCGGGAAGCCGATTTCTTCGGCTCCATGGACGGCGCCACCAAGTTCGTAAAGGGCGACGCCATCATGTCCATTGTGATCACGCTGATCAACTTCGTGGGCGGCATCATCATCGGCATGGTTACCGGCGGCATGACTTTCGGCGAAGTGTTGAACATCTACACCATCGCAACGGTTGGTGACGGCCTGGTGTCCCAGATACCGTCCTTGCTGATCGCCACCGCCACCGGCATGATCGTGACCCGCTCCTCCTCCGAAAACGACCTGAACACCGAGCTCACCGCCCAGATATTCGCTCAGCCCACGGCCCTGATGATCGCCGGCGTGGCTATCGCCTGCATGCTGCTGATTCCGGGCTCGCCCAAAATTCAGATCATCGTGCTGGCGCTGCTGCTGACCGGAGCGGGGTTCCTGCTCCAGCGCGGCAGCCTGAGACTGGCGCCGGCGGGCGGTCCCGGCGGAGCCGAGGGCAGAGGGCCCGGCGAGGAGGACGAGGAGATCCCCGAAACCCTGAGCGAGGCCAGCTTCTATAAGAACATCGAAAACGTGTACACGCTGCTAAATGTGGACCCCATCGAGATGGAATTCGGCTACAGCCTGGTTCCGCTGGTGGACGAAAGCTCGGGCGGCAGCTTTATTGATAGAATCGTCATGTTTCGCAAGCAGTTTGCCACCGAGTACGGCGTGGTGATTCCCACCGTGCGCCTGCGGGACAACGGACTGCTGAACCCCAACCAGTATGTTGTCAAGATCAAGGGGGAGGAAATCGGCCGCGGCGAGGTGCTGGTGGACTACTACCTGGCGCTGGACCCCGGCAACACCGCCGAGGAGATCGACGGCATCGACACCGTGGAGCCCGCCTACGGCATCCCCAGCAAGTGGATCACCGAGGACATGCGCGAAACCGCCGAGGTTCTGGGGTATACTGTTATTGATCCGCTTTCAGTGATCGTCACCCACATGTCCGAGATCATCCGCAAGCACGCCCATGAGCTGCTGTCCCGCCAGGACGTAAACTCGCTGCTTGAGAACACCGCCAAGCGGGACGCCGCCATCGTGACCGATGTGGTGCCCGGCACCATCTCGGTGGCGGACCTGCAAAAGATTCTGAGCAACCTGCTCAGGGAAAACGTGCCGGTCAAGGACATGGAGACCATTCTGGAGACCATCGGCGATTACGGCGCCGCCATCAAGGACACCGATATGCTCACCGAATACGTGCGCCAGCGGCTGCGCCGCACCATCACCCGCCAGTACATCAGCGGCAACGTGCTCAAGGTGATCACGGTCGATCAGGAGATCGAGCAGCTGATTCTGAGCTCGGTGAAAAAGAGCGACCAGGGCACCTACCTGGCGCTGGAGCCCGAAAAGGTGCAGATGATCGTGGCGGGCATCATGGAGGACATCAACCGCGTGCGGGATATCGTGGCGGTACCGGTGATCCTGACCTCGCCTGTTGTGCGGATCTATCTGAAGAAGATGCTGGACCAGTTCACGCCCGACATCACCGTGCTTTCGTTCAGCGAGATTGACCCCAGCGTGCAGATTCAGGCGCTGACAAATGTTTCGATTCAACCTGTATCGCGACAAGGTTCCGGCGGGGCCGGATTTTGCGGGCCCCTGGGCCAGCCATAAAATTTTGCGGGTTTGCCCGCGCGGGAAAGGAGTGATGCGGCAATGACACAGACGGTAACTACGCAGGGTTCCATAGATAAGGAAACGTGGGACACCTATTTGCAGACAAGGGATCAAAATCTGCGAAACGACATTGTTCTCGCCTACTCCAACCTGGTCAAGGTAATCGCGCTGAAAATGCGCGGGGTGTACAAGAACTACGCCCAGTTGGACGACATCGTGAATCAGGGCATTATCGCCCTGATCGACGCTGTGGAAAAATACGACCCGTCCAGGAGCATCAAGTTCGAGACCTTTGCATCCATCAAGATCAAGGGCGCCATCATTGACTTTATCCGCGCGCAGGACTGGATTCCGCGCAGGCTGCGCAAGGTGTCCAGCGATCTGGACGAAGCGTACAACCGGCTCTATTCGCAGTTGGGGCGCGAGCCCACCCACGCGGAGGTCGCCAAGGAGCTGAACCTGAGTGTGGAAAAACTGGACCGGGTGATGGAGCAGACCTACAGCTTCAACCTGCTTTCCTACGAGGAGGTCGTCTGGCAGAAGATGTCCGCGGCCGGCGAGCCCGCGGACGACAGCGTGGAGGAATCGCCCGAGCGCAAGCTCATGGAGGATGAGCTGCGGGAGAAGCTGGCCGAATCCATCGACGGGCTGGGCGAGCGCGAGCGCATTGTCATCTCGCTTTATTACCACGAAAAGCTCAAGCTCAAGGAAATCGCCCAGGTGCTGGGCATCAGCGAATCCAGGGTTTGCCAGATTCACTCGGCGGCCATTGTGAAGATGAAAAAGAACATGAGGGAATATATCACGAATTAGGGGGAAATCGCGATGATCAGGGGATTTTACACAGCGGCCTCCGGGCTGTTGACCCAGGAAAAAAAGCTGAATACCTACGCGAACAACGTGGCCAACAACACAACCGCGGGCTACAAAAAGGACAATTTGATCGCGGGCACATTCGGGGAGCACATCGCGATCCGCATGGACAAATATAACCGCAAGACCCCCCAGATCGAGCTGGGGGCGGGCGTGTTCATGCAGGTGGTGGACTCCAAGTACACCGACCACGCCCAAGGGGCTTTCAACGACACAAACCGCCCCTTTGACCTGGCGGTGCAGGGCGAGGGCTACTTTGTTGTGCAGGACGCCGAGGGGAACGACCTGCTGACCCGCAACGGCCAGTTCGGGCTGGACCAGGAAGGCTATCTGATATTGCCCGGATTTGGCCGTGTACAGGGCGCGGGGGGCGATATCGAAATAGGCTCCTCCAACTTTTCGGTGGACCGCAACGGCACTGTGTATCTGCACAGCGACGACCCCGAGGAGGAGCCCCAGGAGATTGGCCGCCTGCAGGTGGTGATCCCTACAGATTATGCCACAATGGAAAAGACACCCAGCGGCCTGTTCACCGCCGATAACTACACTGAAATCGCGGAAAACGGCGACACCCAGGTGCTGCAAGGCACGCTGGAGCGTTCCAATGTGGACATGTCTGAGGAGATGTCCCGCATTATCGCCAGCCAGCGCGGGCTTCAGTCCGCCAGCCAGCTGGTGAAGATGTACGACGAGATGAACGGCAGGGCTGTCGAGCAGTTGGGCAGGGTGCGGTAAAGTTAAAAAAGGGGGCACATAACATGATCAGAGGTTTTTATTCCGCCAGCAGCGGCCTTCGGGCACAGCAGGCCGGCATGGATGTGGCGGCCAACAACCTGGCCAATGTAAACACGGTGGGCTTCAAGCCCGGCAGGGTCAGCTTTACGGACCTGATGTACCAAAACCTGAACCGCGCCACTGCCGATAACCCGGCCATGGTGGGCCACGGTGTCAAGGTGAACACGGTGGACAAAAACATGCAGTCGGGCGGTCCCACCCCCACCAGCTATCCGCTGGACTTTTACATCAACCAGGAAAACGGCTTCTTTGCGGTTCAGACCGCCAACGGGGACATTCAATACACCAGGGCGGGCAATTTTATTATGAGTGACGATGGCGGCACGTTCTACCTGTCCGCCCCCAACGGGGACCGGGTGCTGGATGTGGATGGCAGCGAAATCGAGCTGGAGCTGGACGAAAACAACAACCCCATTGTAGACGCCAGCCTGATCGGCGTATACAGCTTTGCCAATCCCTACGGCCTTGCCCAGATCGGCAGCAACCGCTTTGTGGAAACCGACACCTCCGGGGAGGCGGAGGCCATCGAAATCCCCAGCATCCGCAACGGTTACCTGGAGTCGTCCGCTGTGGAGGTCTCCAACGAGATGGTTCGGATCATCGAGTCCTCCAAGGCGTTCAGCTTCAACTCCCGCATGGTGCAGGTGGCCGACGAGGTGGAGCAGACCATCAACTCCATGAGATAAGTAGACCTGAAAAATAGGGAGGGCGTGCAATGGAAGAGAACATCAACAATCCCACCGAGGGGGCGCTCCCCACGAAACCGGTTATCATCGTCAAGGTGACAAGGAGCGGCCTGGAGGCCGAGCTGCAGCTGCAGCGCACCGGCACCGAGACAGCCGACCCGCTGCGGGAGGATATCCTGGCCGCTCTGGCCGAAAAGGACATCATCCAAGGCATAAACGAGGAAATAATCGCCGAGCTGTGCGCAAAGCCTGTTTACAACCGGGTGTATGTGATCGCCCACGGCAAGGCGCCCGAAACGGGAAAGGACGGATATCTGAAATACCTGGTGCAGACACAACGGGAGCTGCGCCCCAAAATCCGGGAGGACGGAACGGCGGATTTCAAGGACCTGGGTTTTGTGCAGAATGTGCTGGAAGGCCAGCCGCTCTGCGAGCTGTACGCGCCGGAAAAGGGCGAGGATGGTGTGGATGTCCACGGCAATGTGCTGGAGGGCAAGCTCGGCCGCGAGTGCCAGGCGCCGGCGGGCGCAAACACCTGCTACAACGAGGATAAGACCATGCTGCTGGCGGAGGTCAGCGGCAATGTGGATGTGAAGCACGGCGTGATCAGCATTATCGACGTGCTGAAAATCAGCGACAACGTGGACAATTCCACCGGCGACATCACCTTTACCGGCGACGTGATCATCGGGGGGGACGTGGTTTCCGGTTTCAAGGTGTCCAGCGGAGGCTCCATTGTGGTGCGCGGCAGCGTGCAGGGCGCCACGCTGGAGGCCGCGGGGGACATCAACATCGGTCAGAGTATGAACGGCATGAACCGCGGCGTGCTCACGGCCGGCGGCAGCGTCAAGTGCAAATACATCCAGAGCTGCTATGTCAAGACCAGCGGCAACATCTATGCGGACACGCTGATGTATTGCAAGATCGACTGCAGCGGGGATGTGGAGCTGAGCGGCAAGCGGGGCGTGCTGATCGGCGGGCACTCCTCTATTGCGGGCAAGCTTTCGGCCAAAACCATCGGCACCTCCAGCCATATGGCTACCGAAATCAATATGTGCGCCACCGGCACCGAAAAAGAGCAGCTGATCGCCCACCTGGTCAAGGAGATCAAAAACACCGAGGCCGAGATTACCAAGATGATGCAGGTGCTGGCGCGCTACGAGGACCTGGCCAAAAAGGGCGTGAAGCTGAACGCCGAGCAGATCCAGGGCGTGAAAGCCATCAAGGATAGCTACCTGCAGCATTCGCAGAAGCGAAACGACACCCAGGCCCAGCTGGACGCTATCAAAAAAGAGCAGCTGGAGGCCAGCCAGGAAAACAGCTTTGTGGAGTGCAAGGACCGGGTGCACACCGGCGTGCGCTTCAGCTTTGGGCCGGTTTCGATGATGATCACACAATCCTTTGTGCACAGCCGCATCCATGTGTTGGATGGCAGCATCAAGGTGTCCCCGCTGTAAACACAACAACACAACACGCGGCCCGCCGGCAAAAGCGGCGGGCCGCGTTTCTTTTTTGTTGTTTTGTTGTAAGGATAGCCGGGGGGCTCAAGCCAAAGAGCGGACCGGCCCACCGGCCGGTCCGCTCCTGCGTTGGGGTTTCACTTTACGATACTACAGCTTTTCCAGCCGATGCATGGCTTCCCTGGTTCTGTCCTTGTCGCCGAAAGCGGTCAGGCGGAAGTAGCCCTCCCCAGCGGGGCCAAAGCCTGCGCCGGGGGTGCCCACCAAATTGGCCTTTTGCAGCAACAGGTCGAAATACTGCCAGGAATCCATGCCGTCCGGGCACTTCATCCAGATGTAGGGCGCGTTTTCGCCGCCCACGAACCAGACATTCTTGGCCCGCAGCGTGTCCCGGATGGTCTTGGCGTTGTTCAGGTAATAGGCCACCTGCTCTTTGGTCTGGGCCTGGCCCTCGGGGCTAAGCACGGCAGCCGCGCCGCGCTGTACGATGTAGGGCACGCCGTTGAACTTGGTGGTTTGGCGGCGCAGCCACAATTTGGCCAGCTTGACACCCCCGAATTCCAGCTCGTCGGACACCACGGTGTAGCTGCAGCGGGTGCCGGTAAAGCCCGCGGACTTGGAGAAAGAGCAAAACTCCACCGCGCAGCTGCGCGCGCCGGGGATCTCAAAGATGCTGTGAGGCAGCGACGGGTCCTGCACAAAGCACTCGTAGGCCGCGTCGAACAGGATCAGCCCGCCGCGCTTCGTGGCGTAGTCCACCCAGGCTTTCAGCTGATCGTGGGAGTACACCGAGCCAGTGGGGTTGTTGGGGGAGCACAGGTAGATCAGATCCGCCTCGATAGAGGCGTCGGGCATGGGTAAAAAGCTGTTGCTCTCGCTGCCCTTTGCGAACAGCACCTTGCGGCCAGACATGATGTTGGTGTCCAGATAAACGGGGTACACCGGGTCGGGCACCATCACGGTGTTGTCGGTGCCCAGAATGTCCAGAAAGTTGGCGATGTCGCTTTTGGCGCCGTCGCCAATAAAGATTTCATCCGGCGCGAGCTCCACCCCCCGCTGCGCATAGCGGTCGCGGACAGCCTCTTTCAGGAAGCCGTAGCCCTGTTCGGGACCGTAACCGCGGAAAGTGGTCTTTTCGCCCATCTCGTCCACGGCGGCGTGCAGCGCCTTGGTCACGGCGGGGCAGAGCGGCAACGTTACGTCGCCGATGCCCATGCGGATGATGTCCGCCCCGGGGTTCTGCTCCAGATAGGCGCCAATTCTTGTGCTGATGGTGGAAAACAGGTAGCTTTCGCCCACGTTCAGGTAATTTTGATTGATCTTCATAAATGCATCCCTTTCCTCACATTTTCACATAGGTAGCTTTGGGTGGCTGTGGAACCGCGTGCTATATCTCCACCACACCGTCAAAGGTCTTGCGGGTGGGGCCGGTCATAAAGACGGTTTTGTCGGTGTAGCGGATCACCAGCTCGCCTCCGTTCAGCTTGACAGTCACGTCGGTATCCTTTTTGCAAAATCCGTTTTCCACCGCCGCCACTACCGCGGCGCAGGCGCCGGTGCCGCAGGCCATGGTTTCGCCGCTGCCGCGCTCCCAAACCCGCATGCGCAGCGTGGCTGGGCCCAGAACCTGGATAAACTCGGTGTTGACCTGCTCGGGGAAGATGGAGTGCTTCTCGAACAGCGGCCCGATCTTGGGTAAATCCAGGCTGTCGGGGTGGTCCACAAACACGATGCAGTGAGGGTTGCCCATGGACACACAGGTGATCTCGTACTCCCGGCCGCCGATCTCCGCCTTGCGGCTGATGATGTTATCGCCGTCCAGCTTAACGGGGATTTTTTCCGGGGTCAGTTCGGCTGGGCCCATGTCCACGGTTACTGAGTCCACCAGGCCGTTTTGCAGGTAGAGCTTCAGGATTTTGATGCCGGCCAGGGTTTCCAGCGTGATGGTTTCTTTTTTCACGATGCCGTTGTCGTACAGCAGCTTGCCCACGGCACGGCTGGCGTTGCCGCACATCTTGCCCTCGCTGCCGTCCAGGTTGAACATGCGCATTTTGGCGTCGGCAACGGCAGAGGGGCAGATCAGCACGATGCCGTCCCCGCCCACGCCGAAGTGGCGGTCGGAGAGCGTAACGCTCAGGGATTCGGGGGTGGGTATCTCCTGCTCGAAGCAGTTGAAGTAGATGTAGTCGTTGCCGGTGCTTTCCATCTTGGTAAAGGACAGCTTCATGCGATCACTCCTCATGTGATTGATATCCACCAGCTCGGTGCTGTAAGGGGTGTAACGGCCCATCAGGCAGCGGGCCAGGGCGTCGGCCGTGTCGATGGAGGTCAGGCAGGGGATCGCCCGCTCCACCGCTGCCCGGCGGATCTTTACGCTGTCCCGCACGGGGTCGCGCCCCTTTGCCGAGGTGGATATGATGTATTGGATATTGCCGCTTTCCAGCAGTGTGAGCGTGTTTTGGGGGGACTCGTGAATCTTCTTCACGGTCGTTACCGCAAGCCCCGCCTGCCGCAATACCCGGGCGTTGCCCTCGGTGGCGTACAGCTCGAAGTGCATCCGGGCGAATTTACGGGCGGTCTCCACGATCTCCCGCTTGTCGGCGCGGCGCACTGTGATCAGCACCCCGCCGCGCTTTTCCATGCGGTAGCCGGCGGCAAGCAGCCCCTTGTACAGGGCTTCGTCGATGGTTTTGCCCAGGCCCAGCACCTCGCCGGTGGACTTCATCTCGGGGCCCAGCTGCACATCCAGGCTTGGCAGCTTTTCAAAGGAGAACACCGGCACCTTCACCGCCACATAGGGCGGCGCCGGGTAAAGCCCGGTACCATGGCCCATGTCCGCCAGTTTTTCGCCCAGCATGGCCCGGGTGGCCAGGTCCACCATGGGCACCCCGGTGACCTTGGACATGTAGGGGATGGTGCGGGAGGCCCGGGGGTTCACCTCGATAACGAAAATCTGCCCCTCGTAGATCACGTACTGGATGTTCACAAGCCCCCGGATGTTCAGGGCCTTGGCCAAGCGGCCGGTGTAGTCGATCAGGCGGGCGGTCTGCCTGCCGGTCACGTTCCAAGCCGGGTAGACGGCAATGGAGTCCCCCGAGTGCACGCCGGCCCGCTCCACATGCTCCATGATACCGGGGATCAGGATGTCGTCGCCGTCGCAGATGGCGTCCACCTCCACCTCCACGCCCATCAGGTACTGGTCGATCAGCACCGGGTTTTCGATGCCCCCCGCCAGGATAATGTCCATATACTCGCGGATGTCGTCGTCGGAAAAGGCGATGATCATGTTCTGCCCGCCCAGCACGTAGGAGGGCCGCAGCAGCACCGGATAACCCAGTTGGGCGGCGGCGTCCAGCGCCTGCCGGCGGGTCATAACGCTTCTGCCCTGGGGGCGGCGGATGCCCGCCCGTTCCAGCACCGCGTCGAACCGCTCCCGATTCTCGGCGTCGTCGATGCTGTCGGCCGAGGTGCCCAGGATGCGCGCGCCCATGCGCTCCAGGTGACGGGTCAGCTTGATGGCGGTCTGCCCGCCAAAGGCGACTACAACGCCCCAGGGGCGTTCGGTGGCCAGGATATGGCTCACATCCTCGGGGTACAGGGGCTCGAAGTAGAGGCGGTCGGCGGTGTCGAAATCGGTGGAGACGGTCTCGGGGTTGTTGTTTACGATCACGACCTCGAACCCCAGCCGCCGCAGCGATTGCACGCAGTGCACCGACGCGTAGTCGAACTCAATGCCCTGACCAATGCGGATGGGCCCCGAGCCGAACACCACCACGGTGCGCTTTGGGCTTTCGCGCCGCGCCAGCAGCGCGGCTGCCTCGTTCTCCACGCCGAAAGCTCCGTAGAAGTAGGGGGTGGCTGCCTCGAACTCCCCGCCGCAGGTGTCCACCATCTGATAGGAAGCGGAAAGGAGGGCGGCGATGCGTTGCCGGCTGAGCGATTCGATCACCTGGTCGGGGAAGCCGCTCTTCTTGGCCCGCAGGCAGAGCGCGTCGGTCAGGGGCTGGCTTTCCAGCGCCTGCTCCAGCGCGGCAATGTGCCCCAGCTTGCCCAGAAACCAGTGGTCGATGCCACCGGTGGCGGCGTGGATGTCCCGAAAAGGGATGCCCCTGCGCACGGCTTCGTACACCGCGAACAGGCGGCGGTCGTCACAGGCTTGCAGCAGCTCTTCCAGCTCCCGGTCCGGCAGCGCCGCGAGCCCCGGCGCGTGCAGGCTGTCCAGCCCGATCTCGGCGCCGCGCACCGCTTTCATCAGCGCCTGCTCAAAGCTCTTGCCAATGGCCATGACCTCGCCGGTGGCTTTCATCTGGGTGCCCAGGGTCCTGGTGGCATACACGAACTTGTCGAAGGGCCAGCGGGGCAGCTTGACCACCACGTAGTCCAGCGCGGGCTCAAAGCAGGCGCAGGTCCTGCCTGTGACAGCGTTCTCGATCTCGTCCAGCGCATAGCCCACGGCGATCTTGGCCGCCACCTTGGCAATGGGGTACCCTGTCGCCTTGGAGGCCAGCGCCGACGAGCGGGACACGCGCGGGTTCACCTCGATCACGGCGTAGCCGAAGCTGTGGGGGTCCAGCGCAAACTGGCAGTTGCAGCCGCCCTCCACCCCCATGGCGGTCACAATGTCCAGCGCCGCGGTGCGCAGCATCTGGTACTCCCTGTCGGCCAGCGTGACGGCGGGGGCGATCACGATGCTGTCGCCGGTGTGCACTCCCACCGGGTCGAAGTTCTCCATACTGCACACCGTGATTGCGTTGCCGGCGGCGTCCCGCATGACCTCGAACTCGATCTCCTTGTAGCCAGCAATGCTTTTTTCCACCAGAATCTGCCCGATGGGGGAAAGGCGCAGGCCGCCTGCCGCGATGACGCGCAACGCCGCCTCGTCCCCGGCAATGCCGCCGCCGCTGCCACCCAGGGTGAAAGCGGGCCGTACAATAACAGGATAACCGATTTCGGCCCCAAATGCAACAGCATCCTGCACCTGTGTCACAACTTTTGACGGGACCACCGGCTGGCCGATCTGCTCCATGGCGTCCTTGAACAGCTGCCGGTCCTCGGCCTTGTCGATGGTTTCGGGGGAGGCGCCCAGCAATCGCACGCCCTGCTCGCGCAGAAACCCCTCCTTGGCCAGCTGCATGGAAAGGGTCAGGCCGGTCTGCCCGCCCAGCGTGGACAGCAGACAGTCGGGGCGCTCTGCCAGGATCACCCGCTTGACCGTGTCGGTGGTCAGCGGCTCGATGTAGATGTGGTCGGCCATGGCGTTGTCGGTCATGATGGTGGCCGGGTTGGAGTTGATCAGCACCACCTCCAGCCCTTCCTCCCGCAGGGCGCGGCAGGCCTGGGTGCCCGCGTAGTCGAACTCGGCGGCCTGGCCGATCACAATGGGTCCCGAGCCAATCACCAGCACCTTTTTAATCGATTTGTCAAGAGGCATGGTGCACTCCTCCTTTCCGTGCGTCCATCAGCGCCGCAAAGCGGTCGAACAGGAACCGGGTGTCCATGGGGCCGCCGCGGCCCTCGGGGTGGAACTGGACCGAGAAAGCCGGCATGTCGTCGTAATCCACACCCTCGCAGGTGCCGTCGTTGGCGTTTTCAAAGCGCTGGCGGGCACCGGGGGGCAAGGAATCCGCCAGCACCGCGTAGCCGTGGTTCTGGCTGGTGATATACACGCGGCCGGTGAGCAGGTCCCGCACCGGCTGGTTGGCGCCCCGGTGGCCGTAGTGCAGCTTGCCGGTTTTGGCCCCCCGGGCCAGCGCCAGCAGCTGGTGACCAAGGCAGATTCCGAACAGGGGCACCCCGGATTCGCACAGCGCTTTCAGCTGGGCGATGACGCCCGGATTATCGGCCGGGTCCCCCGGCCCGTTGGAGAGCATTACGCCGTCGGGGCGCAGGGCCAGGATCTCGGCGGCGGTGGCGTTCCAGGGCATGCGCACCACCTGACAGCCCCGCGCCAGCAGCTCGTCCGAGATGCCGCCCTTGGCGCCGAAGTCCCACAGCGCCACCCGGCGGCGCGGGCTTTCGGGAGTCAGCTCCAAATAGGGGCCGCTGGCCCGCTCCACCGCGCCGCGCAGCCGGTAAGCCGCGGCCTCGGCGGCGTGGCGGGCGGCGTCCTTCGCGCTGTGGGTAATTTTGGCATTCATCACGCCTTGTTTCCGTATGGTCTTGACCAGCGCGCGGGTGTCGATCCCCCAGACGCCGGGAATGTTTTTAGATAATAAAAAGGTGTCCAGCGTGCTCTCCCCCCGGAAGTTGGAGGGCACGCGACACCATTCGCCTGCGATATATCCCCGTAACAGCGGCTGCCCGCTTTCAAAGTCCTGGGGAATGATGCCGTAATTGCCGATCAACGGGAACGCCTGCACCACCAGCTGCCCGCAGTAGCTCGGGTCGGTCAATGTCTCAATATAGCCGGTCATGGAGGTGGTAAACACAACCTCGCCCACCGCATCCACGGGGGCCCCCATGGCCTGGCCCGCGAACACGGCGCCGTCTTCCAAAATCAAATATGCCGGATGCTCCACAATATACACCTCTCAATCTTCAACTCTCATAGGTTTTCAGAACGCCCAGGGCCACCTCCCGCCGGGAGGTGCGCAGGTCCATGGCCTGCTTTTCAATATAGCGGTGGGCCTGGGGCTCGGTCATGTTCAGGTATTGGATCAGCGCGCACTTGGCGCGGTCCACCAGGCGGATTTCCTCGATTTTCTGCTGGAGCTTTTCCTTTTCGGTTTCCAGGCCCTTGAGTCTGCGGCCGGCGGTTTCCAACAGCCGCAGCGCGCGGAAAAAGAACGGGCGGTGCAGCGGTTTTTCCACCACAAACACGCCATACTCCTCCACCCGGGCGGATATTTCGTCGGCCGCCGCGGCCTTTACCAGCAGCAGCACGCCCATTTCGTTGGAGCTGGCAGCCTGCGCCGCCAGTTCCATGCCGGTTTCGTCGGACAGCGGGGCGCTGACGATCATCAGGTCGTAGCCGCGCTCCAGCAGCTGGCGGCGGGCTCTGGAGCCGTCCAGCGCCACCGTCGTCAGAATGTCGCGGTACCGGGAGCGCAGCAGATCCTCGATCAGCGCGGCGCTTTTTTCACTTGCGGCCGCAATCAACACACTTTCCACGGGTTCACCACCTCCCGGTTGCTTTCTGTGGACTGGCTACAGCTCCGGCCTTGCGGCTGTGCGATGGGCGCGCAGCCTGCCGGTGCAGAAAGCCGAAAGGGCCCGCGGGGGCAGCACGCTGTTTACCAGCGGGCTGGCCTGCGCCCACTCCACCGCCTGCCCCAGCGAGCGGGGAAAAGCACCGCGCGCCTGCCTGTCCGGGCACTTGCCCTCCACCTGCCGGAGCCCGGCCTCCAGCAGCAGGGCCAAGGCGAAATAAGGGGTCAGCGAGGGGTCGGGAAAGCGCAGCTCCAGCCTGTTGCAGGCGCCGCTGAGCCGGGGCGGCCGGGTGTAGCGGCCCAGGTGGGGCCGGGGCTCCTCCATGTCCGCGAAGCGGTCGTAGGAGCCCGGCATGGTGTTGAAGAACACCGTCAGCTCCTCCAGCGCGCTGTGGGCGCCGGCGACAAACGCCTCCACAACGGGGTCGGGCGAGGCGGCGTCCCGGTCTGAGGGCAGCGCCTCCAGTGTCAGCCGCACGCTGCTGTGCCCGGCCTGAAACAGGGGGTTGGGCTCATAGCAGGCGTGCAGTCCGTTGCGGGCGGCCACCACCTGGCCCACCCCCCGCAGGCTCACCAGCGCGTCGGCGGTTTCCAGCGCGCCCATAGGGGTCAGCGCGATCAGGTTCTGACCAGGGTAACGGCAGTGGTGGGAGCCCTCGGGAGCCAGCCCCATGTCCTCCAGCGCCAGGCAGATTTCGCGGCGCACGTTTTCGCCCTTGTCCAGCGGGGCCACGTCGAACTGCCCGGCCTGGTCTTGGGGGATGCGGGTGGGGGCACCGTTTTGGTCCAGCTCGAACAGGAAGAACTCGAAAGCCGGTGATATGCGGCAATCCACCCCCGCCAGGGCCGCGCGGCGCGCGGTTTCCCGCAGCAGGCGGCGGCCATCCCCCTGGTAGGGCTCGCCGCCGCAGCGGATGTCGCAGAACAGCCGCACCACCCGGCCGTGGGTGGGCCGCCAGGGCAGAATTGCCAGCGTGGACGGGTCGGGGTACAGGAAGACATCGGCGTCCGGCTCCTTGGCAAAGCCGTCCGCCAGGTCGATTTCCACCCGCATTCCCCGATCAAAGGCGGCGGGCAGCATATCCGCCATAATCGCGATATTTTTCTGCTCCCCCAGCAGGTTGCAAAAGGCGAGGCGCACGAACTTCACATCGTTGTCCCGCACAAAATCCAGCACGTCCGATACTGCAAACGCCATAATGTGATTCCTCCCGTTTTGTGGTCCCGGTCCGGCCCTGTGAATCTTCGTATATTACAGTACCCCAAAGCCGCCGATTTTACAAGAGGCACGCGGAGTTTATTAATTGTGGGTGTAAAGCTGCTTGTAGGGGTTCGCCCTGTCGGGCCGCAGCACAAAGAAGCGGTCGGACAGGATCGAGGCGCAGTCCTGGTCAAACAGCGCGCAGTAGCGGGCCACGTCGGCGCGGATGCTTTCCAGGTCCGCGTCAGAGGCCTGCCGCGCCACCACCTGGGGCGGCAGATCGTCGGGCAGGGTGTCGCAGCGCAGGTAAATTTCGCCGCCGTGCATACCGGTGCCGCAGAAGTCCCCCGCCGGGGCCTGCCCCCCGCAGCCAAGTCCCAGCGCCACAATGCGCCCGCCGGCCTGGTACTCGCCCAGGAAGTTGCCCGCCCGGCCGCCGATCAGCAGCACCGGCACCTTGTCCTTGTAGGCTTTCATGTGGATGCCCGCCCGGTAGCCGGTGGAGTCCCGCACAAAGATTTTGCCGCCCCGCATGGCATAGCCGGTGGCGTCGCCGCTGGAGCCGTGTATGATGATTTTGCCGCCGTTCATGGTGTCGCCGGTGGCGTCCTGCGCGTTGCCCCACACCTGGATGCAGCCGCCGTCAAGGTAAGCGCCCAGCGCGTTGCCCGGCGTGCCGCGAAGCGTGATGTCGGCGCCGCTCACGCCGCTGCCGATGTAGCGCTGTCCCATCAGGCCGGTCACCTGCACCGCGCCCTGTGCCGCCGCGTCCTTTACCCTGCGGCACAGCTCCTGATAATGCATGCCTGTCGCGTCGATAGTCATATCCGCACACCTCCCAGCTTTTTTGCGCGCTCCGAGCTGGAGAAAGCCATGAGCTGCGGTTTTTCCTTGATCAGCTCGAAGTCGATGGAGCTGAGCGGCACCCGCTCCCGGATCAGCGAGGTGTAGATGCCCGCCCGGCCCACATCGCCGATCAGTATGTAGCCCCGCAGCAGGTTGTCCATGTAGAACAGCCGCTTCAGGCAGCCCCCGCTGTCGCTGCGGTACTCCTGGCCGTCGTAGCTGCCCGCCGTAATCATGTGCAGGCCGAAGAAGCCGATGGCGTTCATGGGGATCGCCTTGTCGTAGGGCTTTTCGCCCCCCGCCATGTGGATGCCCGCGCACTCCCCCTGCATGTAGGCGTTGGGCAGCAGCGCCAGCACCCGGTCGGCGCCGGTGGTGATGTCCCGGCTCTCAGCGCAGTCGCCGGCGGCGTACACGTCCGGCAGCGAGGTACGGCAGAAAGTGTCGGTGGCAACGCCGCGCCCCACCTTGCCGCCCGCCTGGGCCACAAGGTCCGTGTTGGGCCGCACCCCCACCGCCACCACAAGCAGGTCAAACGGAATGATCCGGCCGCTTTTCAGGATGGCGTTTTCCCGGTCGAAGCTCTGGACCGCGTCGGAAAGCACCAGCTCCACGCCCTGCCCGGAGATGTGCCGCTGGATAGGCAGAGCGGCTTCGGTGTCCAGGATGCTGGGCAGGATGTGATCCGCCAGATCCACCACCGCGATATGGGGCGTGCGGCCCCGCAGGCCCTCGGCGCATTTAAGCCCGATCAGCCCCGCGCCCAGGATCAGCACCTTGGTGTCCGCCTTCACTCTCTGCTCCAGATAGCGGGCGTCGTCCAGCGTAAGAAAGGCGGTTTTGTTCTTCACCTTGTCCAGTCCCTTGACGGGCGGGACAGAAGGGCTGGAGCCGGCGGCCACCAGCAGCTTGTCGTAGGGCAGCGTTTCACCGCTTTTCAGCGTCACCTGCTTTTTGTCCGGCAGGATGGCGGTGGCGGTCTTGCCCAGCAGTGTTTTTACCTTGTTGACCTCGTAGAAGCCGGCGGGGCGGTAGCGCATGCGGGCCTGGTCGGTTTTGCCCCCCAGCAGGTAGGAGATCAGGGGCCGGGAATAGGTGTGGTACGGCTCGGAGGCCACCAGCGTGACGGCGCTGTCCGGGTCCTGCTGGCGTATGCCCTCCACACAGCCCACCGCCGCGGCCGAATTGCCGATGATCAGGTAGTTCACAGCGCTTCCTCCTCTCGTTCCTCGTACACAATTGCCTGATTGGGACAGCCCCGCACACAGGCCGGCTTGCCGCCCGCGTTTTGCAGGCAGAGCTCGCACTTCTGCACCGCCGTGCCGCTCTCGGAGGGCATCACCGCCCCGTAGGGGCAGCTCAGGATGCAGGTGTAGCAGCCCACGCAGCGGTTCTGGTCCACCGTGATCACGCCGTCCCGGACCGTAAGCGCCCCCGTGATGCAGCCCTTGACGCAGAGCGGCTCCCGGCAGTGGCGGCAGGATACCGCAAAGCTTACGCCGCCTTCCTCCTCAATCTGGATGCGCGGGTGAATGCGCACCCCCTGCAGCGCTTTCGCCATGTCGGTCTGTCCCGAGTTGGCAAACGCACAGTAGTACTCGCAGAGATGGCACCCCAGGCACCACTTCTCGTTGACATAGATCCGCTTCATGGAAGTTCCCCCATTACAGTAAGGTCGTGGAAAAAAATCATTCCCCCGCGTGCATGACTCCAAGGATATCCAGCTCCTTCTGGGTCAGCCCCACGCCGCGCAGCATCAGGCGGTTGCCGCGCAGGGCCTCGATGGAGTTGATGCCCATGCCGCCCATCATCTCCTTGATCTCGTGATCCCAGGCCGTGACCAGGTTCACAAGGCGCTGGGCGCCGATATCAGGATTCAGGCGGCGCACCAGGTCCTCCCGCTGGGTGGCAATGCCCCAGTTGCAGCGGCCCAGGTGGCAGCTGCGGCACAGGTGGCAGCCCAGAGCCAGCAAAGCGGAGGTGGCAATGTACACCGCGTCCGCGCCCAGAGCCACGGCCTTGACCACGTCGGCGCTGGAGCGGATGCTGCCGCCCGCCACCACCGACACGTCGCCGCGGATGCCCTCCTGCCGCAGGCGGCTGTCCACGCTGGCCAGGGCCAGCTCAATGGGAATGCCCACGTTGTCCCGGATGCGGGTGGGCGCGGCGCCCGTACCGCCGCGAAAGCCGTCGATGGCGATGATGTCGGCGCCGCTGCGCGCGATGCCGCTGGCGATGGCCGCCACATTGTGCACGGCCGCGATTTTTACGATCACCGGCTTTTTGTAGTCGGAGGCCTCCTTGAGCGAGTACACCAGCTGGCGCAGGTCCTCGATGGAGTAGATGTCGTGGTGGGGCGCCGGGCTGATGGCGTCGGAGCCCTCGGGCACCATGCGGGTACGGGCCACATCCCCTACGATCTTGGCGCCGGGCAGGTGGCCGCCGATGCCGGGCTTGGCGCCCTGACCGATCTTGATCTCGATTGCGGCCCCGGCGCTCAGGTAATTGCGGTGGACGCCGAACCGGCCCGAGGCCACCTGCACGATGGTGTTGGGGCCGTAGGCGTAGAAATCCTCGTGCAGGCCCCCTTCCCCGGTGTTGTAGAAGGTGCCCAGCTCCCTGGAGGCCCTGGCCAGGCTCTCGTGGGCATTGTAGCTGATGGAGCCGTAGGACATGGCCGAGAACATGACCGGCACCGTAAGCTCCAGGTGGGGGGGCAGGTTGTTGATCAGCGCCCCGTTTTCATCCCGCTCAACGCCGCCGGGGCGCTTGCCCAGGTAGGTGCGGGTCTCCATGGGCTCCCGCAGCGGGTCGATGGAGGGGTTTGTCACCTGGGAGGCGTTGATCAGCAGCTTGTCGAAGTACACCGGGTAGTCCTTGGGGTTGCCCATGGAGCTGAGCAGCACGCCGCCGGTGCCCGCCTGCCGGTAGATTTCGCTGATGGTGCGGTTTTTCCAGTTGGCGTTCTCGCGGAAGGTGTGGTCGGTCTTCACGATCTTCAGGGCCCTTGTGGGGCAGATGCTTACACAGCGGTGGCAGTTGACGCATTTGTCGTCTTGGGCCACCATGAGCTCCAGGTCCCTGTCGTAGAAGTGGGCTTCGTTGGCGCACTGGCGCTCGCAGGCCCGGCAGGCGATACAGCGGTGCTGTTCGCGGATGATCTCGTACTCCGGATACAAAAATTCCATTACCGCTCACCTCCCGCGTATGGGTTGGCTGTGACAATCACCGGCTCGCCGGCCTCGGGGGACCACATGCGGTCCAGCTCGGGCTCAATGGCCCGGATCGCGCACTCCTCGCTGGCAGCGTAGAACATGTCGCCTTTTTCCGCCACCACCATCGAGCGCAGCTTGAGCCGGTCTCCCAGGGCCATCATACCGTCGTCAAAGCCCAGCAGGATCGAAAAGGGGCCGGTGATCAGCAGGCTCGAAAACATGTTGCGTAAGTAGGAAAGGCGGTCGCGTTTGGCCGGCGGCAGCTTTTCGATCCTGGACCAGAAGGGCGCCGCGATTACGCTTGCAACCTCCTCCAGCGTCAGCTTTACCTTGCGGTTCAGGTAGTCGATGATGTAGGTGATCACCTCGGTGTCGGTGAGCAGCGTGCACTTGTAGCCATACATTTCGATAAAGCGGCGGTTGGCGTCGTAGGAGGAGATTTCGCCGTTGTGCACAATCGCGTAATTCAGCATGGAAAACGGGTGAGCGCCGCCCCACCAGCCCGGCGTGTTTGTAGGGTAGCGGCCGTGGGCGATCCAGCAGTGACCCTCGTAATCCCCCAGCCGGTAGAACTCCCCCACGTCCTCGGGAAAGCCCACGGCCTTGAACACGCCCATGTTCTTGCCGCTGGAGAATACGTAGGCCCCCTCGATCCCGGTGTTCACGCGGATTATGCAGCGGGCCGTGAACTCCTGCTCGTCCAGGTGGCTTTCGGTCAGCCGGGTGGGCAGCGGGGTGACGAAGTAGCGCCAGATCAGCGGCTCGTTGGTGATCCGGGGGGTCTTCTTCACAGGGATTTTTGACAGGTTGATTACGTCGAATCTGCGGTCCAGAAATTTTTCACAACGCTGGCGGGCGTCGGAATCGTCGTAGAAGATGTGCAGCGCGTACAGGTCCTTGTATTCGGGGTAGATGCCGTATCCCGCGAAGCCGCCGCCCAAGCCGTTGCTGCGGTCATGCATGGTGGCGATGGAGCGGATGATGGCGTCCCCGCTCAGCCGTCGCTTTTCCCGCGAGAAGATCCCCGATATGGCGCAGCCCGAGGGGATGCGCACCTGGCCTTCCCTGATCATAGATGGTTCCTCCTCATTTTCACATTGCAGCCCGCACACTTTCCACGTGCAAACGGAATATGCGGCAAATTGAAAAAAGCATCCACCACGAAGCGGACGCAAATAAGGGATGAAAACGCCGTTGCTTCGTGGTGAACGCCTTTGTTCACCATATAATACAATACACGACCGCGGAGCCATTGTCAATAATATTTGAAAGAAAAGAACTAAATCCTGCAAATTTACCGCATGTCCCAAATGGGATTCGGATAAAATGTCATATGATCTGTTGCTTGATGCAACGAAAAGTACAAGGCTTGCAAAAAACTGCAAAATGACACTTGACAAATCCCCGCTGTCGCGCTATACTGTGTTCATGGCAGCAAAGACGCTGCGGGTGAGAGCCCGCGGCGTCTTTTAATTTTTCAGAAAATGAGAGGGATGAGCAGTTATGAGTAAAACCACCATTCCCGCGGGATACAAATCCGCGCTTAGCCTGTACGACACACAGACCGCCATCGGCATGCTTAAGCGCACCTTTGAGGACGGCCTCATGAAAGTGCTCAACGTAAAGCGGGTTTCCGCGCCGCTGTTTGTGGACCCTGCCACCGGCCTGAACGACGATCTGAACGGCGTGGAGCGCCCGGTGTCCTTCGACATCAAGGAGACAGGAAAGGACGCCCAGGTGGTGCAGTCGCTGGCCAAGTGGAAGCGCATGGCGCTTTACCAGTACGGCTTTGCGCCGGGCGAGGGCCTGTACACCGACATGAACGCGATCCGCCGGGACGAAGAGCTCACAAACCTGCACTCGGTCTACGTGGACCAGTGGGACTGGGAGAAAGTGCTGCCCACGGGACGCCGGGACGTAGAGTATCTGAAAGATACGGTGCGGTCCATTGTGAGTGTATTCTGCAACACCCTGAAATCCCTGAAGAGCCGGTACCCCGAAATTCCGGTTTCCCTGAACCGTGAGATCAGCTTTGTCACGACCCAGGAGCTGGAGGACCAGTACCCCGGGCTCACCCCGCAACAGCGGGAGGACGCCTATTTGAAGCAGCACAAAACCGCCTTTGTCATGCAGATCGGCGACAAGCTCAAATCCGGAAAACCCCACGACGGCCGCGCCCCCGACTACGACGACTGGGCCCTGAACGGCGACATCGTGTTCTGGAGCGATGTGCTGGGCCGCTCTTTCGAGGTGTCCTCCATGGGCATCCGCGTGGACGCTGTCTCGCTGGCGGAGCAGCTGGATAAGGCGGGCTGTACCGAGCGCGCGGAGCGGCCTTTCCACAAGCTGCTGTTGCAGGGCGGTCTGCCCCTGACCATCGGCGGCGGCATCGGCCAGTCCCGCACCTCCATGCTGCTGCTGGGCAAGGCCCACATCGGCGAGGTGCAGGTGTCCGAGTGGGACGACGCCACCAAGTCGGCCTGTCAGACGGCGGGCGTGACACTGCTGTAGGGCAAACAATTTCGGCGCAAACCGATACATAGAGGGAAGGAAGAGAATGATGCAGAATAATCCACTGGGCAATTTCGGCTCAATGGTGTTCGGGGACCGGGTGATGCGCGAACGGCTGCCAAAGGACATCTATAAGGCCCTGAAAAAGACCATGCAGCTGGGCAAGCGACTGGACCCGGGCATCGCCGGGGTGGTGGCCAACGCCATGAAGGATTGGGCGATCGAAAAGGGCGTGACCCACTACACCCACTGGTTCCAGCCCATGACCGGCATCACGGCTGAAAAGCACGACAGTTTTATCTCCCCCGCCGGGGATGGCAGCATCATTATGGAATTTTCAGGCAAGGAGCTGATCCAGGGAGAGCCGGACGCATCCAGCTTCCCCTCCGGCGGCCTGCGCGCCACTTTCGAAGCCAGAGGCTACACAGCCTGGGACCCCACCTCCTACGCGTTTATCAAGGAGGGGACCCTGTGCATCCCCACCGCTTTCTGTTCTTACGGCGGCGAGGCGCTGGACAAAAAAACTCCCCTGTTGCGCTCCATGCAGGCGGTCAACACCCAGTGCCTGCGGGTGCTGCGGCTGCTGGGGGACACGGCCACCAGCCACATCTCCACCACCGTGGGCCCCGAGCAGGAATACTTTCTGGTGGATAAGGCGCTGTTTTTAAAGCGCCGGGACCTGTGCTTCTGCGGGCGCACGCTGTTCGGCGCGAAGCCCCCCAAGGGCCAGGAGATGGACGATCACTACTTCGGGGCGCTAAAGCCCAGGGTGCTGGCGTTTATGCACGAGCTGAACGAGGAGCTGTGGAGGCTTGGCATTCTGGCCAAGACCGAGCACAACGAGGTGGCCCCGGCCCAGCACGAGCTGGCCCCCATCTTCTCCACCACCAATATCGCCACCGATCACAACCAGCTCACCATGGAAATGATGAAGAAGGTGGCGGACCGCCACGGCTTGGCCTGCCTGCTGCACGAAAAGCCTTTCGCGGGCGTGAACGGCAGCGGCAAGCACAACAACTGGTCCCTGTCTACCGACACGGGCGACAACCTGCTGGACCCGGGCGATGAGCCCGAGAACAACATCCGGTTCCTGCTGTTTATGGCCGCCGTGATCGCGGCCGTGGACGATTACCAGGACCTGCTGCGGGTATCGGTGGCCAGCGCGGGCAACGACCACCGCTTGGGCGCCAACGAGGCCCCGCCCGCCATTGTGTCCATATTCCTGGGGGACGAGATCACCGGCGTGCTGGAGGCTGTTGAGCAGGGCAAGCCCTACGGCGAGCACGGCATCCAGCAGATGCAGTCGGGCGTGAAAGCGCTGCCCCGCTTTAAAAAGGACAACACCGACCGCAACCGCACCTCTCCTTTCGCTTTTACCGGCAACAAGTTCGAATTCCGCATGCTGGGCTCCGCCTTTTCAATCTCGGGCCCAAACTTCGCCCTGAACACGATCGTGGCCGAGGAACTAAGCCGGTTCGCCGACAGGCTGGAGGGCGCGGAAGACATGGAAGCCGCCGTTCTGGAGCTGGTACGGGACACTGTGAAAGCCCACAAACGCATTATCTTCAACGGAAATAACTACGCCGGCGAATGGCTGCGGGAGGCTGAAAAGCGCGGCCTTTCCAATCTGAAGACCACCGTGGACGCGCTGCCCGCCTTTGTGCACAAGGAGAATATCCAGCTGTTCACAAAGCACCGTATCTTTACCGAAAACGAGATACACTCGCGCTACGACATTCTGATGGAGAGCTACTGCAAGACCTTGAACATCGAAGCGCTGACCATGGCGGAGATGGTCAAGCGCGACATTCTGCCGGCCGTGTCCGACTATGTGGGGCAGCTGAGCAGGCACACCGCCCAAAAACAGGCGGTGTGCCCCGAGGCGTCCTGTATGGTGGAAAAGACGCTGATCACCAAGCTTTCGGGGCTGCAGGAGTGCCTGTATAACAAGTGCATGGCGCTGGAAAGCGCCCTGCTGAAAGTCAAGGAGTGCGGCGAGGACCTTGAGTGTCAGGGCCGCAGGTACCGCGACCATGTGGTTGTGGCCATGCAGGAGCTGCGCGCGGTGGCGGACGAGATGGAGCCCCTGGTGGGCAAGGAGTTCTGGCCCATGCCCACCTACGGCGACCTGCTGTTCAGCGTGTAGCGGCGGGTTGGTATTCCCGGATCATAACGGCGGCACAACGGCGTGCGCTGCCCCAAAGGGGCGGGGCGCGCCGTTTGCTTTATAAAAGAGCATACGGCAAAGCAGAAGGCTCGCTTTCCAATTATTGCGATAATGAGGAGGTAATTTCATGCAAACCGCAACACAGGTGTTTTCATCGGTAGACACGATCTGGGTGCTGCTGGGCGCGGCGATGGTATTCTTTATGCAGGCGGGCTTCGCCATGGTGGAGACCGGCTTTACCAGGGCCAAGAACGCGGGCAACATCATCATGAAGAACATGATGGACTTTTGCCTGGGCACGGTGGTGTTCTGGCTGATCGGCTTCGGTCTGATGCACGGTACGTCTATCGGCGGGCTGATCGGAACCCCCGACTTTCTGATCCGGGGCGATTACTCCAGCACCTTTCCGTCTTCGGCGTTTGTGATCTTCCAGCTGGTGTTTTGCGCCACTGCGGCCACCATTGTGTCCGGCGCCATGGCCGAGCGCACCAAATTCAGCGCTTACTGCATTTACAGTCTGGTCATCAGCGCGCTGATCTACCCGGTCTCGGGCCACTGGATCTGGGGTGGGGGCTGGCTTTCCCAGCTTGGATTCCACGATTTCGCCGGCTCCACCGCCGTGCACATGGTGGGCGGCGTGGCCGCTCTGGTGGGCGCCAAAATTCTGGGGCCGCGCATCGGCAAGTACTCAAGAAACGGCGAGTCACGCGCCATTCCCGGGCATAATCTGACCATAGGCGCCTTGGGCGTGTTTATCCTGTGGTTCTGCTGGTATGGCTTCAACGGCTGCTCCACCGTATCCATGACCGGCGACGACTCCATTGTGGCGGCCAGCAGCGTGTTTGTCACCACCACTTTCGCGGCCGCTTCCGCCGCCAACGCGACCATGGTCGTCACCTGGCTGCGCTACAAGAAGCCGGACGTTTCAATGACGCTAAACGGCGCTCTGGCCGGCCTGGTGGCCATCACGGCGGGCTGTGACGTGGTTTCCCCCGTCGGCGCGGCCGCCATCGGCGCCATAGCGGGCGTGGCTATCGTGTTCGGCGTTGAGTTTATCGACAAGGTGCTGAAGATCGACGACCCCGTGGGCGCCATAGGGGTTCACGGCGTTTGCGGTTCGCTGGGCACCATCCTGACCGGCTTGTTCGCGCTGGAGGGCGGCCTGTTTTACGGCGGCGGTGCATCCCTTCTGGGCATCCAGGTGTTGGGTGTGGCGGTCGTGATGGCCTGGGTGGCTGTCACCATGACCGTGGTGTTCCAGATCATCAAGCACACGATCGGCCTGCGGGTGTCGGAGGCCGAGGAGATCATGGGCCTGGACATTGAGGAGCACGGCCTGCAGAGCAGCTACGCCGACTTCATGCCGGTGTCCGGCACGCCGCTGGCGGTTTCCACGGGAGGCAAGGTGCCAGTGCGCCAAGCCGTGACGGTGGAGGACAGCAGAAACAAGGCGGCTATGCACGCCAATGAGATCACCAAGCTTTCGGTGGTGTTTAAGCAGAGCAAATTCGAAGAGTTCAAGGCCGCCATGAACGAGATCGGCGTGACCGGCATGACACTGACCAATGTGCTGGGCTGCGGTATGCAGAAGGGCGCGGGCGAATACTACCGCGGCGTGCCCCTGGATATGACGCTGCTGCCCAAGATCAAGGTGGAGATCGTGCTGTGCAAGGTGCCGGTGCAAACAGCGGTGGAGGCCATTAAAAAGGTGCTCTACACCGGCCACATCGGTGACGGAAAGATATTCCTATACGGCGTGGACAACGTAATCAAGGTCCGCACCGGCGAGGAGGGCTACGCCGCCCTGCAGGACGACGGCCCCGTTCCGGCCGCCGCCCCCATTCACCAATCCTCAATCCCTTCCTGAGCCGGAGCGGGCTGTGGCACGCCTGCGGAAAGCTTATAGGGGCATCTCTCATTTTCACAACGCGGCGGGCCGCGGAAAGCAGCTGCTTTCCGCGGCCCGCCGCGTTGTGAAATACCGCGAATCCGGTGCCAGGGAGTGATCTGCCAGTGCTACAGGGCCGACAGAGCTCCGTGAACCTCCGCAAGCCGGGCGGGGATATCGATGTGCTGGGGGCAGAGCGCCACACAGGCGCCGCAGCCGGTGCAGTTGTTGGGGGTGTGCTCCGCGCCCATGCTCTTGTAGTCGAATTTGGCCCACTCGGCGCTGCCGAACATCTGGTAAACGCTGTGGATGCGAAAGGTCTCCTGGATGCTCACGCCAAAATCACAGCCCCTGCAATAGCCGCAGCCGGTGCAGGGAATCGTGTTGAGGGCGAGGTACGCGTCCCGCACCTGGCCCAGCAGCGCCAGGTCGCTTGCCGCCATGGGGGCGGCGGAGCGGAAAAGCGCCACGTTCTGCTTCACCTGTTCCATGGTGCTCATGCCGGACAGGATCACACGCATGTTCTCGTGGTCCAGGCACCAGCGCAGCGCCCATCCGGCGGGCGAGCAGCTCTCGGACGCTTTCTTCAGGATATCGGCGCCCGCGCCAGGCAGCTTTGCCAACCCGCCGCCGCGCACCGGCTCCATCGCGATACAGGGAATGCCCCGCTCGGTCAGCATCCGGTACATGCTGCCGGATTCCAGCAGTATGTCGTCCACGTAGTTGATCTGAATTTGCGCGAAGTCCCAGGCATAGGCATCCAGAATTTCGGCGAGGTATTCCGCCTTGTCGTGGTAGGAAAAGCCGATAAATCGGATTTTCCCCTGCTCCCTGAGCCGCTCCACCTCCCGCAGGACACCCAGCTCCCACAGCTTGTCCCAGCGCTCCTTGCTGACCGCGTGCAGCAGGTAGAAGTCGAAGTGACCGGCGCCGGTGCGCCGGAGCTGCTCGTCGAACAGCCGCTGCACGTCGTCCACGGAGCTCACAAGCCACAGGGGCAGCTTGTCCGCCAGGTAAAAGCTGCTCCTCGACCATTTTTTGATGGCCTGCCCCAGCACCACCTCCGATTCGCCGTCGTGGTAGCCGTAGGCGGTGTCAAAGTAATTTACACCGTGGTCGTAGGCGTATTGCAGCATTTTGACCGCCTCGTCCCGGTCAATCCTCTGGTCCGCGCCCGTGGGCAGGCGCATGGCCCCAAAGCCCAGGCGGGACACGCGAACTCCCAGCTTTTCCAGTGTGGTGGCATACATTTGAAATCCCCCTTCCTAATACCTGTCAATTACCTGTCAAGAATACCACAACTTTAAGCAAAATAGAATATGCTTTACAAATATTATCCAATTTTTGCAAACAGTTTTGGGCCACGGTTGAACTTTATGCCGTTTTAGTTTACAATAGAATGGAGCATATGTGTTTATCCGGGAGATTGCCGGAAATCCAGAGACATGAGGTGTACAAATATGGAGATGATCGGAAAAATATCCCCATCCATTCTGGCGTGCGACTTCCGCCGCATGGGCGAAGAGGCCGCGGCCATGCAGGCGGCGGGTGTGGACATGATTCATCTGGACGTAATGGACGGGCATTTGGTGCCCAACATCAGCTTCGGCGTGCCGGTGATTGAAAGCCTGAAAAAGAGCTGCTCCATATTCTTTGACGTGCACCTGATGATTTCGGACCCCCTGTTTTTCGCGGAGCCCTTTGCCAAGGCGGGCGCGGACCTGATCACGTTTCACATCGAAAGCGACTCCGACCCGCTGGAGACCATAAGGGCGATCCGCTCTTTGGGCAAAAAGGTGGGCATATCGCTGAAGCCCCGCACTCCGGCCGAGGCGCTGAACCCTTACCTGGAGCTGGTGGACATGGTGCTGGTGATGACGGTGGAGCCCGGCTTCGGCGGCCAGAGGTTCATGGAGGACATGATGCCCAAGGTGGCCGCCATCCGCGCGGTGTGCGACAGGCTGGGTCTCGCGGCCGACATCCAGGTGGACGGCGGCATCGGCGTGGCCACAGCGCCGGTTGTGGCGCGCCACGGCGCCAATGTGTTGGTAGCGGGCTCGTCGCTGTTCGGGCAGCCCGACTACGGCGAGGCCGTGTCGGCGCTGCGCGCCGCCTGGCGGTCCGGCGTCAGCTGAAGTACTCCACCAGCGTGTCCAGCGCCCGGTCCTCGATGAGAGGGGAGCCGTGCTCCTCCACAAAGGCGGCCACGATCTCCCCTTCGCCGGTCTTTCGGGCGAATTCGCTTAAAAACAGCGCGCTCAGACCGTCGGCGTAGTCCAGCGGATACAGGATCAGGCGGTAGCCGCCCTCCAGCAGGTAGAGCGAGCTCTTGTAGATGCGGTGGCCGCAGCGTGCCCACACCCCTATGGCGGCCCGCAGCAGCGTTTCGGCATCGTCGAAAGCAAACACCACCGCCTCGGGCCCCACGCTCTCCCCAAGGCCGGGCGGGTGCTGTCCGTTGCGCAGGCGGGTGTAAAAGATGATGCATCCGCCGTCCTCGCTGGGGAACACCTCAATATACAGCCGGGATTTGCGCGGATAAAAGCCGGTGCGCTCCTTGCCCTGCTCCAGCAGCGACAACAGCAGTTGCCGCGAGGCGGGGTCGGCGTAGTCCAGGCTGTCGTAGCTGACACACAGCGCCGCAAGATCCGCGGCGCTCAGCGCCACTTTCAGCTTATCCGCCGTGATCATCGTAAAATCCATATCGCAACACCGGCCTTTCGCAAATATACAAGGATAGATATACACCCGCAAGGAGGATACCACATACAAATGGCGATGTTTACCAAGGGAATCATACTGGAGCAGCACAAGGAGCCTGCCTTTTCCAAGGCCATTGTGCGCTTTGTGAACCCCCAGACAGAGAGCCTCGGCACCGATATTCCGCCGCTGGAAGACCCCATGCGGGCCGAGGCCGGCGAAATCATAGAAATCGCCAAGGCCGCCCGGATCGTGGACGAGCGGGATGGAAAAATGCTGTACCGAAAGCTGCTGCGCACCCAAGGCAGGGCGGTGGCCGTAATCGCCGACGCGGTGGACGACGAGCCTTACCTTTCCAGCAAGATCACGCCGATGCTGCGCTGCCAGGAGGCCGCGATTGGCGGACTTCGCCTGTGCATGCGGGTGGCAGGCACCAACAACTGCCTTGTAATGGTGTACAGGATGACAGGCGACCTGGAAACCCAGATCCCCAAGAGCATCGGCGGCGTCAGGGTGGTGCGCCTGTGGGGCGGCTACCCGGCGGAATCCCACGCCTCCAAAATCAAGGTGGGCCCCGGCCGCAAGCTGACCGTGAGCGCGGGCGCGCTAATCCACCTGTACCGCGCCGTGACCGAGCAGCGCCGCCAAAGCACGGCCTTTATCACGGTGGCGGGGGACTGCATCGCGAATCCCATGAACCTGGAGGTGTCGCTGGGCATCACCGTCATGCAGGTGCTGGAGCGCTGCGGCATGGCGGCCGAGCCCACCCACGTGGTTTGCGGCGGCCCTATGACCGGCATCGCCATCATGAACGCGGAAAAGACGCTGATCACCTACACCACCCGCGCGGTGCTGGCGTTCCGCGAAAACAAGCGGGACGCCCACTACAGCTGTATCGGCTGCGGCCGCTGCGAGCAGGCTTGCCCGGTGGGGCTCAACCCCATGTATATACACCGCTTTGTGCAAAACAGCTACTACCGCAACCTGCTGCCTTTCGACGCGCACCTGTGCACCGGCTGCGGAACCTGCAGCTATGTATGTCCCTCCAAGCTGTGGGTGTCGGTGTCGGTCCAGAAAGCCAGGCAGTACGCGCTGGACCACTTTGTCGACCCGGACGGGGAGGTGGATGAGCTTGATGATTGAAGCGCGTCCCGCGCCCCACATCCGCCACCAGGAAAACACCCGAACCGTCATGCTGGACGCGGTGCTGGTGCTGCTGATCGTGTACGCCATGACCTACTTCTACCATGGTCCCCGCGCGCTGGTGCTGGGGGCCTGGTCGGTGGCTGTGAGTGTGGCCACCGACATCCTGTGCACGCTGATCGCGTTCAAAAGGCCCAATATCCGCGACTTTTCCGCCGTTGTGACCGGCATGCTGCTGCCGCTGATGATGCCGGCCTCCATCCCCTACAGCGTGGTGGCGGCGGCGGCGGTGGTGGCTGTCGCGGTGGCAAAGCACCCCTTTGGCGGGGTGGGGCACAACGTGTTCAACCCCGCCGCCACCGGCTTTTGTTTTGCGGCGATCTGCTTCGGCTCCGCCCTGTTTGAATATCCGGAGCCGCTGCCGGCGGACAAGCTGCCGGTGTTTCTCGGGGATGCCCAGGTGCTGCTGGGCGTTTCGCCCGCCTTTACGCTGGAGCTGGGCGGAGTGCCCAAGTTCGGGCTGGTGGACATGGCGCTGGGCAGCTTCCCCGGCCCCATGGGCACCACTAATATCTTAGTGGTGCTTGCCTGTCTTTTATACCTGGTTTTTCGCAACACGGTGCGCTGGGAGATGCCTGTGGCGTTCTTCGCCACCGTGTCGCTGTTCGCCTACTGCTTTCCCAGGGCGGATGTGAGCAGGCTCGAATCGGTGGCGCTGGAGCTCATGTCGGGCATGCTGCTGTTTGGCGGCGTGTTTCTGCTGGGCGATCCCGTAACCACGCCCAAGAGGGATCTTTCCAAGGTGGCGTTCGGCGTGGCGTCCGGGGTGGTGGTCATGCTGTTCCGGCGCTTCGGCAACCTGGAGGAGGGCATGCCTTTCGCCGTTCTGCTGATGAACGCCACAGTCTGGGGCTTCGATATGCTGGGCGAGCACGTGTATTCTGTGATAAGGAGGCGCCGCAGTGAAGTTTTCAAGGATCAAAAAGTACAGAAAAAAGCATAGCCTGCTGAGCGCCCTGCTGATCCGCAACCCGGTGCTGGTAATGGGCCTGGACCTGCCCTTTGTGATCGCGGGCGCTGTCAGCCTGAAAAACGCGGCGGCCATGTCGATCCAGATGCTGATGATCCACATGGTGACCATGCTGGCCGGCATGCTTACCTGCCGCGCCTTGCCCTATTGGCTGCGCGTGCTGGTAAACACCTGCGTGTCCACCGGCATGATGATGGCGGCGCGGGCGCTGGTGGTGCCGCTGTTTCCGGGCGTTACCAATTCCCTGGGTATGTACTTGTACCTGATGGCGGTCAACGGCATGACTGTGCTGCTCTCGAGCAGCATTGACAAACGTGCAAAGCTGTGGCCGGTGATCACCGGCGCCCTTGGCAATGTGGCGGGCTTCTCGCTGGTGGCGTTTTTGATCGCCCTGCTGCGGGAGTACATGGGCAGCGGCACCATCTGGGGCGTGGCGGTTCCGGTTCCGCTCAAGCTGGATGGGCTGTTGATCCCGTTTTTCGGCTTTATCCTCACAGGCTTTCTGCTGGCGGGCGCGCGTTTTCTCAACAAGCGGCTGCTGGCGTTCGTGATGCTCGAAGCCGCCAGGAAGGATACGCGCTACACCAGGATTGTGGTGGATTCGGTGGAAACGCTGGAGCACTTTGCGCCGCCGCCTGTCAAGGACACCACAAAAAAGCCGCGGGAAGAGCCGTAGCGCTAAGCGGCTGAGCACCGCCGCACCCGATTTCTGACAAGGAGGCCCCAGCTTGGAAAATATGCTATTGTTTTTTATGGCGGCGCTTACGGCGCTTTCGGCAGAGAACGCAATCTTTGCGCGAAGCCTTGGACTTTCCAAAACCGTCCTGTTCATTAATCGCCCTCAAGCGGGAATACTATATGGAGCGCTGTTCACTTGGATGATAACCGTTTCCTCTTTGCTTGTGTCCGGGCTAAACAGATTTTTGACCGGAAATCCCCATGTCAGCGTGCTGCGCTTTCCCGGATTCCTGGCCTGCGTGTCTCTGGTGTATGTGTGCACGTATCTGTGCACGAAGCAATGGATGAGGCAGCTGTTTAATATTATTCACAGGGCGCTGCCCGTGTCCACGTTCAACAGCGCGCTGTTTGGGGCATTTTATGTCTCGGCCGCCAATGCCCACGGCGTGTTTCAAACCGTGGGTTACGCGCTTGGCACCGGCGTGGGCTACACCATCGCGATCTTGATCATCTACTACGCGCGCAAACGGCTGGCGATCAGCCCGGTGCCCCGCTCTTTCCGCGGGCTGCCGGTGCTGCTGGTGTACATCGGCCTGCTGTCGCTGGCGCTGTACGGCCTGATCGGCCACGGACTTCCGACCTAAAAAAACATCGGCCCGCGTTTTCGGGCGGCCTCTCGCGCCATCAACATCTTTAGGGGGAATGCAAATGGCAAAACAACACAAAATCCGGCGCTACTATCGGAACGGGAACACCTTTAAGGCAAGACCCCATCCGATCACGGTGATTTTGTCGCTGCTCGGGATCGGCCTTTTGGTCTTTGTGGGCATCAGCATCTACACGCCTGTATATAATCTCATTATGGGAAATTATGAGCCCAGCCGCCGACCCGACCCCTCGCAGCCGGATATCTCGGCGCAGGAGCCCGTGTCTCAGCCCCAATCGGAGCCTGACCCCGACCCCGGCCCGGTCGCGGTGGCCATAGCGGACCTGAAAGCCGCGTACCTGCCCATGGACAAAGCCAAGGACTCCGCCGCCCGGGAGCAGTTCCTGGCCGCGCTGCCCGAAGGGGTGGACACGGTGATGGTGGACCTGAAGGACAGGCAGGGCAACGTGCTGTTCGACACGAAAAATGAAAGCGCCCTGAGCTGGGGCGCGGTGGCGGCCGAGCCGCTGAGCCTGAGCGGTCTGGCGGCTGATCTGGAACGCAAGGGCCTCAAGCTGGCGGCGCGCATGCCCGCTTTCTGCGACCAGCTGGCCGCGGCCGGCGACCGGGAAATCGCCATTCTGTACCAGGGCACCGAGTACCGCTGGCTGGACGCCTCCGCCGATGCGGGCGGCAAGGCCTGGCTGAACCCCTACGCCGCAGGCGCCAGGGAATATATCGCCGATCTGGCCGTGGAGGCTGTGGAGGCAGGCGCTGTCCTCGTCATGCTGGAGGAGGTGCAGTTCCCCGCCGGCAGCGATTCCCCCAACGCAAGCTTCGGCGTGGACACCACCGCCAACCCACGGGGCAAGGCGCTGGCCGACTTCGTGCAGGAGACCACCGCCCGGGTGGAGTCCGCTGGCGGGCGGCTGGCGGTGTATGTTTCGGCGGTCTCACTGACTCAGAGCGACGCGAACCAGGTGCGTTACGGCGGCAGCCCGCTGCACATGGTGGGCAACACGCTGGCGCTGGGGCTGCTGCCCTACCAGTTTGCAGGCGGGTACGATGCCGAGGGGCTGGTTATCGACTCTCCCTACCAGTTCCCGTCCGCCACCGTTGCCACCGCGCTGGAGTACGCCCAGGGCCAGCTGGCCCTGCTTGAAAAGCACAAGGACACGGTGGTGATCCCGTTGCTGCAGGGCGGCGCGGAGCCCGCCATCAACAACATGCAGCTGGATTCCTTTCAGCTGCTCTCCCAGATACAGGCCGTGGAGCAGGCCGGCTGCGGGGGGTATATCCTCCACCAGACGGCGGGCGACTACGCAAAATAAGAACCTGCACACCGACAACGGAAAGGATAGTGCGCATATGAATACGCCAACACCCCACAACACAGCAAAAGCGGGGGACTTCGCCCCCACTGTTCTGATGCCCGGCGACCCGCTGCGGGCCAAGGTTATCGCCGAGCACTACCTGGAGGGCGCGCGCTGTGTCAACGAGGTGCGGGGCATGCTGGCCTACACCGGCAGCTACAAGGGCATGCCGGTCAGCGTAATGGGCAGCGGCATGGGCATGCCCTCCATCGGCATCTACTCCTACGAGCTGTTTCACTTCTACAATGTGAAGAACATCATCCGTGTGGGCTCGGCCGGCGGCATTGCCGACGACGTGGACCTGTACGACATCGTGATCGGCATGGGCTCCTGCACCAATTCCAATTACGCCGCCCAGTACAAGCTGCCCGGCACTTTCGCGCCCGTTGCCAGCTACAAGCTGCTGTGCGCGGCGGTGCAGGCGGCCGAAGCCTGCGGCGAGCGGGTGAAAGTGGGCAATCTCTACAGCTCGGACAACTTTTACGACGACGGAGAAAGCTTGATAGAATGGAAAAAGATGGGCGTTCTGGCCACCGAAATGGAAAGCGCGGCCCTGTACATGAACGCGGCCAGGGCGGGCAAAAACGCGCTTGCGATCTGCACAGTCTCCGACTGCCCTTTCAAGGGAACGCTGACCACCTCCGAAGAGCGGCAGAACTCTTTTACCAAGATGATGGAGATCGCGCTGGAAACAGCGCGGTCGCTGGCCTGAGCTCCGCGTCTATAACAACACGGGAAAGCGAGTGAAGCGGTATGCGCATGGTGGATGTCATTGCCCGCAAGCGGGATGGGCACTCGCTGAGCGAGCAGGAAATCGCATTCTTTGTGCAGGAGTACACCCAGGGGAGGATTCCCGACTGTCAGGCGTCCGCGCTGCTGATGGCGATTTGCCTGCAGGGCATGAGCATCTCCGAAACCAGGGCGCTGTCTTTGGAGATGGCCCGCTCGGGCGAGATGGTGGACCTGTCCGCGGTGCCGGGCGTCAAGGTCGACAAGCACAGCACCGGGGGCGTGGGCGACAAGACCTCGCTGATCGTGGGGCCGCTGGCAGCCAGCTGCGGCGCGCCGGTGGCCAAGATGAACGGCCGGACTCTGGGGTATATGGGCGGCACGCTGGATAAGCTGGAGTCCGTCCCCGGTTTCTGCACGGGTTTGCCGCAGAAAGAATTTGTCAACATCGTCAAAACCGTGGGTGTCAGCATTGCGGAGCTCGCAAAGAACCTGGGCCCCGCCAACCGCATGCTCTACGCGCTGCGCAGCGAGACCGGCACGCTGAACAGCATTCCGCTGATCGCCGCCAGCATCATGAGCATGAAGCTGGCGGCCGGGGCCGACGCCATCGTTCTGGATGTGAAGACCGGCAGCGGCTCGTTTATGCGCACGCTGGACAGCGCCAGAAAGCTGGCCCGGGAAATGGTGCGCATCGGCGAGGGAGCGGGCAAGCCCACGGTGGCGCTGATCACCGATATGAACACCCCGCTGGGCCGCAATGTGGGCAACAGCCTGGAGGTGATCGAGGCCGTGAGCGTGCTGCGCGGCGAGGGCCCCGCGGATGTCGCCGCGCTTAGCCTGGAGCTGGCTGCCAACATGCTGTATTTGGCCGGTTTGGGCACGCTGGACGCCTGCCGGCAGCGGGCGCAGAGAGCCATCGCCGACGGCAGCGCCCTGGAAAAGCTGGCGGAGCTGGTGCGGGCCCAGGGCGGCGACGCTTCCTGCCTGAGCGACACGAGCAAATTCCGCCCCGCTCCGGTGCAGGGCGTGTTCCGCGCCGTTGCCGACGGCTATGTCACATCCATGGACTGCAGGAGGGTGGGCACCGCGTCCATGCTGCTGGGCGCGGGCCGCGAGACCGAGGAAAGGCGCATCGACTTTGCGGCGGGCATTGAGCTGCTGCGCAAAACCGGGGACAGGGTGCAAAAGGGCGAGCCGCTGGCGCGGCTGTATACCTCCGCCCAGGGGCGGCTGGACGAGGGAAAGTGGGTGCTTGCCCAGGCGTTCGCGCTGGGCTCCCGCCCGCCCGCCAACCCGCCGCTGATCTACGAGAAGATCGACAAGGAATCGATGAATTAGTATGCAAGGAGGACGCTGCTATGTTGGTGCTCAGCAGGAAGGTGGAGGAGGGACTCCGCATAGGCGACACCATCGAGATCAAGGTGCTGGACGTGTTCGCCACCGACAATTCGGGCAGCCGCAAATCCAAGGTGGCGTCCATCGGCATCACGGCCCCGAGGGAAATCGCCATCCTGCGCAAGGAGCTGGTGGAAACCCGCGCCGCCAACGTGGAGGCCCAGGAGTCCAACAAGGCGCTGGACGGCGCGGAGCTCGCCAGCCTGCTGCGCAAAAAGCGCAGTTTGGGCGGCACGGCGCCGGACACGCCAAGTGAAAAGTAATACCAATTCACGTTCATATAAAACCGGACGTGGTATGCACCGGCCTTGACGCACAAAAAGAGAGGAATTCTTATGGCAGATCATGAAAAAGCCGCACACTCCGAAGGCGACCGGTCCGCCTCCGAACAGCGCGCCCTGCTCATGCTGGGCGGCATGCCCCTGGGCTGCAATTTCTGGGATGAAAACGGCGACTTGATCGACTGCAACAGTGTGATGCACAACATGATCGGCATATCCGACAAGCAGGAGTACATGAACCGTTTCTACGAGTTCTTCCCCACACGCCAGCCGGATGGAACCACGTCCCGCGCCTTTGCGAAAGCAAAGATCAAATCCGCCCTTGAAAGCGGCAGAGAACAATTCGAATGCATGCTGAGCACGTTGCAGGGCGAGCCGTTTCCGGCCGGCATCACCTTGGTGCGGGTGGAGCAGGACGGGCGCCCCATCCTGCTGGGCTACACCAAGGACCTGCGCAATGTGCGCCACATTAATCAAGAGCTGAAAGACGAGGCTGACGAGCGCACCCGCATTATGTTGGACGCAATGCCCTTGTGCTGCAATTTCTGGGACCGGGACCTGAACAATGTCGACTGCAACAACGCGGCCGCCGAGCTGTTCGGCCTGAGCAGCAGGGGGGAGTACCTGAGGCGCTTTGGCGAGCTGTCCCCGGTTTTTCAGCCCAACGGCAAGCTTTCGGGCCAATTTGCCCAGGAGAAAATAAAGCTGGCCTTCAAGACCGGCTATCAGCGCTTTGAGTGGATGCACCAGATGCCGGACGGCAGCGAGATGGTGCCCTCCGAGATCACGCTTGTGCGGGTGAGGTGGCGGGACGACTACATCGTGGTGGGTTACACGCGGGATATGCGGGAGCTCAAGGCCACCATGGCCGAGATACACCGCACCCAGCAGGCGCTGAAAATCGCGCTGGCCACCGCCGAGCAGAACGCCCAGGCAAAGAGCGAGTTCCTGGCCAATATGAGCCACGAAATCCGCACACCCATGAACGCGATTTTGGGCATGATCCATCTGCTGCTGCGCACCGAAACCAGCCCCAAGCAGCGCTACTATCTGGGCATGGCCGAGCAGTCGGCAAAATCCCTGCTGCGCATTATCAACGACGTTCTGGACTTTTCCAAGATCGAAGCCGGCAAGCTGGAGATGGAGCACGTCGAATTCCGGCTGGAAAACGTGCTCAACGATCTGTCCGGGCTAATGCTGGAGCGGGTGGGGGACAAGGAGCTGGACCTGCTTTTCAAGATCGAACCCCAGGTGCCCTCAACGCTGATCGGAGATTCGCTGAGGCTGCACCAGATTCTGCTCAATCTGGTGAGCAATGCGATCAAGTTCACGTTCCAGGGCAGTGTCAGCGTGGAGGTCGCGCTCGAAGAGCAAACCGGGGAGAGCGCCAAGCTGCGCTTTGACGTGCGGGACACCGGCATCGGCATGGAAAAGCAGCAGACCGAGCAGCTGTTTTCGGCCTTTTCCCAGGCCGACAGCTCAGTGACTCGAAAATACGGCGGCACGGGTCTGGGGCTTGCCATCAGCAAGAACCTGGCGGAGCTTATGCATGGGAAAATCTGGTGCAAAAGCGCGCCGGGCCAAGGCAGCGTTTTTTCATTCACGGCGCGCTTTGGCTTGCCCGAGCGGGCGGCGCCGGAGCAGCGGCAGCCGTTGGATACCCTGCTGGTGGGCGACAACATTCCGTCTTTGACCGCCACCAAGCTGTACCTGCAGCTGCTGCGCTGCCGGGTGGACGACACCCGCGTGGGCCTGCCGATCGATATGCTGAATTTCCACGACATGCCCGCGGACGGTATTTTGATCATGGATTGGTTGCACCCCGGGCAGGATGCCAACAGAGCGCTTGACCTGCTGGAAGCGGCGGGCGTGGGGTGCCCGGTGCTGCTGGCGCTTTCCCAGGAGGCGGGCCAGGAGGCGGAGGCGATCTCCGAGCGGGTGGACATCCTGCGCCGGCCCATCACCATGTCGGCGCTTTACGACATCCTGGTGGGCGCCCACGGCCGGGTGGCAAACGGGTCGGAGGCGGGCAACGGGGCCGCCGTAAAGGAGGCTGTTTCCACCGGCGCTAGGGGACGCGGTGTGCGCATCCTGCTGGCGGAGGACAACGAGATCAACCAGATCCTAGCCCTGGAGCTGCTGTGCACGGAGGGCTACCAGACGGATGTTGCGAACAACGGCAAGCAGGCGCTGGAGATGATGGGGCGCAAAAGGTACGACCTTGTGCTGATGGACATTCAGATGCCGGTGATGGACGGCCTGAGCGCCGCCCGCAAGATCCGTGAAAATCCTGCCTGGCAGAGCCTGCCGATTCTGGCCATGACCGCCCACGCCATGAGCGGCGACCGGGAGCTGAGCCTGGAGGCGGGCATGAATGACCACATCACAAAGCCAATTGATCCGGACCTGCTCTACGCGGCGCTGGACAAGTGGCTTCCAAAAGGTGAAAAAAAGAATTAAGGAGAGAAGAGCCATGTCGAACCCCGGGGAACTGAAGGACTATGTGGACATTGATGACGCACTTGGCCGGCTGCGCGGCAACAAGGCAATCTACAAAAAGCTGCTGGAAACCTTTTTAAGAAACGATACCCTCGACAAGCTCAAGGAGTCGTGCGCGGCAGGCGACATGGAAAACGCGGCCATGCACGCCCACAGCATCAAGGGTATGGCGGGCAACCTCTCGCTCAAGGCCCTGCAACAGTCCGCCCTGGAGCAGGAGGCCCTTTACAAGGCCGGCAGCCCCGGCGACGTGGCCGCGGTGGAGGCAGCCTGGAACAAAACCCGCGAATACATCGACCAGGTGCTGCCCGGGCTGGGGTGACAAATAAAAGGGAGGCGTTTACCCAACGCCTCCCTTTTATATTAGAGTTCTCTCAGAAACTCCGAAAGCCGCACAATAAAAGCAATTGCGGCAGGCGGGGTTTTTGAATTTCCTCCAAGTTTTTGCATAAAAACACTTGACAAATGTATAAAAATTTGCGCGCAG
>Ga0153950_1000068_pt1 | contig 41509 bp, 43 predicted proteins | sample TSNJ034MetaG_FD_104737 | JGI IMG/M metagenome (GOLD analysis project Ga0153950, IMG submission 104737) | Attine ant fungus gardens microbial communities from New Jersey, USA - TSNJ034 MetaG | ecosystem: Host-associated > Fungi > Mycelium > Unclassified | place: USA: New Jersey, Wharton State...
AACATTAGTACTGATCCGGTCAATTCTCATCAAACAAGCCATTGAGAAGTTTTTGCTTGGAAAGGTTTCTGTATCAGATTTCGCTTCATCTGATGAGCCGAAACTTGACTGAGAAGTCTCTTGTGCCGATATCATAATGGACGTTGACAGGGCTGCGGAGGACTTGGAGCTGAAAACCCGAATAGCTCCCGGCTTTTGCACGGTGGTAATGTACTGCAGCACGTCGTCTACTCGCCTTAATCAGATGGTCAGATTACCACCATCGGGTGACGGGTACCCCATAGAAGTCCAAAAACCCTGGATGAGGTAGGTATTTCTGGAGTGAATGCAGAAGAGCAAAAAACGACGAGAAGCAACCGTAGGCTTCTGTTAATTATCTTTGCCTAGTCCTATCTCTCTAGATTGTAGTGGTCATTCAATGTCACTCAGTTTAAGTTTCACTTCCCGATCACATTACACAGTTTTCCCGTATTCAGGATAGTAAGTACTTGATAGAAGGAAGATCATCTCTTGCAAGTCAAGCCCTTCTTTTAAACAGGCAAGCTGCAGTGCTAAGAGACACAGAATGCCAGAGGATCCCAAGTCGGTGAGTAGTCTTGGAAGTGGAGGAGACCTATATGAGATTTTGTAGTGGAATTTATTGGATCATACGTCAATTTGCAGGGTGGAATACTCAATTTCAATGGGCACGAAAACCAAGTTCATTTCTATACCTGTGGAATTAAATACTGGTAATGATGAGTCAACGAAAAGATAATGAATGAACAGAAGTCTTACTTTTACACAGTAAATCTCAATGGTCAACAAGTAGATTGGCGACTGAGGTACAATGTGATGGAACGACGACTATGTAACTAGACCACACGACTGTTGTGGTACTAGTATGGTGATGACGTCAGTTTAGATTCTCCCCACTACTGCGACGGTACAACCGCGACGGTCCACCTCAACATTTACCTCTGTTCCGATGGGCAGGAAACTGAGGTGCTTGAAGATGTCAATCAAATCAAAGACGATGATGAAGTGAATGTTGAGCAGCCCATCTGACTAATGCAGTGGGATGCGCTCAAAGGGCTCACCTTGGAGGGCTTATGAACTGAACTACGACTACCTTAATGGTAATAACAAGTGAATACTTCACTGTATTGCTCTCGTGTCTATCTACTGCTTATATACTGTCATAGCTAGTTATTAATATACTCAAAACATTCCTATCACTTGAGGACCCGACCAGTCGTACGAGGTAAGCATATGATTTCCAACAGCGAAAGTACCGCGGACTGTGTACGTACACCGCGTTATGAATTGTTGAATAGAAAAAAGATGAAGTGAAGATAGAACTTGGTATCGAATTCATGATGTATATTCACAGCAATGAGAATAAGTGAAGTATAATTCTAATGAAGCCGAAAACGAGTCCCAATGAGCAGGAGCAGCTTAGTTCACTTGCAATTGTCATCAGCTGTCAACCCTGACTGTCAAGTTTGTCATACGCTGACTTTTCCATCGACATCGAAGTCAGTCCCTTTGAGTCCTGGTGTCTCCTCTAGATGGTGTCAAAAAAGGTCATGTTCGCCTGCACTAGTTGTCGGCTTCGCTCTAATTACTAAAAAAATACAATCGAACTATCTGATATTTCTTTCAAATCAGCGCTTCTCAAAGTTCGAGAACTGACGAACGTATCAAATATTCAGAGATATAATCTAGGGAGTGAATAATAAACCCAACCTAGAACATGATTGTAGAATTTTAGACAGTTAAGTTAGTACCTGAACCAATGGAGGAGATGACTTTTTGGAGATGACAATGATGTGACAAAAACAATGAACGATGAATAATATTTTAATGGCACGCTGATTGGTTGCTTTAGAATCCTTCAATCTGACTGAATAGCTCTATCCCCTTGAACGACAGTAACCTCGGTACCAGTCAGTCATTTGCGTAATGACACGAGCAAGGATCCATTACTTCTGGTGATAAAGACAAGATGATGCGAATGATGCGACGAACGGAGAGTTGAAGTCACTAAGGACAAATCAATAATGCAATTCAAACACAAAATGCTGTTTGTCGGGAAGAAGCGTAGCTGGGATAAGCAAGGATGATGACAATGATGTTGGCAAGATATACGCTGAGAGACAATTAGCATAGGGAAGAGGGCTGGCCGACGAGTTGGAAGCACAGGAATAGTGGTATCTCCGAAACACCCAATGCCTCCTGCCAGAGGTCTCTGCCCTTCCTAAGAACAAGATAGCATAGATAGAACCGCTAAACGTTCAGAATGTCCGGGGATTCAATGGCGATTTGTACGAGTATTCCTGGTCTGAGAATGACGATGGGATTGCCGTGGGGTCCTTAACCGCGATGAAGGAAAACATGCGAGGCAAAATCTTATTGCACGTCTACGAGCAAATTGCGCTCGAGAATGTACTTGCCTTCTTTATATCGCTGGGAGTATTCGTAGGCCTTGTCCTGTTGTTGAAGCATAAAGAGAATGAGCCACCAATATTCAGTTACTGAGCTTACATATTTCCAGCCTAGAGTCGTTCCGCACTTGACGCAGTAGATGTCTCGAACAGTGTGATTGCCAGTAGTCATTGGACGATCGCTGGGTTCACCTTCAATAACATTCACACTCGGGGAATACTATGAGTGCGAATTCAGACGAAACCGAGATCCAAATAACTTACACCCCATCAAAGAGGTACGCTCGGCCATGCTGACCGTTGAAAGCCTGAAATAGGCAGATTGAGCAAATGAAGCTATAGGTACTGTGACCGATAGATACCCTAGACATCATGGAATGTATTGTCGCGAGGTGGGTTTTGCAGGTTGAGCACCCATAGATGCGGTCTCCAGAAAGATAGCGGCGATAGCTCATGCCCATGGTGAGGACGATCTGTAGGATTGTGAAGCGAAAAGACGTTGAGTTGCAGCAAGAGCGGGAATAGGAGCTTGACAATTGAGCAGCAGGAGAACTACAGGTAGAGGAAAGACCTTGATAAATGTTTGTGGGAGAGACAGAGTTGGTTGCCACCATCCGAGAAATTCCCTTTTATGGACCGCTCCGTAATTGAGTTCGGCTGTTATTCATTATTTTGATTTCTGCATTCCTTTTCTTTGCTATTATAACACCCCTATGTAATGCAGCAGCATATATACCACGTCTTGGGTCATATTTCTCATCTGTTTTTAGCATGATCTGTACATCGTATCCATTCTCGACCTGCTCGGGCGTATAACCAAAGGATAATCCCACGGTGTTGATCTGCGTATTTCCTCAAGTCCCCAAGACCAGTGCGGCCTATGTTTGGCTCGCCACAGTCCCTGCCTTCCCGTACTCCTTCTCGAACTCCCTCCCTCCTCTCCCTCCATCAAAAAAATGAGAACCAGTGCAAATCATCTCCGAAACAGTCATCGACTCTGGACCCCTTAAGTTCGCAACTTGCGGGTATGGGCCTCCACTCACCGCAACCGTCCCCGGGGACTCCTTCAGCATCATTCACCCCTCTCTCTACAGTCACTTCGTCACCACTGAAGAGGACAAAAGGCCTAGTCCGACATCAGAATAGAAGCCATGTATATGAGACCGTGGTATGTATTACTTTCTTCTCAAGCGACAGACAGTTATTGACTGTCGCTAGTATCAAGCAAAAGTGAAAAATGATAAACGGGAGATGAGCGCAACCATGACTTTGCGAGCGTATGAGAGACAGAAACGATATGGTACGTTCCTCATGTCTGACTGGAACAGCGCCATCCATAATTTATGCGTAGGTTATCAGTCATCCATGGCCGATTTCGAAGGTATAAGTACTGTGAAATATTTTCATTTTCATGTTTTCTCAGCTCAGATCTCTAGAGTACCTCTCGTATTTTGATAGAGTCAAGTCTGCTATCCCTCATGATTCCAACAAGGGTTCGTCTTCGACCTCGTGTACTAATTATCGACTCAAGCCTCTCCGTAGTAATCTCTCCTCTAGTAGCAATAGGAAATGGGTCTCTCAGGCGAGCATTATCACATGTCCGAGCCTCAATGCAAGAGTATGTCTTATCTTGATATGTAATTTCACCATTCCTATTCATCTTTCCCCAGACGAAGACCTCTCAAGTTTGATACACTTGCTCTTGATGTCCTGCAGAAGAAGTGGCGTCAAAGAGATGCCGAACTTGAAGAGGATCTCAAGTCGAAAACCCTCCCCCTTCCATCGCACCTTCCACCTGCTGATGAAACGACTGTACAAAGACTTCTTGAAACGCGGGGACAAATAGCCAAATTTGCAAGAGAAGCAGTAGAGGATAAAGACATCGTCAGATTGAGACCTGGGCAGTGGTTGAATGACGAGGTTATCAACTTTTACGGCGCTCTGCTTCTTTGCAGGTCGGAGAGTAGTAAAGAAAACGCACCAAAGACCAATGGAGATCTTACCGATGGACCAATCAAAGGTAGAAGGGCACCGTTGAATGCACATTATTTCAGTTCGTTCTTCTGGTCCAAGTTGACCCAGGATGGCTATGAAAAGGGAAGGCTGGGAAAATGGACGAAAAAGGTGTTGGTTCTTTCAACAGATCTACCTCCGATGCTTACTTCCGGTATCCAGATTGACGTTTTTTCCAAAGATGTCATACTTATTCCTGTCAACCACAACAATGCACACTGGACTGCTGCTGCTATTAATTTTCGTCGGAAGCGCCTGGAATCCTATGACAGCATGGGAATGGCAAAGGAGATCGTCTTCACGGTTTCTATCTTTACTGTCGTTCAAGCTTCATGCACTAATTAAACAATTTCCATAGCACCTACGAAAATACCTTGACGCAGAGCACCGGAATAAGAAGAAAGTTCCTTTCGACTTCACAGGATGGGAAAACTATGCCCCTGACGTAAGTCTGAATTGCCTACTCATTCCTGGTTATTATACTAATGGAATCTCTCTAGGAGATAACTCCTCAGCAAGAGAACGGATATGATTGTGGTGTATTCACATGTGCGTTCCTTGAAGCATTGTCGAGAGGAGAAGAGACGTTCCGATTTACGCAAAAGGATATGCCATACCTTCGGCGACGGATGATCTGGGAAATTGGGAATACCACATTGCGCGATGACTGACAAGCACCTACTTCACTTCCTGTTCTGCCGACTCTCATCTTCTCTTATAATCTGCTCGTCTACCTTGACTCATAGTACAACTATTCATATTATTTGGTTGTCCCTGCTCTTTGTTCACTGCATTGAACACTTCTCTCTCACTAGTCGCTGTAGTTATTGTCAGTTGGTATATATCTTTCAACCCTATGCACATCTATCGCATCGTTTCCTGTGCTGCTTTGTCTTACCTTGCTGTACAATATCTAATTCAGGAACATTCATACCTAATTTAGAACGACTTCGGACTTTGTACTAATAAAGAACGCTCTCTCACGCTTTTAGGATTCGAGTCACGTTACTGAATATGGATTCAGCATTTCTATTCCGCAACAAGCAATATGACTAGATACTTTTTTCTATTCCGCAATGCTATATAACCATGAAATTCTATACATCTTGACTCAGTTGACTCCGACCGCTCAGGTAATGTACCAGTTGATGCTACATGTCATTATGCTCACTTTCCTGTAGATTTACTTCGTACTTTAGCTACCATCACACCAAGTCGCCATGGATCACGTTCAGAAGATCAGAGATGCACTCAAAAACCAACAGCGAGATCATGAGCCTTGGACGAGTGGCACTGTTGAACTCAAAGGATCAGATTTGCACCTTTACTTCACATGCAAAAATGGTTCTCCTCGGTATGTCCTAGTTGTTAACATCGCCTATTCAATCTCAAAGTGGTTTTAGTCAAATCAACCTTGGATCCATTTCCGACGACGACATACGTGCTCTTGTTGATGCTTGTGAACCTGCTCCATTCGGCCGAGGACCTGAGAGCGTTCTCGACGATAATTATCGCAAGGCACTAAAACTTGAAGAGCCTTCCTTTGCATGGCGCTTCAATCCCGACTCTGGGAACTTCATCGCTTCACTTGCCCAAAAACTTTGTCCATGGGAGAGATTCGAGAAAGGATTCCGTGCAGAGGTAACCAAGTTGAACGTTTACAGTAGGTACCACTTCCTTCTCGTCTCACATCATTCACACAACGTCCTCCTTTTTTTTTTTTTAGCTCAAGGCGGCTTTTTCAAGGCTCATCAAGACACTCCACGTTCGGATCAAATGTTTGGATCGTTAGTATTTACATTATCGACTCCTCACACTGGTGGAAACCTTGTCTTCCATCACCGAGACCATTCGTTCGACTTCAATACCTCGTCTATCCTTGGATCCGCTCCTTCTACGTCCGTCGCATATGTCGCATTTTACAGTGATGTCCAACACGAAGTTCTTGAAGTCACCTCGGGCGCTCGTATAACAATCACATACAACCTGTATTATGATTCCTTCCGTTCGCCCCCTCCTGTCCTTCATCCGCGCATCCCGATCTCTGAAAATCACTTCACAAACTCACTTCGTGAAGCTTACCGAGATGCTGCTTTTATTAAAGAATGCAAGTACATCGGTTTCGGTCTTGAACATCAATATCCGGGAACCCGACGACATGACATTTATCCTCGCGTCGTTGACCTCAAAGGGGTGGATGCTTACCTCTTCCATGCTCTTCAAGACACAATGTCGAGTCCTACGTTGCGCTATCTCTATCAATCCGAGTATGACTCCTGGGGGGAGACATTCGATTTGTTATTGTCGAGACCCGTTGAAGGGCGAAACACAGGATATAATGAATTTACCGAGATGCAATTTCTCATTAAATCAGACAAGAACGCCCTCATTGTATGGAGGGAAGGTAGATCTGAAGAGACGCTGGACTTGGCTGGGAAAAGATCCTATAAGAACCCACACTACATTGACGACTACAGATCCAGGGGTGTCAATGTGCAATGGGTTACACCTCCAAGTATGAATTTTTCGGGAAATACGTATTTCGTCGAAAGTGGAAATGAGCCCATGCAAGAGATCTATTATTACAAAGTTTGTATCATTGCCGAAGTCAACGCTGTCAAGGATTGACCGACTTCAAAAAATGCGAATATTTGTATGTCTTGTTATCATAGATGTTTTACACAGCAGTAACTGGATTCGAGATCGTCAGAGATGAGCCTACATGAGCGAGTGATCATAGAATAGAGAATAAGATGAAATAGTATGATTCGTGAGTGAGGTACATGAACATAAAGAACCTAGCTGCGTCTTAAGGGCAAGCTGAGGGTGCAAATATGGATCACCTTCGAAACCACCAGACAACGATGAAGAACCAAAACACAACCATCAGGAATACGATGTACCACAGCCATCGGCAACCCTGCTTTGAAGCCATGTTGTTCATGCGTCGGAATGTGCTCTGGAGTATGCTACCTGTTTCTCCAAAGGTATCGTTCTGATAGGATCGAAGCCAGTGAGCAGGAAAAGCAATGATAATGGAGATAGACAGTTGAGGACGGGCGTACCATCTGGCTGAGCTGTTGTGTAGATTCTCGTACTTCGTTCCCAATACCAATAGTAATCTGCACAACTTGACTTCTCACCATTTGACGGATTTATTTTCAAAAAACCTACGTCTTTCAATAGCTTGACTTTTGCACTCAATCCTTCCAATGCTTCTTCATTTTGCCCCTCGAGATCATCAGCATACCGATGGCCATTCGGATCACCTCCACCACCAGCATAACGTCCATAATTCTGTTCGCCATACGATGAGTTGTCTGTGTTGTTGTAATAATGACCTAGCGGTGTAGACCGTCCGGAACCAGGTGGTGTGAGTGCTCGTCTATTGGTATGTGATGAAGGGGCGGACGAAGAAGAGTCGGCTGAGGTACCGAGAAGGGTGGAACGGCCTCGAAGGGATTTGGCTGAAAGTCTGAGATGAATTTCAGCATCGAGTAGGGTGCTTTTGGAGCAAGGTATTGCCTATACCGTGAAGACATTTATGAACAAAAGGAGCCGTCAGGTGGGAAAGATGACTGGAGAATGGTTCAGAATACGATGAGTACAAGACACGTTAGTCACGGCGCGGCTTGTGGCATCAGTTTTGATGGCTTGTCTTGGCTGTTCTTGGACACATTGAGAAATACGCAGGAACCTGAGAGCGTAATTTGTGTGGCCAATCCAATCATGACGGAATCGGAAACAAACACCTTGTGTCGCCCGGAGAATCTAACCCCCTTGCCCCGATGGATCAGCTGAAGCAAAGGACTAAGTATGCTCAAATCAAACTCGGGCCCACGATGCTGTTCTCATTGCTAGATTGACGTCAAACAGCTTGTACAGTGTTCAACTTGCGAAGAAACGTAGTCTCCATCTTTCTTGTACACTCAATTTTTCCATATTGAGCGAACCCGAAACGAGTCGTGAGGCTGTATTTGAAACTCTGGATAACAGATTTGACCGACGACAAGCAAGTCCGAATACTTGCGCGCTTCAAGCTGTGTGTGTAATCCCTCTGGCGTGGCTTGATTTAAAAAAGGCGGCGTTTCATATTCTCGAGCTTCCATATCCATTGGGGGACATGCGTCTCAATATCGTAGATTGGAATTGCTTCATCCACACAAAATTCTCTAGATCTTATATCTTTGTCTTAGATTACAACACATTGCTTTCTTGATTGGACGCAACACAACGACTCATTAGCCATGCAGAACTTGAATCGTCGAATTATAGACTCATTATTCAACTGTTACCTCAACTGAATTCTTGCAACATGCAATCGCTAGATTCCTTGAGGTCATTATCTCACAGGTTCCCAATACTAACCTCTCGAGGAAAATTACCTACCTGTCTCCTAGTATCTAATATATTGGCCCACAAAGGAGCATAGGTCTAGGCGCAACAACAACGTGAATGTACTGCTTGGGAGTCAAGTAAACGCCCGGGGGTTGTCGAATCTTCACTTAACCACAAAGGTGTCACTATACTGCGACACATGCCTTGACCTGATAAAAAAACCCATCCAGTCTGATCGGTCCGGAGTAGATCTAGTAACCAACCCACATGAGCGCCCGGATCCCAGTTCCACTCGTCACATGTACTTGCCGTCTACAAGCCCTACCTGGGACATGTTTTCACCGAGTTGATCTCTAGCCGAATACACTATATCGTCTGGTGAAGCACTCACCCAACTCAAATGTCTTCTCAGGAAGGTTCTTGGACATCCAGGCTACACCAGGCGATCCGCAAGACCTCGACCGTCAATCACGACAATCAAAAGGAATCAAATCAAATTCCAAAAATATACACTTTCTTCTAGCCAGAAGACAGGTCGACCCAAAAGCAGAGTAAAAAACAAACAGGCATAAGGAACATTCCGTAACGACAGGAGTCAGAGAGGTAAAGATAGATATCGAAACAGAGGTGTAAGTAATACTCTCCTATGCTACGTTACCCTCCGGAGACTTGCGTTTGATGGGACTTTCGTACTTGATCAACAAGTAATACTCCCATCGTGCACAGCAAGACATAGATGTCAAGTTGATCTTCCATGAAGAGGACATTTTAAGTGAAGAATAAACAAAAGAAGAAAGAAAGGGCGACTGAGAAGAGGCGGTGGCTCTATGGTGCGATTTGGATACTGTGATTCAAGACACAAGAGCTTCGCATCGCCGAAGTGAGGAGGGTTGCAGTAAGGCGCACAGGCAAGCTTGCAAGTGGTAAGACCGGTTACAAGAGGCCTGGTGTTGAAGGTGAGTGCGCAGAATGCAAGGATGCTAGCAGCCGACAAGGAAAGGCCAAAGGCGGTGATGAAATCGAATTAAAGCGGTAGGCAATGCACAAAATCCATTTTTCCATTGTGCATAGCAATTAAAAAATATCTGTCATCTCTTGGCAGATATGCAGTGTCATTAAAGCTCCAAGTCGTCTGATGACTCATTTGGGGAGAAATTGGAAGTGTGTGGTTTGCAAGGAGTGTGAACCAATCAGTACAATGTATTTTTCATGCGAGTGTCCGAAGGAGGGAATCCGAGAGAAAGAAGGAACGGTTCTAATCAATGCTCATGCGATTGAGATTAGTACTTTGCGCACGGCCATGTTTTGTTGGGCCCAGTCGATCATGTTTTCTTGCGACTACAAATGCAGATACACGAATGAGCCGGAATACATTTCACAAGCGATGAATCAATGGAAGAACTTACGTGCTTCCTTCAGACCCCTGCCGAAATTCCGCAGCACTATCACAGAAAATATCATTGTTGCAATCAGTAACACAATGGCGATCACAGCTAGACAGACGAGCACGCGAAATGTCAGTGAATAACTTTGGACTAGGGCAAGCTCTATGGGCTTACAGAACACGGTAAGCGATTTCCAGGTGAGTTTAAATGTTTCTGTGCTAATGTTGGAGAGCACCCTGATGAGCTGCACAAACATTAGTTTGATGTTAAGGAGGATTGGGACAGTCAAGGGCAGACCTTGTAGATGAAATAAATCATTGCACCGACACAACCCGACATGAATGTTGCCATCATCCACTTATTTTCGTGCCTTGCTGCCAGATGGCCCTCTACCAGGAGGACGATGGACAGAGGAAGCGCCAAGCATGTCACATAATATTCCCAATCATTGTCTTGCAGAACCAACCAGATAAACTGGACTGAAAAGCCAGCCCAAAAAAAGACATCAAACTTGACGAGGCATTCATAAATCTGATAGCTCGCATACATGCGCTTGATGTTCCGATCTGCGCCAAGGAACTTGTACACCTTCCAGCCGAATTCATTGTAGATCTTCCATCCCAGTGCAATGAATATTATTTCCGCCACGGAGAGGACAATAGGGATGGTTGTTGTGAGGACATCGATAGGAATCTTATAGCCGGAAAAATTGTCTGGTGTGAGTGTTGCACGGACTTCACCTATCTGAATTGCAGCATAGATGATGAGCAGACCATTGAACATCCTGAGTTACCAAAAGTTGATGGAAGACGTTAGATGTCTGAAGCACGTCGATGGCAGGAGACCCACGTGAGGAAGATAAATTGCAGGGTATTGCGGGCGTAAACGGCATCAACTGCCATAGCAAACTGGAATACGCTGAAAAAAGAACAACGGTGAGATTCAAGTGAGGTGATAGTAGTAGTAGTAGGCAACGCACTGCGCCAGGACGAATACGCCGAGGTAGACGGGCATCCTCCGGGTCGCCAAATCATCCCCGGTTGGGTGTACCTCCCGGATCCGCAGATACAAGTCACCCTCTATCGCCAAGTTGACCGTCGTCTCTACCAGCACAGCTAGGACGTAGAGCCGGCATGCCATCGAGTCTGGAAGGACCTAAGGAGCGACTGAACACGATTGTTGGAGAAACGGGGACTCAGAAAACATACCCTTCGCCAAAACCCTGGAGCATCGGATTCCTTTGTTGGTGGTTGAGGAGGGTATACGATATGAGAGGTTTCGTGATTGTCATTAAACTGTTTTGAGGAGATGGGAGACTTTGGGGAGAAGGGAAACGAGGATCGACGATGGTCGGTTGGACTACTTTGTGGACTGGTGGAATATGTATTGTAGTCTGAATGTGTGGTGTACGGGGCGGATGAGTACTGGTCGATGAGGTCGTCGTAAGAAGATTTGAGTTCATCGGGGTTGTTGTACTGGTCGTGGGCAGACGGCTGAAGTGGTGGTCTATGAGAGTAGTCGCTTAGGGTTTGCTGTGAAGGGGAGGGGAAATGGCGAGCGGACATGGAGTTTGGCGCAAGAAACAAACTTTGCTGATGTTGCTATGCTCCCATGTTTGGTCCTGCTGCTATGCAACCTGTGAACTCGAGCAAGCTCACAATTTCTTTCTATTGTAAAAAATATATCTCAATGATACCAGAGAAAGCATGTCTATTCAGAACAACATGTACAGAGGGGGTATCTAGAAAATAAACAGTAGTGAGTTTTCCAGAATATTTTCAATCACTGTTCGTGTCAGTCGACGACCCCGTCTCATCACCTCCTTCATCTACATCGACTGGCCATCAGCACCAACTTCACTGGAAGAATAGAAGAAAACGCACGCATCCCATAGTCAGGCACTACTGAGTGGTGGGCAGTGGGCCGAGCTGGCGGCCGAGGTGGGCTCACAGCAGGCCTTCGCAGCGGCGGCCCTGTCCCTGCTGCCTTTCCCCTACCTCTTCCAGTATTTTGAGGATGGGAGTTGATGCCACGTGAGTTAATTTGAGAGCTCTGTGTCGCTATTGAAAACGCTGATGATACAGGTGTGATTGCCGGCGACGTTGATCTTGATGAAGCGGTGGTTGGTGAACGATCCAGGAAGGATGTTGTAGATGACTCGCGAAGTTTCGATGGTATTTTAGATTTGGTACCCGTTAGAGAAGGGGTGTAGTGCGGCTAGACTTTCGTGAGCTGAAGATGCACTATGATCCATAACAAGATCATACCGTCACCGATATCATTGAATCTGGTTCAGCTTTGACGCGTGATACAGGCGATCCTGAGATGATGTCAACCTGCAGTGTCCACCATGAAATGACGGATCAAAATACTCACCAGATGCCTTGGCCTTCTTGGTCTTCGGAGGAGACATCTGTGGTGACTGCAGCTAGATGACAACCATTCACACCATTCAAGGGCAATCATTACTCACTCGCTTCCTCTTGAGCGAACTTCCATTCTCCTCTGAAAGTCCCATACCCGATTTGCCATCTGGTACAATCAATCAATCGTTCCTAAAATTTATCAAATCTCGAGAAAGGCTTACCGAGTATTTTGGACTTGGCTTTCTCTTTCCCTCTACCATTCAGTCTATCATCTGACCCATTTCCTACTTCTGATGCCGGCGAAGCTGAGCGACCCGCATCTGAAGGCTGTCTATTAGAGAAGATAAACCGTCTCTGTGAATCATCCACATAGAGGTTTTACACACTTAGGTTTTCCGCTCATGCTGGTTCGGGCACTTGGCGCTCTCCGGGCAGACGACAATCCCATACATGAAGCCAAATGGGGTGCATATCGATTTGACGCGACCTGAGCTACATTAATACAAGCTGTGCTTGCAAAGACCCCTCACCTGTCGTTGGCAGTTCACACAATCTAATAAAATCGTCCCATCCTTACTCCCATTTCCTCCACCAGCACCTATCATGATGAAACGTAAACATCAGCCCTATGCTTTTTTGTTCGGGTGGCATTATAATACCTGTCTCTGAGGAAGGTGTATCCGCTCGCGAACTCGATCCTGCACCTGATGTTTGTGAGCTTCCTGCTCCTCCCATAGCATTGGACTGCAACACATGAGCTGTTTGTCACGTCAATATTCCCATTTGATTGGTAACAATGTGAGCGCACCAGAACCGCATCTAGGCAGAAGAAAAACAATGAATCCGCATGTATGAGACGATGGAAACAAAGCCAAGAATTTTGTACCTCGTATGACATGTCTTGCAAATGGATCTTCCCTTCATGACTTCATGGTGTGCTTCGATAGCAACGTCAAATATGATATCATCCAACATAGCCGCAAATATACGTTTGCTCTGTGCCCATTTCCAACGTTAACAGATAGATACAAGATACATACAACGCACCAACGCATTGAGCATCTCCTCTTTTTCCGATGATTTCGCCGGCATAGTGTAATGTACTCGAAAGTTTTGGTGTTAATAATTCAAGCTAGTATCAATCCATCAGTCATCAGTCGAAGCAACAAAAAACGTCTGCAGTACGCACCAGAGAAATTAGAAGATTGATTTGTATACAATTGACCCCGCAACCACCGCTCTGACAGATCTCTGCGGAGTCTTAAAGGAAACGTAAAAAGATCCGGACTGCTCAAGGAATCTCTAACAAGCCACGAGCCTGAGTGCAGATGGATCACAGTTGGTTCAGGAACCCTGGATCAACTAATGAATGAATCGTTTCGTCAATACGGGGGATGAACGGATGAACAGCCAGTCGTCAGATCCCTCTGGTTGGTCTAAAGACAAAGTTATTGAACAAAGAAATGCAGAAAAGTAGTGAAAAGGTAAGCAGGATAAGCAGAGAATGGATGGTGTCGATGTTGTCAGTTTATGGTCAATGGTTATTGTAGTGCCAACTAGACTTTGATCAGACACGTGAACGCTTTAGCTGCTTTTTTTGGCTTCATTACATTGTGATCAACAAATCAGGTTTAGTTATATTGTACACTTGGTTTTGTCGGAAAAAGCTACAGACCAACGACAGGGAGCTGATGAAATCTGATCCCTCATCAGTTCAGGTGACCACCCAATCAATTGCAAATGGAGCTCTCGCACGCTTCAAGTCTTTACACTCAAACTCAAATTTGCTCAACCTTTTGTCATGCATATCAGCTTAACAGTGATACCTTGCTAGGATCTTGGTAGCATACATATGCTTTTTCTTCATGATTGAGAAGCTTTCTACTTCCCAACAACGCAGCAGATACCTCGGCGAGACTTATCGCAAAGACACACATATCAGGTTGGTCATATCGTCTATATCAAATACAAGTAAGTATTCTCAAACGAAGCTTTTGGAAACATTAATTTCTCGTATATTTATCGTGCGGCATCTCTAATCAATAAGCATCGTAACTATGTATGAACACTACAGAAGCTGATGATTGTTGCTGAAGAGAGTTCTAATCTCCTCTAACATTAACACACTCTCGGCAGGGGAACGACCCAGTCAATGTCAGCAGTCATCTGAGTCTGGACTTCTTAGAGGAGAGTCTTCTTCCTTTACACCCAGAAGTCTGAATTTCAGTATGCTGGATCAAGAAATCAAGTGTCAAATGTCCAACACATGAATAACCAAAACTTCGGCATTGAACCACAATTTCTGTTTTGTGTCTCGCTGACATGGTCTGCCATCGCGCCCCGTGTAATAAATTGCTGATTAAAAAAACGGTGTGTTGACGTTTTGATCATTCACATGACATACAGCATAGGGTTGAAGACCTGAACATAAATGAGCATTTTAACACTGGGATGGTTGCATTTCATCATGGGACTTTAAATTAACTTTTTGGAAGATCAAGCGCTACACTAAAAATAAGTTAGGTTTCGTTTCGTGATGATCAGATATTTGTAGATAGAGATGGATAGACGTGACAGAGACGAGACTTGTTGCGCGTTTGCAAATAGTTCTCACTTGTCCCTTCTTTTTCTTTCAAAATTGTCCTCAACTCAGCTTCCATGTAAGGGACGGAAAGGTGACTCTGACAATAATATCACCTGATTGTTCCTGGAATTCACTGTGTATTTTATTTAACCCACAAGGTCCCCTTGACCCCAAACTGACTTTTTTTCTAGCTATCACTCCAGATTGCAGACTCTGAGAGGATGTTAAGAGCTGACATTCGAAGTTTCAATGGATCATGAGATCAACCAATAACTTAATCCATACCAGGTGGCTTCCACTTTCATGGTCAACCGATTTGGTGTTGATCTCTCGCATCTTGCTTGACGTCCTGAGAGTGAGGGTCGATAGAATACTAGGTATGGAACCTCCCTCGAGGCACGCTTAAATCCGAAAACAAGTGCTTTTGTCTGTAGAAATTCGAGATTGATCTCTAGTCTGCTACGTCTAGGATTATTTCTTTCAACACTTCGGTTCCAGCTGAATCATCAGGTATATCAGCTATCTTCTATCTTCTGTCCTATCTCAATATATTGGCCCACTACTGCATCTGCAGAGACATAAAAAAGTAGATTCAACTCGGTTGCAAAAGGAGTCAAAAAGCAGTTTTCATCCGAGTAAAGGTCTCCTCTCCCCATACTCTTCAACCTTTTCCTTGCCCATCCCTTCTTGCACCCAGCTTAGGCACCTCTTTGACACTTGAATTATTTTTACAAAACCCCTCTTTGTGTTCTCTGCACCTCTGTCCTTGGCTCTCCAGATCCCATGCTTCTTTTCATCAATCCTGTCTGTCCGTATTATATGCTGACTGTCAACCGTCATGACGATAACGGAAAATGTTGTGAAAATTGATGCGAGGGTCGTTGATGCCGAGATCATGAAAACAATGATCATTTGTAGTCGAGCGGCTTGTTGGACCGAAGAACCGCCAAGGATCGCACCTGTCATCATCCCTGGAATTGCGATGATCCCAAGCACGCTGATCCACCAGAAAAGATTAGTCTTTGCCCTTATGAGAGACTCAGTTCAATGAAGGATATACCTCATGCTATTGATCGTGGGCGTCAATGCTAATCTGAGAGCTTCTATTGCGATTGGTCTGCATGCTTCAACGCGAGAGGCACCAAAAGCCAAGAATACTTCGACTTTATCCTTATTCTCTCTACACATGGTTTCCATGCTTGTTGAATACGAGAGCGAACGTGGGATTCGGTATCACAAGACTCACTGTAATTCCTTCAATACATAGCTGATAGAAACCGTAATACCAGAGATGGTAGCTCCACAAAGCATGCCAACAATAGGTACTATTCAAACTAATCAGGAGATGCGAATCAAGAGGGATCATGAATCAAGGAGCATGTACTATACTGTATGGGTGTCCAGAAGGGATCTATAGCCATGGCATATTTTGTCCCGAGTATCGACACGGGAATTGTTGATCCTAACATTGCGACGAGCACAGACAAGAACTAGTAATAAGAGGAAGTCAGCATGAAAGTATACGTAATGGAAGGACACAGACCATATGCTGATACCGACGTTTTGACTTATTGACAACTAAGATGTAGGTTGTCAGCCGACGACCTCATATAAGAGAGCCGTAAACCACACCAATCTCAACAGTTCCCAATACATTGAGCAAAACTGAAGATGCAGTGATATGAACGTAGGATCGAGAGCAAACACTTAAACGCACACCTGTGATCCCTGCAATGACTAGCTGATCCTCCGCCGCGAAGACTTGTTGCAGAATGGTTGCTACAACTGTCAGTTGTATCATGCACCTGATTGCACTGATTAACAATGAAGACCCAACCCCGATTTTCAGCACCCCAGAAACGAAAGTGTCGAACAAAATGAAAGAAAGAGCAATGACGACATTATTCCAGCCTAGTTTGACAATCAAGGCAGTGGTAAGGAATGGTGCGTCAGATGCAGTGGCAGGTACAGAAGTGGCGAAAACGCCGTGTGTAAGGTTATTTGTCGAGTGCATATTTTGAGGTCAGAGCTAGTCTCTGTTCACGATTTATAGGAGTCGTATCTTGAAAAAGACTAAAGAACTTCAATGATTGGATGATAGATAGAGTTCGCGGAGTGGGTGTTGAGCGAGAGAAAAAGGTCGGTGTAGGATAGGAACGAAAGCAACTTAAAATTGAGGTAGGGGAGTTATATATATTGCTTGAAACACAGTCAAGAACGGTGAGCGCCGTCTAATTCTGTTGACAACCTGGAAGAACCATGAAGAAGGGGATCATTAGTATAAGCCAATGACGTTACGTGCATCTCTATTCTTTTTTTGAAATCACGGCGCTCGCTCGCGGGTGACTTTTTTTTCGGGGGATATGGCACAAAGATATCTGTGATATCTGACAACGTATAATGTCTCAAAAGATACGATCGCTCGTCACAGCTACTGCATTTCAATACTTCAATAACTATAACAACAGTGACTTTATCGATGGTTATGAAATGAGAAGAAGTTGCTTTATCTTCTGCATGCACAAGGTATCTCTGGGGGATTCTGGACCGTGACTCCACGAACAGATACTTCGTTGCGGCATGAGGCTACATTCTCGTGAACATAATCATCTACAGGCTCAAGTGCTGATCATGAACGAGACAGCTGAATAGAGCGGCCATCTGAGATGCTCCAAGATTGACCTGGTCAATAAGAATATTTCTAGCAACAAATTTGATAGGACCAAGTTTTTGTAGATACGTGACCTATCAGGCGTAGCTCGTCTAAGGGATATTCCTTCTGGCCCAAAAGACTCGTAAAGCCAACCAATGTTATCAAATACGGGGAATCATGAGTAAAAAGATCAAATCAGGCCTCCAAAATTATTTTATGGGATAAATGTGCGGAGAAAAATTTCATACCCAATCAGATTGGACCTACATCTTGCGTCTGTTCCACTATGCAGATCAACCACCATGGAACTAACAAGCCATCGACCTTGAGTTGCATAAACTAGTAGTTGTTTGACGTCAATCTTGAAATAGTAAACACTCCGATGATAACAACTGCTAGAGCTCCTATGCTAGCAGGAAGCAGGAGATCCTTTGGAATCCCGAAAACTTGTTCCGCAGGTGCTGGCGCAGGTGTTGGTACAGAAAAAGCGGGAGAGGGCTGCTTCTCAGCAGAGATAGCAGTCATTTCACCCTTCTCAACCTCCTTTTCCTCAACCTTGACTTTCTCGGTGGATTCCTGAGCCTCTTCGCTCTTATCAACACCCGCTTCTTTCCACCCTCTACCACCCTGGACATACAACACAACGCGATCATGGCCTGCAGACTTAGCAATTTTGACTGCATCCGTAACATCGTCATCTGAGGTGATCAAGACAGTGTCATTATCGGCGTCAGTGTAGGAAAGGATGAAGTCGGTAGGATCAGGATGGACTTTGCCCTCTTCAGCTTGAAATTCAGTGAAGAAAGGATCGATAGCAAGCTTTCCAGAGACAATTTCACGCAAATGGGTCACGTCATCATGCCTTGACTGGAACCTGTGCGTCCTTCCACTAGGTGTACGGAATTTGAAAACATAAGTACCGTCATCCGCCTGAATAGGAACGGGAACAGAGACACCCTTGGCAGGATTGGATAATGCGGAGGCACGGTCATCGTCATCTACAACCGAGGCCGAGTCGTTTGGGTGTAAATCAGAGAGAGGGGAGTGTTGCAAGTAAGAGAGGTTGCCATGGGAGAAGTGAGAACGGGATGGTGCATGCGAGCCGGATATCATGGAATCATTGTCGTCATGACCGATTGAGTCAAAGAACTTGCCCCACATCGGTCCATCTTCATGATCCCCAGCAGTGTCACCACCAGCCATTGCATTCATCTGGATGAAATGAGATATATCAATTCACTTGATCTACAAATCATTCAAGATTTTACTCACTTGTTCGAGAGTGGCGTATGTGAGTTTGAGGACATCTACGATGGCAACTAAAGAGCCGTCTTCCTCAACAACAGGCAGATTAAGGTAATGACCATCTGCAATTTCTCGTCAACTTGGCATTAGCTATAGTGTAAATGATTCGCGCACTGTGCATTTTCTTGAGGGCATCGTGGACGGTTGTGGTAGGAGGTGCAGTATCTGGATGAGGCGTCATAACCCTAACGACGCTACATCTGCTTGCCTCCAACCCAGCTGCGATAACCCGAAGGACAACATCCTTGCTAGTAAAAATACCAACGATCCTACCACCTTCTATAACACAGACGGCGGTGGTGCGTCTTTCCTTCATTATTTTGGCAACTTCCCGCACGCTGGTCTTGGGCCCAACGGTAGCAGGCTCCGTGCGCGAATCCATCACCGTAGTCAAATCTGGAAGAGCTGTTTTCTGTCGAAGCTTTTCGGCCCATGCAAGCATGGCTGCAGCCTGAGGGTTGTTTCCTACTGAACCGAGTTCAGTTTGAACTCCGGCCATTGCACTGAGGAGTTGCTCTGATGCAGCAGAACTACGTTCAACTTTGTCCAAAGCTTCGTGGAACACCTTAGTGATATCAAGCAGTCCTACAACATTGCCCTCTTCATTGCAGACGGGCTAGAAAGAGGGTTAGCAGGGAGACATTTTTGCCACAAGAGATGATCGGACCAAATGTCTAAAGTGTTTCGACACCATCAACTGCAGTGCCTCTGTCGCGCTTGTGCTGTCGCGAGTAACCATAGGATTACGCGTCATAATCTGGCTAACTGGAGTCGAATGTGGGTCAACACCCTCCGCAGTGACCTATGAAGTTGAGTTTTCAGCTTGAAATTAGGAAAACAACAGCAAAAGAGGCGCACCCGATACGCCAGATCCTTTGCAGTGAAGATACCACTCAACCCCTCATCATCATCAACGACAAGAACGCAGTCAGTACGCTTTGCAGCACACAACTGGCTGGCTTCAGCGACTGATATATTCTCTGGTACTGTCAGAGCAGGCGAAGGTTTGAGTGCTGCGACTGTTCCCTTCGCTGCGAGCTTTCCGCCCCGTTGCTTCCTACTAGACTGATGTGTTGTCGAGATGGTGCGCTTTCGCGATAATTCGGACTCAATTTTCTTCCGAATTGCCTAATCAAACATATCAAACATTTGAGCTGTCGAGGAGAAGACACGTGTTAATACATACCTCGTCACGTCTCGACTGTTTCTTTCTGTGCTCAGAAAGGGATATATTAGACTGATAGCCAGACATGGTGGACATGTTGGAAAAGCCGACAGTGGATTTGGAAGGTGTTGTTTTGGTTGGAAGGGGCGAAGCGGGGCGGTCCGAATATGGGGGCGGCGAGTTGGAGGTGTTACGGCTTGCTGGAATGGGTATCCGTGACATCAGCCACTTATTTCCAACTTGCTCTGAGTTGAGGTTATGGGCTGAGAGTCGTCCTATGGACCGTACAATTCGTTTTCGGTTTGAGCCATCTTTTCTGATTGGCTGGTGATCCAAAGTTCTTACATATTTGGTAAAATATTCAGGCCAACGAACCAAGGATATTCTCGTCTACGTAAAAACTTGCCTAATAAACGACATTCATGCGTGAAGAAAAAAAGATCCACATGATGGAAAGGACACCCGCCAATCCAACAGTGATATATGTCAACGTCCACACACCCTCCGAAGTCGAAATTATTCCGGCAATCAGAGGAAATATGGCTGTAAGAAGTGATCGGTCAATTTGCCTTTTGAATCTGGCAACAAACATACCTGAACCAAGGCTTCCAGCCGCACCCCTACGTCAAGGCTTAGATACAGCCCTCATGATACTGACTAAACATGCTACTCACAGCAAAGCCATACTGACCATGTGTGTCTCTTCTGGCAAAACCATTGTTGCCAGGGTCAGAGTAGATGGGAAAACGGGACCGAATAAAAGTCCAATCACACTCGTGAAAAACGCATTGGCAGCGTTAGAATTCACGAACCAAATAAGCAGCTGCATGATCAAACCAAAAACTACATCCAGTATCATCCCATCAGGGGAAAGGCAAGGAAGATGTTCGAAACTCACTGAGAGATATCTGGACTAACCATTTCTTCTGTGAAAAGCTGAGTCTGTCCTTGTTCAGTAGAGCCCGCGAAGAAATCCAAGGACAGGATGTACCTAGGCATGAAATAGCCCCAACAGATCCTACCAATCGAGATGCCTGCCCAAAAGCCCGATGTAACATAACCAGCTGTTTTTGGATTTGCATGCTAATGGTGTCTTATCAGCTCGAGCTGTGATCACCGGGGAGCTGCACCATACTCGAGTGCCCAAGAGATAAGACACTATCTGTTGTGAGAAGTATCAGCTTTGGGAGCCAGCAAACGAGAGAGTCGGAGACACACAAAGCCCTGTGTAGAGGTCTCGCTAAAATCTCTGGTCAGCAGGCAGCTTTGCGGCGCTGTTAGGGTGTAACTAACCACCCACAGTACAAGCAAACGAAAATCATGAACGCCCAGATCATAGGCATACAGAGTACCCGGCGAAGTGCTAGCATGAACGTTGATGATTCAATTAACAAGCATTCTTCAGATCTTACCGCTTCGCGACTCCTGGATATCCTGAGGTGTAATAGTTGATACCGTCCCACTTGAAGGGTCAATGTCGAATTTATCATTTGAACTGAAGATGGTAGACTCGGTATTTCTCCTCGTCAAGGATATATTCTGTCGGTGGGATTGATCACGTTCCCTCTTCCACTCTTTTTTTGTTGGCTTGAATGTCAATAACAACAAACCGGTGTTGAAACCCGACAAAATAAGAGTCCCAAAATAGAAGTGCTTCCAGGGAACACCTGCTGCAACGAGGGTCTGACAGATAAGGGGAGAAACAACACCCCCGAAGCCTGAGGGAAAAGATATTCATTGATTTCACGAGCAATTCCAAATCGAGAGAACCCACTCCAGAGGCCGTAACTGTAGCCGAGAGACTGGGGCATGATCGTATTGAAGTATTGGTTCCTGATGAAACAATAAATCGTCTCGGGTAACACGACAGTACTTGAGACCTACAGGGTTGCTGATGAGATGCGGGTTAGCTAAAGAGTGTACAAATGAAATAATAATATATCTCACCAGTCAAGAAGGCACGAGAAAAAGCAGCGATGACATATGCCGAGAATATTGTGATATAACCTTTCGCCGAACCCATCATCACGAAAAATGAGGCATGCATCAAACTGGATAGTACGAGCGAAAGATGCTGGGCCTGTAGAGCAGAACACCGAGTGACTGTACCCTGCTTGCCGGACTGAGCAGGAGCTAGATGAGGGATCCATGCACTTCGCACTCGCTCAATCAAAGTTCGGGAGAGAGCTTTCATGATGATCTCAACCAGTAAGGTACCAGAAAGGAAGCTACCTCGCTATCGTCAGTCTAAGTCAACCCCGAAAATGAAAGGCTCACCCTGCAGTAGTTCCTGTAAACAATAGAGAGGACATCGTGAAACTGACATGAAAATCGGCCATGAAAACTTGAGATGAGGTTCAGAATAAGGGAGACAGGTAGACTTGATTAAGCAAGAGAAACTTACACGGGAGTACTGTCCCGGTTACTGGAGGAGGAAGGAGGCTCATCATGAGTAAATGCAGATCGACGAGGTGAGAAATCACTTACTACCATCCCCCCACCCACACATGAAAAAAGCGAAATAACCAGCAGCGAGTCTCCAATTCTTTCTCTCAGGTGTCTTCTCAACCTCGCTCAGTTCTGGCAGCTCAGCGAGTTGTTCGGGCGGGACCACATCAACGCCCAATGGCTCAGAATACCCACTTGTACTGCTCACAACAGTGTTCATGGTAATAGTCGCCTTCGATGATTCACCAGGAGTGGGTGGCGAAGAAGACATCCCGGCCGGAGCAAATGATTTGGGGTGTCTGGGTACTATCACATTAGATGCATGATCAGAGACATGAGCATAAGATAATGACAAAACGTGAGCCATGGAGGCCACCGGTGAGTTTATTGAATCTCCAGGCGAAGCATCAAAAGTGCAAGAGATGGCTTCGGGATCGTCTACTACAGCACTATCGTTATAGTGGTCAGAACCAGACCCGAGAGGAGCCGTAGTCAATTGTATGGTCGAGAAAACACGAGGGATGGCGCTCAGCGGGTAGACAGAACTACGACGCCGGCCACGAAGAAAACCTTTGGCTTGGCAACCCTCGTCGACGGCAGTGGTTAACAAGGTAGACATTAGCCTTCTATTTAACGGTCCGGTCCGAGGACAGCGAGGATAGAAGAGGAACCCAAGCACAGACTGCTGGTAACATCTCGTCCAAGCTTTCCAATGCCTTTATACCAGAGAAATCTAGCTCCATTTACTCCGCCTAACAAAACCTGGTCAACAGAGTCCCTGAGCTCCGTTCCGTTTTCTACCGTAACATTGATATAGACACGAGGAAATACATGACTTGCAGTAAAAAGAATGTTACACGTTTCGGAACTTGGTTTTCCTTTTCCTTGATGGCCTAAAAAGCGCTGGGCTTGTTCGAATTGAGCTCCGGCTTTGAAGATCACAATCACAACAGGGACATCCTTCAACATTTATGTATCTCATCCAGAATCCATTATCCAGGGTACCGACGCCTCGTGAGTCAAGCGATTGTCGTTACAGCGTCTACCCTTTGCAAGAGGTAATTTCACGAAGACATGTCCATCGTCGCACATATTTGGCGGAAGCACAAACGCATCAAGCAAGGAGGGGGAAGAGGGGAGGGAGGAGGACCCTTGAAGACTCTTCAGAAGGGGATCATTCCATTGTCCAGATGTTGCGAAAGGACCAAGATTCGAAAAATCACAGCACGGGATACACTCCTGTCAAGAATTCCTTCCCAAGCGAAACTGCTGTTGTGGCACACTGTGTTGGCCGCGAAACACATAACCTCAATTGGTTGACCAGCCTCAATAGGAACCTCGGGTGAAAAAAAATTCTTTCGGCTCCTTACGAGAGGCGCGTGTTCTTGCCAGAATATGAAGAAGCTTTCGCAGACGTAAACTATGGTTGGGGGTCGGACTTTAGCCTCGAAGATGAATTCAATAGTTATAGAAATCGTATCAGCAATCGCTTTATCGCCTGGGCCGTCAACTGTCGCAAGGGTTCAGATAGCACTAACTAGTTTCCTCCATGTTCTGTTATGAAAACACGTCTATAGGGTCTCAATGTCACAAAATACCATGTTTGTTTGAGGAAGCATATCATTAGATAGTCTGATCCTATGTAAATAAGAACTACTACCGCTATCTATTCACAAGGTCACAACACAAAACATGGTCAAGTAAAGAGCGAGATTTAAATATTTTCAAGCTATTTCGAGCGTCGCGGGACAAAGAGTCGGTTAGAAAGAACAAAAAATGGGTGTACGGAGCAAGCATAGAATAACAAGGAAAGCGATTCATGTACATCCGAGTGATAACTTCAAGATTCTCACAAAAACCCATCCAAGACCCTATTTGGCTACGACCATCCCGCGCGTCAATCGCTCGACTTCATTGCCTCCTCGCACCTTGAGGAGAATTGGGTTCGATGACATTACTGCTGGCCCATTGCGCGATAAACTGCTTGATTTTGCCGTAGACGAGGCTAACGTAGGGGTTATTAGCCTTGGCAGCAAAGAAATCAAGATATCTCGTTGCTTGGGTAAAAACGTTTTGGGTGAAGACGGATTGGTAGTAGCGCTGGCGAAGGAAGTAGGCGTAGATGACAGGCGCAATGAAGGCATTTTGGAAGGTGAGCGAACCCAAGATGACACGAATAAGAATGACAAATTCGGTGTATGCGACAACTTTCATCGCAGGATCATAATTGCCTGCATGCCCGATGAGAAATAAGGCAGATCAGTAAAAGTTGAAGCACCTTTGACCCAAGTCTGAAGTTTCTTCGCGAAAGGATGAGGGGCAGGGGCACCATTAGCCGTAGGTGGACCAGGAGGAAGGAACCGTGGTAAAATAGTTGTACGAGCAAAAGTCAAGGCATGGAACAGCGAAAAGATCATGTACGGTAGGAGAGTGACTGTAACAACTCTGAGAAGAATTCTTAATCAGCGGCTGTAAATCGCAGACGCACTCGCAATGGGCTTCTTGAACGACCACCAGTAAATAGCAAGCAAGAAATATTGAACATTCTACTCAAAATTGATTTAATGCAATCAATGAACCAGGGAAAAAAAGATACCTCATCAAGCAACGCGCGTTTGACATAGGCCTTGTTTGGTTGAGGAGTCTGTCAATGATATTTGGTCTCCTATTCGAATCAGGCGACTTGAGAAAAAAACACACCCCGAGAGATTTTCTATGAACGACGTGTCAGCTCCTGATCACACGCAGTTGAACTGAGAAACGGATACCCACTGGCAAACGATAGCATAGCTGATCAAGGCACCACTGAAGCTCGCTGAGAACGTGTTTTTGGTCAGCGACAATCAGTGCTCGTAGCAAAATCTTGAATACCTTTATACCACCATGTCGAAACGGCTTTGAAAGTCAACCAGGCCAAAAAATACCTCAGGGAACCAACCAGAAGAACGAGATGGCCAAAAGCCCATAAATAATGCTGAGAGTGCGTAAATTTCACGTGGACAGCGACGTGGGTTGGAAAGTACCTGGGCGGTAGCCATGGACTTGAAAAAAGTGCGCTACGACGGGCAAAATTTCTGACAGAAACAGGATGCAACAGAGGAGATGAAAAAGTGAGGTGAACGTATTGTAGCCTTTTGGAACACTCAACGCCCAAACGTGGAGTCACGACTGTGACCTCGACTGTGAGGTGATCACGTGGGATATGCGTCATTATTATCTGTTATAATACTACCGACTCCATTGCCCACCTCCAGCCTCCAGTTTTCTTCTCTCCTTGTCCTTCTTGTACATTTCCTTCTCTACCTTCTTATGTCCAAGTGCCTCTATCCGTCGGTGTTTACTGTCTCGCCGCATGTCTTTCCTGGACACTTCCTCTTCTTCCTGTCCGCTCATTTCAGGCTGCAACTCTTCAAAATACTCTTCATCGCCATCCTCTTCTCTCCTCCTCTTCTTTATTGTCGAATTTGACGTTCCTTTTCCAGGACCAAGATTAAGATTTACTCGTGGTGGCACAGAAAATCCAAAGGCCTTGCCGACTTTCGCCAGATCGAGTTGATTCACATCGAAAATCTTTTTCAATGAATACGATGCATATGACTGCAGGTATGCGCGGAAACCATCCTTTGCAGACCTGTGAAGGAAGTAGTTCTTCTGTAACAGCTTCTCAAGCTGAATCAAATGCGCGCATCGGTACATGTTTATATACGGTCGAGTAGCGTACATACCTGTGACTGCACATTTGCAATTTTATCGGCAGGGAAGCTGAACTCGTTCAGAGGTACTTTGGCTTCTTTCAAATATCGAAGGAAACCTAGTTCACTCTTCAACAAGAACAGCAAGCTTTTGCCTACCTTTCCGGCCCGAGCTGTGCGGCCAACCCGATGAATGTAATCCCTTGGATCATCAGGTGGATCGAACTGAACAATCCAGTCTACTCGGGGAATGTCAAGGCCACGAGCAGCCACGTCGGTACACAGTAGGATCCCTGATTCTGCGTTATTGAACTCAAAGAAAGTGTTTGTTCGTTTTTGTTGTTTCTGTTTTCCCTATGAACAGGTCAATAAATTGGTCCTCAGAAGTAATGGTAGATTTCACATGCAGATCCAACACGGGTACATCGATGTAATTCATTAATTCCGCGTGATACTTCACACTATTACAACTCGAGAAAAACACGATGACCTTTTTCTTGAGATTCTTCTTGAGGAATGTAAATAGTAACAAAAATCGACGATCAGAGGGGCAAACAACGTAGCCTTGCGAAAGAGTTGTAACGGTGCTCGTAGTTTCTTCCTTGTCGACATCGACATGCACAGGACCAGGACGCAATGAGATCCTGGCAAGGTCCTGCACTTTTGTTGTCTGGGTGGCAGAGAATAGCATAGATTGGCGGTCCTCTGATCAAATGCAGCTGAGCCATCACATCCCAGACCAAAAGATATGGCCACAACTCACCATTTGGAAGAATGGATATAATCTTCTTCATTTCCTCTTCGAAACCAATCTCCAATATCCTGTCCGCCTCATCAATCACCAGGGCCTTGAGGTTTCTATATACAAATCCCTTCGTGTTCTGGAGGTGATCCAAGAGTCGGCCAGGAGTCGCAACAAGGAGGTTGACGCCCTTGACTAGCTTGTCAACTTCTGCACGACGATTTGCTCCTCCCATGATGATACCAAACGTTTGTGAATGATGTGCCATAAGATCTTTCGCAACACCAAAGATTTGCAATGCGAGTTCACGTGTGGGTGAAATGATGATGATGCCCGTGCCTACGGTACTGATTTAGCCGTTATACATTGTCAAAAGATACAATCAAAAGGACGTTACCGTTCATAGGTTTGAATTTCAACCGGTGCAACAGCTCTATCGCCGGAATCAAAAATGCCAACGTCTTGCCTGACCCAGTTCTTGCAGCCCCCAGCACATCCTTCCCAGCGAGCAACAGAGGTATGCTTTTTGCTTGAATGGGAGTCATCGTCTTGAACCCCATTTCCCCAAGAGCTTCCTGCGTTTGCGATGAAAGGTCGTATGATGAGAAAGGTAGCTGTTTGGAGCTAGAAGCAGAGGCAGAAACACTAGACGGCTCTGTTGTTGAAGTAGACTGAACTACAGATGGTGCATTTTCCGTTTCAGTTGGGGAAATCTCTTGAATTGGTGAAGACGTTGTCTCGTCTTTTGGCCTTTTGATTGAAGAGGAGGAAGAGCCGTTTATCTTTGACTCTTTCAGCTCTAACTTGCTCTTCTTTCTAGAGGTTGATCTGGCCATGGCTTGAATCGAAAAAATTTGCTTTCGAAACAGTAAAGCTGTAGGTCAAAAGAGCACTTGGGAACACCGGTGAGACTAGTGTAGAAATGAACTAGAGAGGGGCCGTAGATATAGTCAAGAAAAATCTTGTTTTTCGGCCCTTACCGAGATTCAGTACTGATGATGTCAGCAAATGTAAACCAGCTATTCTATCTTCTCATTGGATCACTCCACGAATAACATGTCACATCTAGATATCCGACTCCCTTCTCAAGGTCTCTCATCTTCATTCCCTCGGAAATACTGCTAATATCTGCATTCAGGTGGTGTCCTCGCTGCAGTTTCTGTTATCTCTCTGTTGGTAGGCTACAGGTTTGGCAAGTTCTGTGGTGCGAGTGATAGGAAAGGGGAGGGAAAAAAATCCATAAAATCTCTTTCTGTTGAGAAAGCCGATACTGAGGATGAAGAAGAAAGTCTTGCTGATGGTGACTTGGCTGCCATTAAAGCGGGTCTTCTAGAGCCTTGCAAAATGGTGTGTTTTGATCTTTACCCGAAATATTTGATGGTAGACGATTTTCAAGGTCCTTGTTGTGCGAACAGATCTTGGAATGACTCCTGGAAAAATAGCAGCACAGTACGTGTCCTTCTTTGCATAGAATGAGCCTTTTGTTTGGAAACAAAGGGCAGGTGCGGGTAAGCGGCCATGAAGCCGGGGTGCTGGTGTTATCTTATTCTTCCACAGACATGCTACGCTTGCTTGCTACAAGGCACTCGTGGCGAAGAATCCAAAGGTGCGTTAGCCCATGTAGTATGCAAACCAATTTTCTGAATAAGAGCTTAGCTCGTGTCACACTGGGAGCGTACTGGGTAGGTGGGGCCTCAGTGTGGTAATTCCGCAGACCTGATTTATTTCCAGACAGGCGAAGATTGCACTGAGAGCGTCTTCGGAGAATGAGCTTGTTGAGCTGGAGGCTATTGCAAGGAGCCTGAATCTCTGTGCGCGGTCGATCCACGACGCGTGAGTCGTTGAGCGCTTTTGCCTGGAGATCGCTGACGGCGTGGTTCAGAGGACACACTCAAGTAGAGGCAGGAACACGCACAGTTGTGGCCATTGGCCCTGCTCCCGTTCCGCTGATCAATCAAGTGACGGGCAAACTTCGTCTCCTATGATTTTGATACTCAGGATATAGACATTGTACAGGTATATGCATTACAATAAGATGTGCGGACCACTACTACCACTTGTAGCCGAACCACCAGCTCCTGCATTTACTTGGTCACAGTGAGTCAGGATCTGATTGAATAAATCAACTCAACTTACACGAGTCGAGGTTCACTAACCCGCCAGAGTGTTCGACGTCGCCTCCGTTCGCATTTCCGCCCTGGCCACTATACGAATTGGCAGAGTTTTCTAGGCTTGAGCTCCCGTGTGAAACAGTGTGACCCTTGCTGATGCCATTGCCAATGGCTGCCAGGCCAGAATCAGCGTTCCCACCTACGCCGGCGTTCTCTGCAAAATCATCAGTCGAAATCCGTCATGTTTGGGTGTATGCCTACTCGAGCCGATATTAATAATGTCAGTATCTCCCATTAAGAGTCCCAGCAGGCCATCAGCACTGGAGCCCTTGATTGAACCTCCTTGAGCCATTCCAGCTGCGCCAGAGTACGCGTTGTCTGAATTGGTAGTGCTGACGCTGGGAGTTGTGTGGCGCCGAACTGGGGATGCAAGAGCAGGTAGCACCAGTGTGAGAAGGACGAAAGGTGGAAGAGAACGCATTATTGAGACAAAGTAGAATAGTGTAAATAGTCAAAAGATGTGTTGAGGCTGACGCGAAAGCAGACGGCCTTATCTACCCAGTTAAGAATAGATTTCATGACGACAGACAGTCACGTGGATTAAAAAGATTCAGATTGAAAAAAGCTTGTTATGTCTGTCAACTGAGGTATGTCTTGCAGGGCACCGACATTTGTCACACTGAGCTGAGGTATGTGTTTGTCTTGTAGGACTTCGACATTGCAGTCAATCTTCTCATTAGTGACCATATCGTATGGCCACGCTCTTCATCGCCCGTGCATACCAGTACGCCTTCCAGACCCGTCCAAATGTCACTCTGGCACTCACTGGCGGAACGTTCAATGCTCTCGGCGATTTTGTAGCCCAACTATCCCAGATTATGGTCAGTCTTCTTTGTATAACTGTATCACACGACTCACTTTGTCGCAGACGAGGAAAGAGCACGAGTCATCTCGCCCATATGACTATGCACGTACTGTTCGGTTCTTCTTTTTTGGCTTTACAATCAGTATACATTCTATTGGCGACTACAAAGGTCCTGCTCGCTCATTCTCACACTCCAGGTCCTGTGATGGGCCGATGGAATACATTCCTCGAAGCTCGTTTTCCGCTTAAACTCTGCAGACATGCCAAGAAAACAAGTCTGGGGGCTCTAGGCAAGCGTGTCGCATGCGACCAACTCTTCATGTACGTTCGTCTTTCTACCTTGGCTTATCATTGATTAAAATCGCGTCCTCAGGGCCCCTCTCGGTGTAAGCGCCATGCCATCCGTATCGCCACCTTTCTCATTGTTCTACTACAGCTCTGCTACTTTATCGGTTTCATGGGCACAACAGAAGGTCGCTCGCCATCTCAAGTCATGAACAAGTTTAGGGACATATATGGCACCGCCCTCATCACGAATTGGAAAATTTGGCCTTTGGCACAAGTGCGCATGATCTGCGTCAACTCAAATTTGCTTACCTCCTTTTCCCGGTAGCTCGTCAACTTTCGTTACATGCCCCTCGCGTTCCGAGTTCCCTTTTCTCAGGGGTGTGGAGTCCTATGGACACTGTACTTGTCGATGCTCAACTCAGAGCAAGTCTCCAGTTGAAAAGCAAGCCTGAAAAAATACCTACTCATCATCTGCAGGGAGGATGCAAGGCAAGAATGGAATTCAGCTCTCAGAATTTAGCGCGCCCAAGTTCGATTGTTTCTTGGTGTTTGATAGGTTCTATGTATCTGCTGCAGTCGACACATTGTCCATATCTGCCATATTCCACAGCTTCAGGCTGCAGCTTAGTGTTTTCAAAGAATGTTGTGTTTTAGTGATATAATTCTCTAGAAACAATAGAAAATCTTAATGGCCCTATGTCCCATATTTGTGCTTGAAATATGCAGGTGGTAATGTATTAAGCACGTCTACAAGGGGCCGTTCCACCACCGCAAGTTCATCATCACTGAGAAAATCCAAATGAAGAATGGGTCGGTAACGTGTAATCAACTTGGTCGAAATATTCGTCAAGCTCTCCTCGCCTGCGGTGCCTTGAACATCATCATGCCGGTCCTGCAGTTGTCGTTGCGCCTGTACACGACGCCGTTTCTTACTCGTTCTCGAGCCATCACAAATCGACAGTGGCATTTTCAACAACCAATTAGATCCCCACAACACCGCATAGCCTCCATCTTTTTTTTGCGAGTCGCCTTTCTCAGGATCCATATCCATCGCATTTGGAGGAATTGACAGAGGAGGGAAGCTGATACCGAGTATCGGATCATGCAAACTGGACAGATGTTTTGCAATTCGCGAAGGAAAAGGCGATGCCAGAGAGAGGTCTTTGCTCCATGTTGGGAACTGGCGTACCTCAACGTCATATACTTGTAATGTGTTGTCGGGAAAGGCAAGAAGCAGAACATTGGGATTCATCGGCGAGAACGCAAAGCATTGGACAGGTAGAGGGAACGAAGGCAAGAGACCATGATGCTGTAAGCTCACGTTGTCAGCTTAGGATGCCTGTGACAAGGGAGCAACACGTACAGAAATTGAATCTAGATTGAAGATGTGCGTACGCCGTTGGTCATCGGATGTTGCTAACCACTGACCGTCCGGACTGATGGTAATTCGGAGCACACTGGGTATAGTATCCGCAATAGGATTTCTGTCGTCGTCACTGTCACCATCACTCTCAGGCTGTTCCGAGGACCGCTGACTGTGGATCTCATCTTCGACGTCGCCCATCTCCACGTCCTCTACTCCCTCGGAAGCATGTTTGCCGTTCGTCAACGTTCCATTTGGTTGCTTCTGCTGTCTGAGAGATTTGACAATGCGGTTTCCAACGACAGTCTCCTTCAACCTGTGATGCTCGAAACGTCTCAACAACCGGGGCTTGTCCGAACCAAGGTCGAAGATGAGGATATATGACGTTTGGGCAGTAGAAAGGGCCAGTTTCGACGAGTCTGGTGAGAAGCAGAGTGCAACAGCACCGGCACTTGTATCCGAAGCCAGATTAGGGATACTGGAACGGACCAAAGCAGGGAACTCCTTGACCCGTTTCACGGAAACCTGTCCCTCGACCTGGAAACCCTCGTCAAGTCAATTGTATCATGCAGAGAAGAGTGAAACGGAACACACGTCTGTATGCAACAAGAACAACTTCACCTCGTACATGTCTGATACAGTAAGCCACCTTCCATCTTCAGAAATATCTCCCGCAATGAGGTTGCTAACCACAGTAAGATCCATTTCCAATACCTTCTCCCAACCACCCTTCCAGGGTTCAACGTCATACTCTTGAGCATTGTCAGCTGTCTCTTCCTGAGGCTTCTTCAAGATCCTCCAGACGCTCAACCCATTCTCCCTCAGACACAGCACCAGCCTCCTGTTCCTCGATATTCGAATCGCGCTTCCGGAAGTATACGGTAACCTGCGATGGTAAGCGTCGCCAAAAGTAGATTGGACACTCGTAGACAAAGGGTTGATGGATTTTTTTAGTGTACTTTCAGAAAGCCCGGCCGGGCTGAGTACCACAGACATATCGAGGCCACCGGAAACGAGGATAGGGACAATTTCAGAGAAGAGTGTACGTTTATAGTTCGAAGGTAGGGGAGTGTACGGAGGCCAAGAACTGAGTGCGCGGACATCATGTGAGTGCATACGCCGCGAATGCGCTTGTACCCATTGTAGGTCCGTTGTCGTGTTCTTAGTCTTGACGAGAGAAAACTGGACTGTTTTCTGGTCAACACCAGATGAAAACACGGCTTTTCCTTCGGGATCGACTGAGAGAGTAAGGACGTCGGCTCCGTGTGCTTGAAATGAGTGTAATTGAGTATATGTCCGCGAATCCCAAAACTTGACGCGTCCAAGGGAGTCTCCCGAAACAATGGTGCCGTCACTGTACTCAGTATGATCAGCTCAACATTCAGACTGAGAAAGAGCAACGTTGCTAGCTACCCCAAGACACTAACTGTCCACACCAATGTTCTTTCGCCTCGAATTTTGTCCACCGCCATTCGTTCAAGAGTTCGACCAGTTATGATGTCCCATCTTCTGAGACTACTATCTGAACAACCTGTTACAAGCCAAGAGTCTCGCCAGTCATCATCATCATCATCAGAATCACTGTCTTCATTCATTCGTGATTGGATTTTTAATTGAGGAATCGGTGGTCCCCATGCGATGCTTAACATCCGGCATTTCACCCGATCAAAGCGACGGTAGTGTTCAAGTGTGTCATTGGTGATCGACAGTAGGCGAACTGTGCCATCCTCGCAGCCCAGTGCGAGATATGTGGATGCGGGGTTTGCAGCTACACACCAGATTGCACCACCTTGAGAACTGATTGTCCGCTATAGACTGCATGAATTCAAGGAAGATATAGGGGAGATGTGCTTGCCTACCCTGACGAAGGATTTCTCTATATTCCACTCTAGCAGTTCGCTTCCTCCCCCTGAGCTAAATAGTCGTAGGTCTGATATTGAAGGAACGTTTTCACTGTCAACGTCATTGGGATAGCGGATGATGAACGTCAACGAGTCAACTTTGGAAGGGCAAGGCCCTGGCATTGTCTACACAATCAATATTGGCGAGGAGGAGTGGAACATTGTTACTCACTTTTCTTACAACCCACGCTTGTCGGCATTGTAAACTCTGCTCAGAGCCAGACCACTCGCAAAGGTCAATATTTCCATTAGCATGACCAACTGCCAAAGTCCCATACTGCAGGCGCTGTCTCCCTGATATTTTTTTCACTTTCCGCCTCAGCGATGGGAGTGGTAGTGGAGGAAATGCAAGCGCTGTGATTGCAGACGGGGCATAATCGACAAAGCGGCACCGGTGCACAGCAAGTGTTGTTTCTCTCCGTTTTTCCGGAAACATTAGACCAGCTGGTCAAAACTGGATTTTTTTTGTTGAAAGAATGTCAGGTTTTCCGCAAAACTTTTTTCGGTAATCAAAAAGTAAACGTGACTTGAACCGCTCATTACCTCCCATTGCCTTTTGCTCTGTCACAATGTCGTTTCTTGGTTCTGGACGCAACTCTACGCCTGCAGGTGGTGTAAATCCTGATAAAATTGACATTGCCATCACAGAGTATGCCTGATGGTTTAGCAAATTCTACGCGTCGACTCAATTTTCTACAGATTGGACACTTACACCGACTTTTTCAATCGTATGGTCCTGTGGGTCGAAGCATCGGGAGGAATATTAGAATTATCTCACAGCTTTGATACAGGTCATGTCACAATAAATGCATTGGCGCAAGATATGCAGATGGTGACCTCAATAAGGGCGAGAGTGTCTGCATCGACCGCTGTGTGATCAAATTCAGCGAAACGCAGAAAAAAGTCCAGGACAAACTTCAAGCCAGAGCACAGGCCAATGCGAATCCTGGTGGTAGTGCTGGCGGATTTGGTGCTTTCTGAGGACAGTTTGCAGGGTTGGAAGCTGACAGGTTTGGCTACTTCTTTCAAGGCAAAACTACATTGCATGCATTTAATACACAAGATACTAGACTTGGCTACCTGTCAAAACTACAAGTATACAGCATTCACAAAAATCTTAATAGCTTCCAGTTGTCGCTCTATTGACTGAACTAACACTTCTGATGTCAGGGTTGATTTGAACATATAATTTTCTATGTCTAGGGATGTCTATTGAGTCAAGTCTATCTTGTCTGTCCAGTTCGACCGTTGAATCATTCCGCACACGGATACTGTGTTTAAACTTGCTGTTTGAGAGAAGCATGTGTCGTCAAACAGATGAGTCCCTGATTGGAGTGCGAGACGGGAAAAGTCCCCACAAGACAACCATAGAGGCCGCGAGGGGTACAGTGATGAATGTCAATGCAGAGGCCCCTTTGAGGCTGAGGACCGTCCCAGTTACTACAGGAAAGACAGCTAGAAAGAGGCAAGCTCAGCTCTTGGAAACGAACCAAACATCCATCAAGCGTACCTCCGCCAAGGCTAGCAAATGCATTGCTAAAAACGATTTGGGTCAAAGTGCCCAAGAAAATAGAAAACAGCACTTACATCAAAGCCATCGCAACCATATGCACTTCTCCTGGTAGGACATCATTCGCTATCCCCAAGACACCAGGGAATATGGGTCCATAAAAGAGTCCGATGAACGCTGTAGCAACAGAATTTTGTACGTCCGATTTCACTACCCAAATAAGGACTTGTAAAACCAATCCAAGCACTGATAATTCGATGATCAGCCATAATGTCCATGGACAGAACCCGGTTACACACCACTAGAGGTGATCATCAGATTGTTGAAGGAATGAAGGAGCCAATGACTTACATGCAGGAATGAAGGATATGCTTGCGTTGCGTGAAGGTGAGGCTAAAAACAGATGATGAATGGTATAACAATGATACCGATGTGCTCACAACCCATTCCTGTATCCCCACACAAAGCGTCCCAGAGTTATACCGGCCCAAAACCCTGAGGTAACATATCCAACCGATTTTGGATGTGCATACTTCCACAGATCCGTAAGTTCCTATGGGAAGCGGAGAAGTGTTTTTGGACCTACTCTTGTTCCAAGCAAATACGTGACCATCTTGAAAATCATGAGCATCTCTACTTTCAAGGTTCGCGTAGACATACAAAACCCTGAGTAGAAGTCTCACTGTGAGAAACGATATACCACGTTAGGCAAATAGAAAGGGCTGGGGCATGAATCTCACCTTCCACAATAAAGTAAGGCAAAAATAGATAGTGCCCATTGATAAGGCATGCAGAACGCCTGCTTTAGCGCTAAAGGAATCACGAGACAGAATAGCTATGAACATTGAATGCGCTTATGGATTAAGAAATATGCTTACTACTTTGTTTTCCATTCTGCGGGTTCGACTTCAAGACCGAGGAAGTCGGGCTTATGACGGGTGCTGAGATCTTTTCGGTGTTTGGATCTCTGGTTTGAGTATTGTCCACGGAAATCGGTTCCGGCATTGCCTTGTACAGTGACTTGTGATAATCTCTAGTGAATTCCGCCAAACTGGGTTTGTAAGTTAACACCAGCAACACGATATTAACTGCAGACAGAACTAATGATCCATAGTAAAAATGAAACCAAGGTATACCAGTTGCAACGACAGCTTGACAGACGAGTGGTGAGGCAAAACTTCCCAAACCTAATCTACATTATAATCTCTGAGGCCAAGGGGTCGAGGAGAATACTCACTGGCGATTCCATATGCAAAACCAAGCGCGTATTTCGGGCCAGAAGCAAAGTATGCATTCCTGAAGGCAATCTAAACAATCACATTCAATGACCGAGTCAAAATCTACTCACAGCAAGGCTGGATAAGTTCCTGTCGTTAGCATACTTGATATGAACTCGATAGAGCAATGATCTTACCGGATAATATAGCACGAGCAAAAGCCGCCAAGGCGTATGCCACGAACATCACAGGAAAACCACCTTGGGAGCCCATCATAATGAAGTAGAGTGCATGCACAACGCTTGCGACGAACAGCGCAGAGTGACGTGCTTGAGCGGGTGAATAACCAAAAGATGGTCTCTCGTCCAAGATGATCCAACTGTGGGGCATGATCCTCTTCTTCGAACGTTCAAGGCTAAAGCGCCCCAGCCATCTCAAGATAACTTCAATGAGGAGCGTTCCAATAAAGAATCTGACAATGAATCAGCAGAAACCGAGGCAGCCAGCTGACTGCTTCCGCTTACCCACATGCCGTTCCTACCCACAGCAATGAAGAAGTCATGGTAGTCAGATGAAACTCAGCGTCAAGATCTGTGGAGCCCGTGAATCAGCTTCACACAGTATAGAATGGAAGCGTCGCTCACAAGGCATGACGGTTCCGGTAACTACAGAGCAATTTTGAGAATTGAACACTTGTCTGTCACATTGATGGCATGGAACATACCTCCGTCGGCCCAGCCAACGAGAAAGCACGCAAAGTAACCACTTGAAAGACGCCACTTTAGTGAACGAAAGGAGAGATAGCTTTGTCCGACGCTGTCAAAGATGGCAGAAGATGCACAGCTATTCGGTGCTGTAGCGGGCGTGCTTAACGTCGGCGAGAGAGGAATGTGTATTTGGAGATTAGGTAGCTCCTGATTACGACGAGGCAAGGTTGTGGGGTCGGTGTTTCCAGGCGCATGTGGCGGGGTCAAGGAAGCAGGCTCTGATGAAGAAAAAGCAGTGTAAAGTCCAATGGCAACTGAAGGAGCTTGGGTCACCCTGTGTACATCAACGATGGGGTTGCTATCAAGTGCAGACATTCCGTCTTCTTTGACTCAAGAACAAACTGAGTATGAGAAGAATATGAATCGGCGATGTACTGAGCTTCAAGTTGGACTATAGCCAGTGGAGGGTAGATGAGGAAAAGCTGGCGGAAGAGCTCTTACAGTTCCTCTAGAATTTATCTGGTCCGGATGGAGCCCAAGAACAGCAGGACTAAGATTATTATTTAACGCGACCTTCTAGTAAATTGCGTTGAAACTCTGTTTAGGTTTCGATGCTCCATTGCAAAACGCGAAATCTAGATCATATCAACCTGAGATCACAGGAGCACCCAGTTGCAAATTAGCCGTCATTTGGTCAGAAGGCAGTTCCAGCATAGATGAAAAAGATTCTTTGGCGGATGACTGGTAAAGATACCGGGACAGAAGGTGGACATGCGCCAAATTTTTTTGATCTTTTGAAGTGCCTCGGACCAATCACAAGGAGTTTTTGGTGTGAGTTGAGCGAAATTCTCATTGGACGATATTGTTGGTGGTGAAGGACTTTGGGCAGGTTGGCCAACCCTGAACCCAGATATTTAACTAACGAAGGACGTAAAGGACACACCAATATCAACGTGCGTGGCGGATCCGTAGGGAAGAAGCCGTGCGTCTGATAACTCTTTAGATAGTAGAGAGCGGCGAAAACCTTGACTTAAAATAGTGTGCTGAGCTTGTCGCGAGTTGAGAATTGATGAGTAACTTAGAGATACAGGATGACGACGGAGCAAAAATAGCACAGGGTTGTCGGAATCCAAGTTGAAAACCCAATAAGCTCAATCCCGGACTTCGTAAACCCCGAAGTATTTTTCTTGCCCGTAGAGGATCTCCGTTTTCTATGACCCTGAATCATCATAAAGCGTAGATGAGGGTGAGCACACGTTGATCTACCTACTAGAAAGTATCTTTCAAACAGCCACTTAATTCAGTGTGTTGAGGGTGAGCATGAGCATCACCTGCGCAATATCAGCACACACCTAATCGACGAAGGAAGATCCACAGAAGATCAAAGCCAAGGTCTTTGCGTTATGAAGTTGGGGCGATGCATTCGGCAGACCTATAGATAGTAACTGACGAGTGGCTTGGAATTCAGCATAGCAGATGTTCAACAGACGATGGCTCAAGAGGCTAGCTTGGCGCAGAAATAACCAAGAGATCACCAATCTATTGGGTCGTCATGGAAAATATGATCCGTGTTGAAACTTCTGAGCTAGATGACGACAAGTACCACCCTCCGACATAGCTTATTTTCCATAATTGGGGAAGCAGTCCGCCATTGTTTTACCGTGCTTATTCTGCGAGTGTTCTTCCAATCTGAAAGAAAGATGAATAGCATACTATTCAATAAAACAGATGACCTTACGCAGGAGCGCGAGTTGTGATAAGCTCAAGTAAGGATCAACACAATGGGGTAGAAAGAGTAATTTTCTTGTAGGATGACTTACGAACGATGACTTGCAGGTTGTACAGACAATAGATTTCGCAGCTTCGTTGACTTTCTTTTGGCTCTTGGCTCCTTTTGGTTCGGCCTTTGACTGATTGCGATCACGTTTTTGCGCAGCCTTCGCCCCCTACATATACGTGCGACAGTCAGATACGAGACTATGAGATGGCGCAAAGCATACGTTTCCCATTGATAGTAGTAAAAACAGAAGTGAGAAAAGAGAAGAAAGAAAAAGTAGGAATAGGGTATTAGAAGGTCATGATTCTTTTCTGGTTATGTAAGCCAGGTCGTTCAGTATTTGTCGCGTGAATGGCAAAAAGGGAAACATCATGTGGCTATGGACATATGGAAAAGACTTGCAAATCATTCCCGAACCAGGTCTAACGTTGGTCATATCCAAGAAGAGCAATGTCGACTGAAGCTCTTCAGCAAATTATAGACGAGGTCAAGGTAGATATCCTCTCTCAAGCTCACGGCATCGACAATGTTTCCAAACGAAGGGAGATCACCCGGACTTTCATCTGTATGTGTTCCATGAGTTCCGGTCATCATTTATGACTTAAGCTTGGACTCCAGCTGATACTGTGACTGGTATTACTCTCTTCCAATCATATCAGACCACTGGGATTTAACATCAATGTCTTTTTCTAGCTCCAACGGAGGAAATGTTTATCTATGCAGCAAATGCAACGTTGGGTGACAACGTTTACTTTGAGCCGTCGACAGCGTAAGTTTACAATAACCATGGAGGATCTGATTATGGATACAGTCTCTCCAGAGCATTAGAAACCCACATCGCATGTCTTATTGGGAAGGAGGCTGCTTTGTTCATGCCATCTGGAACACAATCAAATCAGATTGCTTTGAGGACACATCTCATTCAACCGCCCTATTCTATTGTCTGTGATAAACGGGCTCATATATTCAAGTTCGCAAGATTACTGTCAATTTTGACCCTTACTTACACCATAATTCTCAAGGTATGAGGCAGGCGGAGCTGCTTTCCACTCCAACGCCCAGGTCATTCCCGTATCTCCTGCAAACAGTAAGTGAATCTATTCTCACGATCAATTCAGGCAGTTCGGCTGATAAATCTCTAAGAACATCACTTGACCTTGGAGGAGATCCAGGAGAACGTTGTCCTGGGTAACGATGTCCATTTGTAAGTGACTCACAGTTCTTGCAGAATTTTATACAGAGGGTTATTTTGATCGTATGCAGAGCGCCGTCCCAGGTTATCGCATTGGAGAATACCCTTAACGGGACTATTTTTCCTCAGGATGAGATCATCAAGATTTGCAATTACGCACACTCCCTGGGTATGAAAACTCACTTAGATGGTGCTCGTATCTGGCATGTAGCAATTGAGACTAGGAAGAGTATTAAGGAACTCTGCGAGCCGTTTGATTCAATCAGCGTCTGCTTTAGCAAAGGTTTAGGTCAGTATATTCGCTCCATTGTAAGCCATGTCGTTCGGATCCTGAGCAATCTGTCAATGACTTCAGGTGCTCCCATTGGTTCGTGTTTGGTTGGCACCAAAGAGTTCATCACCAAAGCACGCAGGTTCAGGAAGATTTTGGGTGGTGGTATGAGGCAGACCGGTATCCTAGCTGCTTCTGCAGCTTTTGCACTCACGCACAATTTTCCTCAACTTCCCCGTGTCCATGCCCTTGCGAAGAGACTTGAGGTCGGCCTGGAGGACACTGGTGCGATCATCTTAAGCCGGGCGGAAACATGCATGGTGAGTGTGTTTCTGCCAGGAGCTGCTGCAATCTGACAGAAAACCACATTCAGCTCTTCTATGATCCTACTCCCCTTGGTTTGAATTTTGATGAGATTGCTGAGCGTGCTGGCGCTCTCCCAGATCCACTGGTTCTTGGTGGCTCACGTTTAGTCGTCCACATCCAGACCTCGGAGGAAGCAGTCGAGGATTTTTTGTCCATTATCCGTCAGCTAGCTGAAGAGAAGAAGGCTGCAGGTTGGGTCTTGCATACTGATGACGAAGCCAAAATCTCTACCATGAAAGACGTCTACGTTCGTCGGCAGGTTAATATAACGAAATAGAACAACATTTCACTTCGACTAGAAGAACTAGCATTCTGGAAATTGTAAGTGCTACGTATGAGAGGCGGTAGGCGGTCGTTTTAGGGTGACAATACAATAAATCAAAAAGAATCATCAGCTTGGGTCAAGTAGGAGATCTCTGCATCGTTGTCTACTACAAAGCTTCCGAATTCATAGTCATCTTCTGCTGGAGGTGAGCTATCGATTACCCTTCTTCTCACTCTTGGCTGCATCCTTCCAAAAAGTCCTTTTCTCGTTGGACCTTGTGCGAATACAGGTCCACTACTGCCTGGAGCTTGCGTCATCAAGCCTTTTCGATATGCTAATGTCTGATCATACGAAGGCGATGCCTGCGTCATCGGTGAATCCTTGATGAAGAGACGGTCTGATTCACTCTCAGTGTCATCGTCATTCGATGACCCAGCGCTGACTTCTTCGCCAGAATGCTCAGCTGAATAATCCAACAAAGGGTTATGCTTCCTCTTCGTCAGGGTTTTAGATTTGCTCTCTGCCTTCCTTTTCTTCTTCTGTTGGGGTTCTGACTCGT
>Ga0153950_1000070_pt1 | contig 41242 bp, 37 predicted proteins | sample TSNJ034MetaG_FD_104737 | JGI IMG/M metagenome (GOLD analysis project Ga0153950, IMG submission 104737) | Attine ant fungus gardens microbial communities from New Jersey, USA - TSNJ034 MetaG | ecosystem: Host-associated > Fungi > Mycelium > Unclassified | place: USA: New Jersey, Wharton State...
CCTTTCCCGGCATAGTACAGGCAGTATTTACAAGAGCAATCTTCCACCGAATAGCCTTTGAAGCGGTTTACTACTCTGGCATTGCTTTTCAAGGCGCGTTACCCCCTTTCTGAAAAATGGCAGCAAAAAAAGGCGTCCATTTCTGAACGCCTTGCAGGTTGCCAATAACGCTATCCGCACTTGGCAAGGTAGCGTTATTGCCTTATTATTTTTTTGTCGCTAATGAAACATCCCCTTTCTTGGCCGGAGTATTTGAGGCCGTTTTTGGTACGGAAAAAGGTTGGAAAAAGAATGAGACAAACCGTAGAACCCTTGATATTACAGGCTTTTCCGATTTGTCTCTATTATACTATAAGGGCACACATGCGCAAGCCTTCTTCTGGCAAGCGGAATCTCGATGAAACAAATACAGCTCTGGCTCGGTCACTCGACCTTCTCGACCACAGCCGATATCTACGCGCACCTCGATTACAGCGCCCAAATCGAATCCGCTGAAATGATGGACGGCATGTATGACACAGCCACGGAACCGCCGGTTTCGGACAATTAAAACGGCTCACAGCGCGGTAAACGCTGCAAGCCGGAATGGGCTGGCGGAGGCGGTGGGATTCGAACCCACGGACCGGCTCATCACCGATCAAACGATTTCGAGTGTAGTTGAAAACTCCCCTTGTTACAGAAATGAGTGGAAACAAGGTTAAAGTATAAGACCGTGAAAAGGCCCGAAAACCCTGATAGAATAGGGTTTTCGGGCCTCTCTTTTTGCGTTTGTCCCATGTTTAGGCCATTTCCCCCAAAACCATGATTTTGATGATTTTTCGGCACGTTGGGCAGACCGCGGGCAGACATCCAGCCCTACTACGGTGCATGTTACTGTGCATCACCCCGGAAAAAGGGCAGACATTTTCACCGTTTCTTTCAAAAGCATCACCTACTATTGACAAATACCCGATAAATCGGAGGATGCTATGAGAAAGAAATATGAGAGATTGCGGGAGCAGTATCCGGAGTATATTAGTAAAATCCAATTATATAAAATTTGCAGTATTTCTCCTCGAAGCGCAACCTATCTTTTGGATCACGGTATTATTCCTGCCATCGATACCGGCAAGCAGACCTGGCGTTATAGGATTGCGCTGGATGATGTAATTACCTATCTGTACAAGCGCGAACAGAGTGGCAGCATGATACCACCCGGCTCAGTGAGTTCACGGTATAAGCGGCTTAATAATCCGCGCAAATCCTTTTCCGCGCTTGTGACACCGGGTCAGGAAAACGAGATCGCAGAATACTTTGCCTATATATACGCCGATTTTCCCGATGTGCTGACAGTAACGGATATAATGGAAATGACAGGATTAGTCAAAAATACCGTGCTAAGGATGTTGCGGGCTGGCTACATAAAATCCATCGCAAATGATCCCAAATATTTGGTGCCAAAGCCGTACCTGTTGGAGTTTGTAACGACACTCCGGTTCATCGAAGCTAAAAGCAGTTCGGAGGAATTTAAAAGAATTTTAGGAGGTTATGAGATTTGGAAAGCTGCAAAATCATAACAGTTGCCAATCAGAAAGGTGGCACGGGCAAAACAACTACGGCCTGTAATATGGGAAATGCGCTTGCCAATATGGGGCAGCACATACTGTTGGTGGACTTTGACCCACAGGCCAATTTATCTATGAGTTTCGGTATTGAGCGCCCGGATGAATTAACCATGCCGATGCACAGCATTTTATCGCTTGTTATGGATGGCGCGGAACTGCCAGACAAGAGTGCGTATATTCATCATGGCGACCGGCTGGATATTATACCGTGTAATATCAATCTGTCAATTACGGAAATTAACCTGCGTGATGAAATGAGCGGGGAACGCACGTTAGCCGAATTGTTGGAGCCCTTACGCGCCGATTACGATTACATCATCATCGACACAAACCCATATCTCGGTCTGCTTACCATCAATGCACTCGCGGCCTGCGACAGCGTGATTATTCCGGTCAGCCCCCAGTTATGGTCCGCCACCGGTCTTGCGGACTTGATGCAAACAATTTTAAAAGTAAAGCGAAAAATTAACCCTCGTATAGCGGTTGAAGGCATCCTGCTTACCATGTGTGATGAGCGCACTCGACTGTTCCGGGACGCGAAAAGTCTGGTAGACAATTTCTGCGTGGACAAGATAAGGATTTTTGACACGCACATCCCCAGTACGGTAAGGGTAGGCGAAGCCAATTATTCCAGCGCCAGCATTATAGAATTCGACGCGAAGAATAAGGCCGCGCTTGCCTATACAGCTTTCGCAAGGGAGGTTATCGGTCATGGCCGCGACACTCACTAAGCCGAAGCCCCGCCTAAAAAATCTCGATGATCTGTTCTTGCTCAACAATGGTGTAAACCCTCTTGATGAAGACGCGACGATTGACAGGTTAAAGCCTTCACCTATCAGGCACCCGCAAACTACCATACCGATTAAGGAGTTTGTACCCTTTGAAAACCATCCATTTCGACTTTACGAAGGCGAACGGCTAGATGATATGGTGGAGAGTATTAGGGCAAACGGCGTCCTTGTGCCCATCATTGCGCGGGAAAAGGGAGACAGGCGGGAGATACTTGCGGGGCATAACCGCGTGAACGCCGCCAGGCTGGCCGGGCTTTCCAATATACCGGCAATCTTGCTTGACAATATTTCGGATGATGAAGCCATGATTTATGTTATTGAAACCAACCTTATGCAACGCTCGTTTGCGGACATGGCCCATTCGGAAAAGGCGGCGGTTATTGCCATGCAGCACTCCAAATTGTTCTCTCAGGGCAAACGCAATGATATTTTATCAGAGCTTCATATGCTCGAAAATCCGCATGATTATGAGGATAACGGAACTTGTGCGCAAGTTGCGCATAAGTTGAAATCAAGGGATATCGTAGCGAAAGAGTACAGCCTATCAAAAGATACTGTTGCCCGTTATCTCCGCATTCAGCAGCTTAATGTTTCACTAAAAAGCCTTTTGGACAACGGTATTATCGCATTCATTCCCGCCGTCACGCTTTCATTTTTACGCGCGAATGAACAACAGGAATTAGCCCGGTGCATGGAGCTTAACGGATTTGCGCTAGACATGAAAAAGGCCTCCATGCTTCGGGAGTATTCAGAGAAGCGCAAACTGGACGACGAAAGCATCTATCTTATTCTCAGCGGCGAAATTGGGAAGAAACCGAAACCTAACCGGACGCCGACAGTCAAAGTGAGCAAAGCGGTTTATACGAAATACTTCCGGCCGGATCAACCGGCGAAAGAGGTTCAGGAAATCGTGGAAACGGCTCTGAAGCTATACTTTAATCAAAAGTGAATTTTGCATGATTGGAGGGCATTGCAATGAGCGTAAAAACAATTCCGGTCAATGAATATGTGGACATACTCCTGCGGAATCGGGACCGAGTTTCATCCGAAGAACTGCAAATAGACGGTGACTTCGATTATATCATGCTCATGATGGTTACAATGGAATACGATAGCAGGCGAAGTCCCTACCGCCTGGAATTTGGGGAAGGTATGGCAAAAATCGGTGATTATGGTATTCCGAACATGATTATCAGCAGAAAATAGAATACAGAAATGCCCGAATTGTCCGAAGCCGGCAATCCGGGCGCTTCTAAAGCAGCTATAAAATGACATTTCGTAAATACATGCGCCGCCCGTATCCAACTTGGATATGAGGCGGCGGCAGTATTTTTTCGCCCTCTTTAGCTTTACCGCGGCGTTGATGCGCACAATGCCGGCGTAAGCCATATATTCACTTGCATTTTGACGGGAGGGGGATGCCTGTATTTCTATTTCACCAAGTCGAAGGGAGGCAAAAAAAGTGTGAAGAAAATCTATCTGTATAAATCGCCGGACGGCAGCGCGCCGTTTCTGGAATTCATGGCCGCTCTGGACGAAAAGGCGAGAAAAAAATTAGAGTATGCGCTTAAAAGCATGGCCGTTACTCCGGGACGGTTCTCGGAGCCGCTGGTCAAGCATTTTTCCATCGAGCGGTATCAGCAGCTTTACGAGTTGCGGGAAAAGGCTCGCGTCCTTTTGCGGGTCGTCTTTACGTTTGATGAATGCGGCAATGTTATATTGCTGTGCCCCTTTATCAAACGGCATAAGCGCAACACCAATCAGGCGCTGGAGGCCAGCCTTGCCATGCTGGAGAAAATCGAAAACAATCCCCATGCCCTCATGGAGTACCCGTTCCATGCCGGGGTATGCGAAAACCAACAGGAGGAATGAAATCATGAGTATTCAAAAAATCGCGGTTATTGTTGTGGGTGCGCTGCTGCTCACCTGCCTGATCGGCGGCGGACGGCGGGCGCTGGCAAAAAGGAGGATGAGCATATGAACACGAGAGTCACGGGCGCTTTACTTGTCACGGTTCTTATGCTGACAACGGTTTTGGGCGCGACCCTTCGGGTATGCGCGGCCGATCCGTCAAACACGGAAGTTGACGCGGATTTCACATATCGAATTGAGGATACGCAGCTTTCCGCAATTCTTACGGAAAATACGGGTGATGATCCCACGCTGAAAGATGTGCGGGCGGTGGAGCAGGGCGGCCAGACGCTGCTGGTCAAGACCTGGGATGTGCCGCCGGGCTACGATTCCGAGCAGCTTGTGGAGCCTGACTTTGAAAAGGGCGGTCTGCATTATAAGCGGGCATATGTGCTGTTGGTATCGGAAAACTACGACAGCCAAAAGAAGCTCGCCAGCGAAACCGTAACCGTTCCCCATGATAACAAGGACGATGCCATGGTGAAGCTGCAACCCATCATCGAGTATAACCAAGGCGGCTTCACCGGACAGCTTACGCTAAACACCGACGCCATTGTCACCGAAGCCGCCGGGCAGAGCAGTTACAGCTATGCCGTTACCGACGTCCGGGAATATCCGGGGCTGGAACGGAATGACCCATATAACATTCCAAAAACCGTGGAGAAAAACGGCGTGCAGCTCCAGCTGGTGGATTTGAGCTGGAAGCAGTTCGGCGAGAGCAGCTACACCGCGACGGTCAGCTACCGGGGAACGGCGTCCGGAACGGCCGTGTCGGGCTACGTTTCCACCGCCACCTACATGGGCGAGGTGTCGAAAAGCGCTTTGAACAGCGTCACCTATGCCGTTGTTTACGAGGGCAGCCTGATCCCTCCCCCGCCGTTTGACTTCTCGCCCTATCTGCTGACCGGCGGCGGCGCGCTGCTCGCGCTCATCGTCGCGGCCGTCCTGCTCAGCAGGCGGGACAACACGAAGGTCTACGCCATGATCGGCCGGGAGTACCAGCTTGTGCATAAACAAAAGCTGACAAGCCTTGCGCCTATCGTCGATCTTTCCCCGCGGGAGGTCAGCGGACAGAGCGACGAATTTATGATTGTGCTGGATAGGCTGGCCGCCCGTAAACTGCGGGGCCACAGCATCAAAATCATCGGTAAAGACGGCATGATGAAAGAGCAGCGGATCTACAAGGTCCGCACATTCCACATCGGCCACGGACTAGAGGAGGATTACGAATGAACATCGAAAAAATAGGGATACTGTGCATGTCCCTGCTGATCTGCTTTGCCGCCGCCGGCTGCGGCAAGGAAAAGGAGCCCGACCCCTCGGCGCTGCAAACTCCGCAGTACAGCGTAGAGGAGTCCGGCATACCGGAGCCGCCAACCGAGGATGAAATCCACACGGCGGATAAGGGCGTCAAGGTCATCATGCCTGTTTCCGTCACGGATGAAGTCGCGCCGCTTGACGCTTTGCCGGCCGCCATTACGCCGGAAACGGTGTGGACCAACGATGCCGTCGTTACCTGGAACGCATTTACCATGCCGGAAAAAGCGGCTTTCGACGACGGCAGCATCGGCGATCTGTCCATTCCCAAAATCGGTCTAACCGTTAAGGTTTATGAGTCGGACGATCAGATGGAAGACATGAGCAAGGGCGCCGCGCATTTCAAGAGCACGAGTGCTTGGGACGGCAATGTCGGACTCTCGGGCCACAACCGGACGGTCAGCGGATACGGCGCGTATTTCAAAGATTTGCACAAACTGTCCGTGGGCGACACGCTGGTATATAAGACCGCGCTGGGCGAACGGGAATACAGAGTTACGCTTGTCAAGACGATCGGCGATGCGGACTGGAGCTATCTTTCCCGCACGACGGATAACCGGATTTCGCTGATTACCTGCGTCAACGACAACGCCGCGAAGCGGCTGCTTGTGCAGGCGGTACAGCAATAATATTTTCTTTTAGTCATGCGGAAAATAAAGATAATTGGACGAAAAAATATTTCTTGCAAAATAACTTTGGGACATATATAATGGGGCCATATCTTTCTGGATAAAGGGGGTTATGGTAATGAAACGGGTTGCTGTGATAACGGCGATTTGCTTTGCTTTATTTCTGACAAGCTGCGGGTATCAACCCCGGATAATCGAGGAAAGCCAAGCGCCGAAAACATCCGGGTATTTGTCTCAATCATCCGGAGTTACAAATGACAGGAGTGATGAACCGCAAGGAGAACCGGATGCCGCAAGTGGACAGATTCAAGCTGAAGCCGTCAGGAGCCCGGATGAAAGCCTTGCTCCCATGGAATCTTTTCCTGCGTATTTTATTGGAAGTACCGCTCGGCCTAAAGAAATCGCCGTACATGTGACCGGCCTTACCTGGAATAAAAGCAGCGATCTTACGTTATCCGTCGGAGACAGCAATCGCCGCACCGCAACTACCACCCCTGCCGGCGGCGCGGTGACCTATACTTCGAGCGAAGCGGCGGTTGCCTCTGTGGACGCTGCGGGAAATGTCACTTGCAAGGCTGCCGGCAAGGCGGTTATTACAGCGGTCAGCGGCGGAGCAAGCGTGTCGTATAACCTGACCGTAGTTGCGGCGGCGTCCGTTTCGGGTTCCACAGCCTCGGTGAGCGGCCCGTCCGCCACGGCTTCCGGAAGCGCCGGCTCAAGCAATGGGACAGGCGTGTTTTCGGGGCATACCGTGACGGTTGCCGACAAAACCACATTGGCTACGACTGCCTCGGGGGATGCCAAATTTGTCACATACACTTTTCTTTCTTCGAGTGGTAAGGCTCTTGGCAACATATCGGGAAAGGCACAGCAGAATATCGTTGAAAAGTACCACATTACCAGTTCTACGGGCGAATGGGTCGCCCCCGGTAATGGCGGCAACTGGGAGGAGTGGTTTGCTGAGCAGTTTAATCTGTATCGTGGGTTAAGAGGCGGTAATGCTGACGGCGCTAGTGAATCTGGTAATAGAATTGATGTAGCGTCTTTGGAATCGGAATTACTTAGGCTGACAAATGAAGCGCGCAGCAAAGAAGGGCTAAACGAACTTACATCAAACGCTTCGCTCAATGACCTTGCACGAACAAGAGCAGAGGAAACCGCTTCAAATTACAGCCATACAAGGCCGGACGGGAGTACAGTTGCAGATTTAGGTTATGGCGAAAATTTCGTCAAGGGCCGAAATACAGCCTCTGCGGCATTTGATACTTGGATGGATTCGTCTGGGCATAAAGCGAATATCCTCCGCGATGGCATAGCTGCAATTGGCATCGGCGTATATCAGGTTCCAAATGGAGATGTATATTGCATTCAGTTATTTGCCTATTAAGCTCAATACTTAGCTAGAAGTCTCCAAAGGGAGGCTTCTTTTCTTTCCCCATCGCCCTGAAACGGCTATATATAAAGTGAGTGGTTCTCTCGTTAGAGATAGCCACTCACTTTTATTTACCCTAAATAATATTAAAGGAGCGTTCTACAATGCGAAACATGATAAAGGCATCCACTAAAATTCTCAGCATGATCCTTGTTGTCGTGATGCTGTTCGGCGTTTTTCCTACCTCCGCATTCGCAAGTATCGATGACCCTCTCTCCGGCGTGGCCGGCAATGGATGGGATGATTTCGGCGGCGAACCTGTAAGCGGGTCCGAAGCCGGTAATCCAATCCTCGACAGCGGGAACGGTTTCGATGGTACAACCCCCGATTATCCCAGCGATTTCGGCTCGGGCAGCATTGATGGCGAAGACTTTGACAACATCGGGGATAGCCCCGACAGTCCGGCTTCCAGCGCAACGCCCGGAACAACCACCGACAACGCCATTCCGCTCGGCGCATCCGGAGACCCCGGAGGCGAGTTCCCATGGGCGACCAATTTCAGGGAATGGGCGATTATTCAAAGCCGCATGAGAAGCGGTAGTGTGTCCACAACACCCATCAACTGGGCAGACGGTCAGTCAAACGCCATTTGGCTGGGCGGTACAACTGAAACGACAGGGTACTATATCAGCAGCCCGATGTACAAAGTCAGCTTTGACGGCAAGACGGCATTCTGCGCTGAGTTTAACGGTATGCAAGCCGGCGGAAATTATGATGACGGTTCCGCGGGTGGCAGCAGCGCAATCAAGCAGATATTGGCCAACTACGACGCGTCCGCAAAGTCCAACGGAGATTATGTTGCGGCACAAGCCGCGATTTGGGCGATCCTTACGGGCAAGCCCGTTGTTTCCTGGGGTGTATCCCCCGGTGGTTCCTCAGCCAGCGCGATTTTGAACGGGACAAACGATTACAGTAAAATTTCCTATAAAGTTCACACAAACGTGGATACCCCGCATACACAGAATATTATAACTTACACCAATGAACCCGGCGACATTCCTCCTACTCCCGGCGAAGAAGGCTGGATCATTGAGACCGAAACCAAACAGCATACCGAAACGGAAGTACATAACAGAAAAACCTACGAATACTCCGACGCGATCGGCCAGATTACCATTCGCAAGCATGACCAGGACGGCAAAAGCCTTGACGGAGCGCTGTTCAATATCGACGTCGCTTTCACCGACGGCTCCCATGTCCGTGTGAACAATTGGGAGGTGGATAACGGCGCGCGCCTCTTCACCTGGACGCACCCGCAGGATAACCACGACCCCGCAACTGTAACAGTTACAGAGGTAGTGCCGCCGCGTTACTACGAAGGCGATCCCACACCAAAGATGGCGGTTGTTTATCCGACATACACCCGGGTGACGCATGTTGAAACATGGACTGTTACGGTAACCGTCGAAACGACGACTACTACTGTGACGAATATCGAAACGGGGGAAGTGACCATTTCGGAAGGGGCAACAGCCACCGATACCGCCATAAGCGAGCCCCAGGTTGAGGAATTTGCCGATTTTATTGAGGGCGATCGGGAAACGACAGTAACCTTCGTCAACCAGCGCATTACCGGCGATATCATAGTCACCAAAAAGGACGCGAATACCGGACAGCCGTTAGCGGGCGCGTCGGTGCATCTTTGGGGAACAGATCTCGGCGAACCTGCCGACATTGACAAAACGCTCGTTACAGGCGCAGACGGAACCGCCGTATTCGACAACCTGCCCCCGGGAACCTACTCGTTCCAGGAAACGCAGCCGCCTTTTGCCTACAACCTCAACAACGAATTGCAGACGGCGGTGCTCCAGTCCGGTCAGGTGTTGCAAAAGGAAATCCGCAATTACCGCAAGGACGGCCTTGTCATTAAGAAAGTCGATCAGGATGGAAAGCCGCTGGCCGGCGCGGTGTTTGAGCTGCGGCGCGGCAGCGGCGAAGTCCTGCTAAGGGAAGTGACAAACGAAAACGGTATCATCTACCGGGATTACCTTGTCGATGATACTTATGTTATAGAGGAAATTTCCGCGCCTGAAGGCTATTTATTGGATGAAAACCCGATTCAGTCCATCCGCATTTACTCGACCGACGATAATAAACAATACACATTGTCGTTCGTAAATAAGAAAAAGCCGAGCATCGAAATTACCAAGGTTGACGGGGATACCCCTACGCTTAAACTGGAGGGGGCGGTGTTTCGTATCACCGATTCGCGGACGAATCAGTATTGGGATATCAAAACCGGCGCGGACGGCACGGCCTTGCTGGAAAATCTCGACATCAACACAACGTACATCGTCGAAGAGCTGGAAGCCCCGCAGGGCTATGTTAATTCCGGGTATCGGCAGGAAATTGTACTGAAGGAGTGCAGGAAGCACACCATTACCGTTTCCAATCATCACATGCCGAAAATGACGATTGTTAAGAAGGACAAAGGCAGCGGCGAGCTGCTCCCCGGCGCGACGTTCCGTATCTCATGGAACGGCGGCGCGAATTACTGCGACGTCACCACCGACGAAAAGGGTGAGGCAGTAATCACTGATCTTACGCCCGGCTGGTATACGGTGACGGAAACAAAAGCGCCTGCGGGATACCTACTCGATTCCACCCCGCAGCAAGTCCTAATAGCCCAAGGGCAGGATAAGGTAATTGAGCTTTTTAACGAGGCCAAGCCGTCACTCAAAATCATCAAGGTGGACAGCGTGACAAAAACGCCGCTCCAATTCGCTGAGTTCAGTATCTATAAAAAAGACGACAGCGGCGAGCGGTATATCGGAAAATACATTTCTGATATAAACGGCGAAATCTATCTTGAGGATATTGAGCCCGGCCGTTATGCTATTCGTGAAATCAAGGCTCCCGATGGCTTCAACATCGACACGGAATCCCATGAAATAACAATAGCGTCCGGACAGAAGTATGAGCTTGAATTTATGAACACCCCGAAATCGCCCATGTATATTCAAAAGGTCGATGATAAGGGTAATCCGCTGATGGGCGCGAAGTTCAAGGTCACTACCATGAACGGCGCGATGGTCGGCACAGTTACGACCGGGCGAACAGGCTATGCCATTATCCCCTACGCCGAACCCGGCTGGTATGTCGTCGATGAAATCCAGGCGCCGGACGGGTATATCCTCTCACAGGCGCCGGTTAATATTGAGGTCAAGTCCGGAAAGCCCGCGCAGGTGGAATTTGTAAACCATAAGAAGCCGCAGCTTTCCATACTGAAGCTCGATGCGTCGGATAACAATGCGCTGATCGGCGCGAGGATAAAGGTGGCAAAGGCAAACGGCGAAATCATCGGCACTTTTACCAGCGACCATAGTGGCCTTATAACGCTTACAGACCTTGAAGCGGGCAGCTATACCGTAACCGAGATCGCCGCCCCGGACGGCTACATTTTGGATATGACGCCGCAAATCGTGGAACTGAAAGCGGGCGAAAGCAAGCAGATCGAGTTATATAACACCGGAAAGCCCGGATTGCAGCTCAAGAAAATCGACAAGCTGACCAATCTGCCCGTCGCAAACGCCGTGTTCAGTTTGGTAAGGCTTGAAAGCGGCGCGAAACGCGATTTAGGCACATATACCACAGGCACAAACGGCTTGTTCTACGTTCCCGACCTTTCCCCCGGCAATTATGTTTTAACGGAAATCAAAGCACCCGACGGATATATCCTGGACTCCACGCCGCAAAATATCTACATCGAGGGCGGCAAGCTAAACACGGTAGAAGTATTTAATGTGCCGCACTCAACCCTGCGCATACTAAAAATAAGCGCGGACGATAACCGCAAGCCGCTGGAGGGCGCAATCTTCAAGCTGTTCGACGAAAAGCGCCTTGAAATCGGAACCTATCAGACGTCGGCACTTGGGGAGATTCTGATACCGCAGCTTCCGGCAGGCATTTACTATGTGCAGGAAACAAAAGCGCCGGCGGGCTATATATTGGATTCGACAGTCCAAAAGGTCGAGCTGATCGGCGGGAAAACGACTGTAATTGAGGTCAAGAACAAAGAACTCGGTTCCCTGCGGATTCTCAAGCGCAGCAAGGAGGACGGGAAACCGCTTTATAACGCTACATTTCTCCTGTATGACAGCAAAAACAATCTACTCGGGGAATTTTCAACAGATCAAAACGGCCTGATTGTTTTCGGTAAAAACCTTTCCGCAGGAACTTACAAGTTAAAGGAAATCAAAGCGCCGGACGGGTTCGTGCTTGATGAAACCGTCCGAACGATCACGGTGAAGGAGGGCGAAACCACCGAGGTTGTGATAGACAACATTCCCATGCGCGGGAGAATCCAAATAACGAAGAAAGCCTCCGATTATAACGACATCACCAAGGACAAGAAAGGAGCCTTGCTGGGAGATGCCGTATTCGAGATCTTTGACAGCCACAACAAGGTAGTTGATCGGATCGAAACGGATCGCCGCGGCGTCGCAACGTCCAAGCCACTCCCGTTGGGGACTTACGGAATCCGCGAGATTACCGCTCCGAAGCATTACCTGCTTAATGACAAGGTTTTTTGCGCGGAAATCAAGCTGCACAATGACCTGATCCTGTTCGAGGTGCTGGACGAACCGGCCGATATTTCGGTCACAGTACAGAAGTACGGCAACTACGAGGCGATTCCGGGCCAAAACATCCGGTACGATTTTAAGGACATTGCCAATACTTCCACCGTGGAGCTTGACGACTTCTACTTCCATGACGCCATCCCCACAGACGCGGTGCGGCTCGTTTCCATTTCCACCGGCACATACAATGAGCGGCTGACCTACAAGGCGCTCTATAAGACCAATCAGCGCGATTACCGCGTGCTGGAGGACAAACTGAGCACCAAGACAGTCAACGAGATCGACTGCCGCCGGGAAACCTTGAAGCTCAAAAACGGTGAGTACATCACCGATATCAAGTTTGAGTTCGGGACGGCGCAGCCGGGATTTAAGGAAGTGACACAGCCCTTCATAATCTGCACGGTCAACGGCGATCTTCCGAACGAATACCGCTTTACCAACCGCTGCGACGCGGGCGGACGGAGCCCGTCCGGCAGCCAGCGCGAGGATGAATGGGCCATAGCGAAGGACGCCTGGGTGACGATTATTTACACCAACCCCAATAAGGGGCCGCTCCCGAAAACGGGTTTTTAACCGGTAAAAACCGAATTTTTCAGTTTTAAGCGGGGCGGGAATTTCTCCCGTCCCGTACTTGTCCAATTAACTGGGAGGTCGATAAAATGCGAAAACTCATTGTCCGGCTCTGCCCGGATTTAGGCAGACTCTACTTCGTATTCATGCTGATTCTGCTCCTGCTCATCTATTTCACCATTCCCGTCTACGCTGTCGAGGATATGTGGACGGTCGCCAACCGGATCATCAAGGATGTCTATACAAAAATCGCCGGCATCAGCACCGTCCTGGCCGGGCTCATGAGTGCCGTGGCGGTCGTCGGCGCGAAGCTCTCCAACAACCAGCACAAAGTCGATCAGGCTTGGGATTGGCTTAAACGGATATGGGTCGCTTGGGCTGTAATTAACGGGATTGGGGCATTTTTAGCGTACATAGTCCCTATGTTCCAGGGTCTCGCAACGCTGGATGTTTGATGTAAATTGACAATTAAAACTGTCAAAAAACAATTATCCTAACAATTTCACAATTAAAATGTTAGGCAGCAACAAAGGAGGTGATCGCTTTCAGGGGAACGACAATACCCAAAATACTCTTTGTACTTTTACCGCAGTATTATTTTTCCGCGTCAGTCGTTTTCGTCCGCGTTATCAAAAGGATTTTCATATGGTTTCAGATTCGTTTCTTCCCATGTAACGCCGTATGGGGCGCCGCCGGATGTATAGCCGGCGATAAAGAAAAACCGGTCGTCGCTGTCGGGGAACATCTCCGCAACGTTCAGCGCCCCCTCCTTTTTCAGCCTCCGTGCTTCCCGCTTAGCCTCCAGCATTTCCCGGCGTTTCCTCTTTTTATTATGCTCCTGTATTACTTTATTGCGCTCCGCTTCATGAAATTTTTGTATTTGCTCCTCAGTGAGCGGATAATTCAGCATTTTGAGTTCTTCAAGCGCGCATTTTGGCTCAATATGAAAACGCTTGCGATAGGCTTTAATAATATTTTTGCCCTGGACGGATATATCGTATTCCTCCAGCCATTTCGGCGCGATTTTCAAACGCTCGGATTGCGGAAGCGGCTGCTTGCGCTGTGTTTTCCGCATAACGACGTTCTGCCGACGCCGCTTTTGCTTTTGCTTCTTTTTCAGCTTTTTATCAGATTTATCTACATCCGGAAATGATGCTTCATTCTGCGGATATGTTTTTTCGCTGTCCGGCATTTATGTTCGCTCCCTCTGTAAAATAGCCTAACTAATATTATAACACAAAAGCGAAATATATGAAGTATATTTCGAGGCGGTGTAGCCGCCATAACGCGCAGCGGTATCTTTTGATGTTTCAAGGTTCCCGGGACCTGTTCGAAATCTCTGATTTCGGTAACGGGTGGGGTTCTTATAACAGAAAACAGATATTTTTACAGAAAAATAAATTCGTATAGAATCTCCGTCCGACTCTCATGAAAGCAGGTGAAACGGTTGCTTGAAGGACTGATGAAAGGGCTGGCCTTGTGGCTGTACGGCCTGTTTCTCGAAATCGTGGAATTTATAGCGGATTCGCTTTTACAGGTATTCAACATGGATCTTGCGTATTTCGAGGCAAATGTGCCGGTCACCCGGGAAATCGTAAGCATTATCATAGCGGCGGGCTGGGCGATCCTGATCGGCAATCTTGCGTTCCAGGCAATGAAAAGCATGATGTCCGGCATCGGATTTGAGGGGGAGGACCCGAAGATCCTGTTTTGCCGGACATTCGTGTTCTCGTTCCTGCTGCTGGCCAGCCGCCAGATCTGCGAAATCGGGCTCGGGATGACAAGCAAGCTCAATACCCTGCTGCAAACGCCGGACGCTGTACGCCTGTCGCTGCCTCCGCTTGACATCTTTGTAATCCCCGGCTCGTGGCTGCTGGTTATCATCATGGGCATTATCCTCATGTTCCAAATCGTCAAATTCTTCTTTGAAATCGCTGAACGGTATGTGGTGCTGGTGATGCTGACCATCTTAGCACCGCTGGCCTTTGGCGTCGGCGGCAGCAAGAACACCGAGGATATTTTCAAGGGATGGGCGCGCATGTTCGGCTCCTCCTGTTTGATGATGCTGTTTAATACCGTATTCCTGAAGCTATTGCTTTCTGCCATGAGCAACATGCCGTCGGCGGCGGGAATGCTCCCGTGGATGCTGCTGGTGGTGGCAATCGCCAGAGTGGCGCGCAAGATCGACGAAATTGTCGCCAGAATTGGCCTCAATACTGCCCGAACCGGCGATCCGATCGGCCGGGGCGGCATTATGTATCCCATCATGGTGGCGCGGACATTGGGAGGAATTGTCTCCAAAACGGCAACCGCGGGCAAAACGCCCTCCGGCACGCCACCCTCCGGCAGGCAACCGGGCGGCGGCACGACTTCATCCCCACCTCCTCCGCCACCGCCTGCACCCGGCCCCGCTTCCGGAGGCGCCGCGCCGCAACAGCCGCAGTCAAGCACCGGCGGGATTTCAGCACCTTCCGGTATGAACGGCGCCGGAACATCCGGTCCCGCATCCGTGCCGCCGGGGGCGCAGCCCGCCATGTCCGCTACGATGCCCGGTTCCGGAGGAACAGGAAAAGAGCCTCCGCCATCGCGTCCGCCGGTCGGCGCCGGCAAAAACGGCAGGAGGCCCGGTATATTTGGGAACAGAAGTGAACAATCGGACGCGGCCGGTTCCGACAGGACAGGCTCCGGAAAGCCGCCGCTATCGGTGGACAGCGCAGTTCCAGGCGGTATTCATACGGAACGGCCGGAAAATGACCGGCCACCGTTATCCGTGGATAGCCGCACGCCGGATTCCGCAGGGGCAGACAGAGCAAACGCGCAGAAGCGGGCAAAGCCGCGGAAATCTGCCAATATAGACATTTTCCGAGATGACGACACAATATCCGGGTCGCATGGAGCAGGCGGGCATCGCCCCGCTCCCGCAAATGTAGGGCGTCCGGCGGCTTCCTCCGGGCAATCGTCCCGCACAAGCGGCGGCTCGCAAACGGTTTCCCACACGGATACGCGCAGCGCGAGGGTTCAGCGGAACGTGCAGGAAAGCTGGGGAAATACGGCGAATGTCCAAAACGCGGCGGCAGCGCCGGGAACAGGATCTCCACAGGCACCGCCGTCCCGGGCGTCATCCCCGGGCGCGGGCAGAATCGGCGGACTGAGCCAGTCTGGTGGATTGAATCAAAGCCAGCCTCATTCCGGAGGGGCGACCGTTCCGGGCGCGGCCCATAGACCGGCGTCCGCTGTTACCCCTGCTCCGCGAAATATAGGATATTCCGAAGCTTCTGCCGGCGGCGCTTCACCGCGCCCTACTCCCGCCGACGCAGGAGTCACAAGGCGGAATACATATGCAGCGTCCGGCGGGAACCGTCCTGCCGCGCATACCGATAGCCCATCTAGCGCATCGCGGCAAGTGGCAAGAGCGGAGAGCGGCACTCCCGCGTCGGCTTCCACGCGGCCAGGCAGTTCCGAAAATACGCAGGCCGCACACCCCATGCGGTACAGGCGGGTAGAGAGAAATATGCGGCAGCAACCGGATAATACCGATGGGCAGGATACGGGGCAGTCAGGCGCAAGGCCCGCGCCCGGCGTCCGCCCTCCGGGGCGCGGCCCGTCTCCGGGAGGAGGTAACCGTCCGTGAGCAATGAGCAGAATAACGGCGGTCTTGCCTCCAAAGCGGCAAAGCTGGCGCAGCTTACCAAAGGGATCGCCGAGACGATCGAGGGCGGCTTGTCCGGCGGCCTGCACGGCGCCGCCATTGCCGCCGTGAAAAACTTCGCCCCGCAGCTTATCAAGATTGCCGCCATTATCATAATCGTGCTGCTGTTGTTACCGGCAATACTCTTTTTCGCGCTCCCCAGCAGCCTTTTCCAATGGCCGTCGGTAAACGAGGCCGACATCGCCGCCATGAACGCGCAGGCGGAATATATAAACGGCCTGTATGTAAGGATGGAAAGCTTCGCGCTGGAGGAAGGCGAAAAGATTGTAGACAGCCTTTCCGCCGGGTATGATGATGTTGTCGTCCACATGGATCTGGGCGGTATAAGCCGCAACTGGCTCACCGCGATCTGCTCGGTTATGCACGATCAGGAAATGGGTCGGATCGACGAAAACGCTGTAAAAAATCTGGTTCGGCAAAATCTCGATTATTCCTATACTACCGAAACCTATGAAGTGAATACCGGGCGGACGGATGGGAACGGAGATCCCATTACGGAAACCAAAACCCGCATCATCATCAATATCTGGACGATTACGCCCGATGCGCTGATGGATAGGCTGGGATTCACCCAGTTTCAAAAGGAATGGGCGCGGTTTATTTATGATAACATCAACGATTCCCAGCTTGTCGATCCTAATGATCCGGACTATCCCGCCGGGGAGCTTATCAATTACGGAGACCTCGTATTTACTGACGGAAGCCGGGCGGTAGTTTATTACAACCAGACCGACGCGCGCTGGGGAAATGAGATGTATGGCAAGACGCACACGATCGCCGTGGCGGGCTGCGGTCCCACCGCGCTGGCGATGGTGATATCCTCCATGACCGATACCATGATAAACCCGAAGGAAATGGCCGATTGGTCGTATGAGAACGGATACTGCGCCGAGGGCAACGGCAGCTATCACGCGCTGATCCCCGACGGCGCAAGCCATTTCGGTCTCAGCGTGACAGGCGCCACCGCCGCAGACGGGCAGAAGATCATAGACGCGCTGGCGGAGGGCAAGCTGGTGGTGGCTCTCATGGGCCCCGGTCATTTTACGGTGTCCGGGCATTTCATCGTCCTGCGCGGCGTCACGAGTGAGGGGAATATCCTGGTGGCCGATCCTGTCAGCGTACGCAAGACGGAAATGGAGTGGGATATACGGATCATCCTTGGCGAAGCCAGCCTGAAAGCCGTTGCCGGCGGGCCTTTTTGGATAATAGATTAGCGACATATTTCTTCACTGCAAAGTTCCCGCTTAATTTTGGATTAGGCGGGTTTGCTTTGCCTTTGCAGACTGATTGGTGTATAATGGGTTCAATTGTAGTAATCCTTGGAAAAATGTCTTGGAACGCTTTGAAACGATGCTAAAGTATGGTATATCATAGCTGATTATGAAACGCCCGATAAACGGTGCTGGACGCATCATAGCAATAATGGGCAACTCGGCTAGGGAGCAAAAATAGAGAAATTACAAAAGCTAATAGCTGTATGTTATCTTTTTCTGTAAGCAATGAATAAACAGAAACCGTAATCACAACTGAGAGGATATGTATTGTATGAGCGAGAATATTATAAAAATTCGAGATGATCACCAGCAGCTTCGCTTTGTCGCAGACGGTGACAAATATACAATTGCTTCTGACTCTGATAGTGTACCGAAATTATCATGGCTTCCAGATAATGTTGCTGACTTTACTATATCAGATCTACGCAAAGGGATAGAACCATGGTTGGCTTCGTTGTTTCAGTCAGAGCACCTCTCTGTTTTCGTAGGTAGTGGATTGACTACTGCCCTTCAATATATGGCTGGTGTTACTCCACCTGAGGGCATGAATGTGCCAACCCTCGCTTCCATGTATGCTGATCAAATCAAAACATTCGCTGATAATAGCGTTCAGGTTACAGATCGCGGTAAGGCAAATATTGAGGATTACATACGCGTGATGAATGAGTTGCTTTGCGGCTTGAAAATAATGGGAAATGGCACCGAGTTCGATAGTTTGCAAAATGAACTAGACGATATTCTTAATAAGTTTATTCTTGGAATATCGGAAAGCGAACGCAGTATCGCTGAAGCACAAGCCAAAAAGCGAGAAGAAGTATTTCATTGCCTCATTAGTTTTTTGATGAGTTTTGCCAGCCGTACTGGTACACGGGATAGGTTAAACATCTTTACAACCAATTACGACCGACTGATTGAAGCAGGAGCAGAGATAGCGGGGCTACACTTAATAGACCGATTTATTGGCAGTCTATCACCGATTTTTCGATCATCACGTTTAGATATTGATATGCATTATAACCCTCCCGGCATAAGGGGAGAACCACGTTATTTGGAGGGAGTTGCACGTTTCTCAAAATTACATGGTTCCATAGATTGGGTGGAGTCAGAAAAAGATATTCGTCGGATAGGTTTACCGTTCGGAGCCATCGATATCAACTCTTATTTAAATGCGCCGGGATTGTATGGCGCATCAATCAACAAGATAATGATTTATCCCAATGCCTCGAAGGATCGGGAAACTACAGAATATCCTTTCGTAGAGCTGTTTAGAGACTTTGCAGCTGCTGTTTGTCGGCCAAATAGTACGCTGGTAACTTATGGCTACAGTTTCGGCGATGATCACATAAATCGTATAATTCGTGATATGCTGACTATACCTTCGACGCATCTAGTTATAATATCCTACGATGATAGCACTGGCAGAATTGATCGATTTTACCAATTACGACCCGCACAGATTACATTAATGATAGGTGCTGCATTAGCGGATATCGGAGCATTAACAGAGCATTTCTTACCTAAACCTGCAATTGATAGAGCTTCTATACGCATGTCTGAGCTTCTGAAACAGCGGTATTCTACGTACAGGGAAGAAACCTATTCAAGCGATAAAACATCTATGAAACACATCGAAGAAAGCGGTGAATAGTAATGTTTTCTCCAATGGAATATGCGGACTCGCTCCGCATAGGAAGTGTAGATTTTGTTTCACCAAATGAAGTCAAGGTACTATTGGATATTGAATCACCAAACAATATAGCGCTTAATACCGGAACCCCTCGTCCTTTTCCACGAATCAACAGCTATGTATTACTGCCTGGAGACAACGGTTTTCTAGTAGCTCAAATTGAATGGATTACTATCGAACACTCATCGTTTCCGAAGAGAAAAGGTATGCAAGACTTTGGCGTCATTGATTTACCATTTCCTGTGAGAAAAATGAGCTTAAATCCTTTGGGCGTATTACGGATTAAAAATACAAACGCTGTTGAGCCAGAATATGAATTTTCGCGAGGGGTTGAAACATTCCCTACAGTCGGCGACCCTGTTATATTACCAACGCAGAAGCAGCTGCGTTCAATAGTTGAGTCTGGTGAAAATCGCAGAGTAAAGATTGGGACAAGTCCCCTTGCCGCTAATGCTGATGTATCAGTTGATCCTGATCGATTGTTTGGTCGGCATTTAGCGGTATTGGGTAATACTGGAAGTGGAAAATCATGCTCTGTTTCTGGATTAATCCGTTGGTCAATAGAAGCGGCAAAGCGTGAAACTAAGAAAGAATCAGTAAATGCACGCTTTATAATATTAGACCCGAATGGAGAATATTCGCAAACATTTAGTGGATTGTCTGGAGTTAATATTTTTTCTGTAGGTGCGCCAGAACAGGCGATTAATAGCATGCATCCATACTGCGTTAATCCACTTTATATTCCGATTTGGTTTTGGAATAGCGCGGAATGGTGTGCATTTACACAGGCCAGTGCAAAAACACAACGTCCAACTCTCATTCAAGCATTAAGAGCAGTAAGAGACGGACGACTTGATATTGAAGTAACGCACAGTCAGGATATGCGAAGATTTTTAAGAACCCTTGTATCGATATTGACAATAGAAATACATGAAGGAAGTCCATGGGGAACTTTCCCCAAAAACAAGTCATTTGCGGAAAAACTCCAAAACTGGGAAAGGGAACTAAACAGTATTCCATCGGATTCTTCCGCCAGCTTTTCATCCGAGGAGCAATCAGCCTTGTTTCGTCTTAATGAAAAAATAAAGCAAATAAATGATTCCCAACGCATACAACAATATCCGTCAAATCTTTTTCAAAAGACTGATATCTATGAACTGCGAAAGCTTGTATCGGAAGCGCATTCTGCTTTTGGCGGCTCTGATATGGATGTATTTCCTATTGATGCCGATATTCCTCGACCTTTTACCGGCGAACAATTGTTGCGCAGTATCGAGGCAACCGCAGAAATTACGCAATCATCCGTGAATTATATAGAGCCATTACTTATGCGCATTAGAACACTGCTATCTGATACAAGATTAAAAAATATTACAAATTGTGAGTCTGATTTTACTCTTGAAAAATGGCTGAACCAATATATCTATAACGGGAATACACACGAATCGTCAATAAATATCATAGATTTATCACTCGTTCCATCAGAAGTCGTCCACATTATTACCGCAGTCATAGCCAGAATGATTTTTGAAGCATTACAGCGCTACAGGAAGCAAAATAATGGCGAAACTCTCCCCACTACACTCGTAATGGAAGAAGCGCATACATTCATTAAACGATATCAAAGCGACTCCGAGGACGCTACGGCATCTGCTATGTGCACACAAGTGTTTGAAAAAATCTCTAGAGAAGGACGTAAATTCGGGTTAGGTCTTGTTCTATCTTCTCAGCGTCCAAGCGAATTGTCTCCTACGGTTTTGTCGCAGTGCAATACATTTTTGCTTCACCGTATCAGTAATGATCGTGATCAAGAACTGGTAGCAAAGCTTGTACCAGATAACTTGCGGGGTCTGCTTCGCGAATTACCTTCATTGCCTTCGCAACGTGCAATCTTATTGGGATGGGCATCTGAACTCCCAGTTATGGTGCATATGAACAGCTTACCTGACGCTCATAAGCCACAATCTAACGACCCTTATTTTTGGGATGTTTGGACTTTAAAAAAGCAAAGGCCGGTTGAATGGAATAAGATTGCGGATGAATGGCAACAGAATGATGTGCAACCCAAAAGTTTTATACTTAACGAGGATGAAGTAGCAGATATTGATCTTCAACAAGCGCAGGAAAGCGATGAATACGAATTGCCATTTTAGGCATTTGCGGCCTCGCTCAAGAATAACCGTATCCAAACGATCTGCATCTTGGATAGAATCTTGAGCCGCCCATTATGTTTAAATAACTGAAGGGTCATGACACTTCTGCTAACCCATATTTATCTAATCTGGCTCTATAGCTATGATAGACCTCTAACCGCTAGGAGAATCGGTAAATGAATAAAGACAAAAAAAGAATGATGAAAGGTTATAGGTTGGACACTAAGGATGATTTTGTGTTTTATCTATATCAGCTAATTTGTAGATGTTACAAGATGCTCAAAAAGCAGGATTTATATTTGGATAGGTTATCTGCATACCTCAGTGAAGTGCAATCAAAAAATGTCATCATTGCTACAGATAAGATTGATATTCCATATAATGATTACACTGATTTTCTGGCCCTGTTAAGTCACGTGGAAACTGGTTTGCTAAATATAATTGGTGATTTACAGGATAGCTCGTTGTCTTACTATAAATTTAGAAATATAGTCGCCAAAAGAAAGAAAAAAGGCATACTGCACTTTGAAGTCAGTGATATAAGCGAAGAAGTATTGGATATACTCAAACGTTTTAATTCACATAGAAACTTTCAAAATCACATTCCAGAATCATTGATAACATCAGAGGCAAAACTGATGGACACAGGTAAATTAACAGAAATAGAGCTCAATCCATGCGCAATATGGTTTCATGAGTTTTGCACACTGGAATTTGTTGATGATATGTATCAATCGTACAAAGATATGAACAGGCAAGCCTATATTGTTTTTAATAGTATGAAAGTTGATATTGAATGCCTTCTTGGACATAAATTTGTTATTATCGATATTCCTATAAAAGTTAGCCGAGGAATCGAGCATTTAGCCCCTGTTAAATTGGCCGCTGATATTCAAGGGCTTCATTAGCAAACATCCCATTATTCATATTTTGTAGCCCTCGGCAGACGACGCTGTACACGCCATGTTATCAATTTATAGCAATAGCATGGGAAATGAGATTGACTTTCTAATTTTAGATTGGAGATGAAGCATATGGGTTTACCAGTAACCAAGCATGGGGAAATTATTTCAAAAGATATTAGAAGCGATATATCAAAACGTTATTGCAATGTGACACGTGCAATAAACTATGAATTTCGGAATAGCCAAAGTGAAACACAACATAGCCTTTATGTAGGATCTTATGGGCGCGGAACAGCCATTAACACGAGTGATCTCGACATTCTGGTTGAATTGCCACAAAGTGAATATAGCCGTTACGATATTGCAAAAGGCAATGGACAATCTCGCTTGCTTCAGGCCGTTCGCGGTTCAATATTAACCATCTATCCGCGTAGTGATATTAGAGCAGACGGGCAGGTAGTGAAAATCGAATTTAGTGATGGTATGCGATTTGAAATTCTTCCTGCCTTTGGCCAATGGGACGGTACATATAAATATCCCGACACAAATATGGGCGGAAACTGGCAGCCTACAAATCCAAAAGCCGAACAAGATGCAATGAAGCAAAAAAATAACAATAGCAACGGTTTGCTTTATGATACTTGTAAGCACCTTCGGCGTGTAAGGGATGAACGTTTCAGCAGTTATCACCTGTCAGGAATTGTGATAGACAGCTTTGTATTTACTGCAATAGGAAACTGGAGGTGGTTATCTGAAGGTGAAACATCGACATCTGCATGGGGCGATTATGAACATGTTTTACTTGATAGTTTTAATCAAAAAACAGCATGGCAATCGACACTCATCTTGACCGCCCCTGGAAGCGGACAGACAGTAGATGCAAGCAGCAGTCTTGAATGTTTGAAAAAAGTTTTGAACTTTATTGCTGAATGATAGTAAATGGGGGGAATCCATGGTGCACAACTCACTGTCTCATAAAGAGGACTTAAAAGTTCAAGTTCGCGAGGCGTATGGGCGATTAGTTTATACTTATACTACACATTTGAAGCAGATAGAGTTGCTTACTAAGAAAAATCAAAAAATCAAATGTTGGCAAATTGGACTTTCCGCTATTTCGACCGGTGGATTCCTTAGTGCTGTGATTACCAATCAAATTATATTGGCATGGATTGGCGGTATCGTGTCAACTATTTTACTCGGAGTGAATCTATTTTTCAAGGAATTTAATCTTGCTGAAGATATTAGGAAACATCGCACAATAGCTGATGATTTATGGATTGTTCGAGAAAGATATATCTCTCTTCTTACTGATTTCAATGTGCTGGAAGAAGAAGCAATCATGCAGAAAAGAGATGAACTTCAAGAGCGCACAGCAGAAATTTACAAGGTTGCTCCCTCGACAAACTCCAAAAGCTATGTTGCGGCACAGACGGCTCTCAAAAAAGACGAAGAACAGCTTTTTGAAGCATCAGAAATTGATAAAATACTACCTGAACATTTGCGGGAAGGAAATGTTCGAAATCACAAGGACGATCATTAGCGTTGAGTCTACAAGTTATCCATAACCATCTGCATCTTGCATAGAATTTTTGAATGGCTCATTATGTTTATCACTATGCGACATATTTTAACTTTCCCATGATCCATAATAACTGAAAGGTCTTACGATTTCCGCTAACCCATATAATGTTATAAGCATAACCCTTGGTTATAGGTTATAGATTCAGTCGTATCGGCTGATATAACATAAAATCCCGATATATAAAAAGTCGAGTATAAGAATACTCGGCTTTTTTGCATCTCAAAATGGAGTGATAAACAAATGCGACGACGGATGCGTCTTTTGCGTGAAAAACACGGTATTCCCATCATGGAACTTGGCCGCTGCTGCGATGTGAGCCAGCAGAGGCTCACTCAGATCGAACTGGGGAGCGCCAATACGACCACGCACATGAACCGGCTGGTGGAAACGGCGTTTGTCCGCCTCATTGCGGCAAGGCGGCGTGAGCTGGCCGCGCTGGAGAAGGATTTTCAAATATACAGGAAATGCCTTTTAGACTTTGTTGAAGAGGAGGAATGTGAAACATGAGCTATCAAAATTGGCACATCCCCGCCAACTACACCGACGCGGGAAAGCTGTTCGGCATGTTCGCCATCAGAAACGCCGTGGAAGCCGCCATACTGGCGGGGCCGTGTATCTTTTGCAGCCTGCGGTTTTTGCCGTTTTCCATTACCACTAAGATTATTGCCGCGCTGGTGGCGGGCATCCCTTTGGGCGGCTTCGCGCTGATCGGAGTTAGGGACGACTGCCTTTCCCGGTTTCTCTCGACATGGTGGCGCTGGCGGCGCGGCCGGGGCGTAATTACCTTTCGCGGCTCGCCGGATAAAGATAACAGGAGGAGGCGCGGCAAATGAACTTAAAACAGCTTTTATTCGGCAGGCAGGCCCCGCATGTACAGTCCAGGCAATATCCCCACAGTACCCAGAAATGGATACCCGTCCAGGATATCCGGGACGGGATTGTTATTACCAAGGACGGTCGCTACGTCAAGATATTGGAGGTGATGCCGGTCAACTTTCATCTCAAATCCTTAATTGAGCAACAGAACATCATCTACTATTTTTCCGGCTACCTGAAGGTCGCGCCGGATAATCTGCAAATCAAGATCATCACGCAAAAGGCGGATATTGCGGGCTATGAGGCCCGAATGTGGAACTTTTACGAAAACGAGCCGGTGGCAAGCTGCCGTGAGATGATCGAGGATAACATTAACGAGGTGCGCTATCTTGCCGCCAACGAGGCGGTGACACGGCGTTTTTTTCTTGTCTTTCAGCACGAGGCCCGGATGAAAACCCGCGCCGCCACGGTGGAGGCCGTCGCGGAGCGGCTGCGGGATGAGGAAATGACCGCCCGGCGGTATCTGGATATGTGCGGGCTTCAGGTGCGGGACGTACCCTATGCCGATAATTTTCAGCTGGAGCTACTGTACGGCCTGATTAACCGCAGAACCGCGCGCAATACCCGGCTTCCGGTAAGCGTATTCGACATGGTGGGCGAGGTCGGCGGCGAACGGGAAGGCGAATGGGAAAATCTTCTGGATTGGAGTGAGGACAGCGATGCAGAGTGAACGGCGCAAGCTCAGAATACGGCCTAAAACCGTTATCGAAGGGGGACAGGAATATGAAACAGCGCAGCCCGTATCTGATCTATTTATGGAGGAAAGCCCATATCTTCCGGAGCTGCCCCGTACCCCGGAGCGGCGGCGTCCGCCCCGTCAGCCATGGGGAATCGAAGCTGTGGAGGAAACAAAGAAAAACCGGGTGAAAAAGACAAAAACCCCAAAAGAGAAAGCGCCCCGCAATCCTCTTTTCGGCGGAAACCGAAAAAAAGGCAATGTAAAACAAAGCCCAAAAACAAAGGATATGCCCGCGGGCAACGAAAAAAAGAAGAAGCGGATATTTCCATGGCAAAAGGAAAAGCAGCCCGACATATCCCCGGTGGAATCCGGCGCCTTGACTGTTCTAGATCTGCTGGCGCCGGCTTCGGCGGACTTCGGGAGCAGGGACTATGTAGTCGTTGACGGAGTGTACCACGCCTATCTCTACATCACCGGATACGGATATACAACTATCGTCGGCAACGGCTGGCTCAATCCGCTGATTGAAGCCGGAGAGGACGTAAACATCAGCTTCTATATCCGGCGGCAGGCAAAGGACAAAATCCTGTCCAGCATCGCCAAAACCACCATGATTAACCGCTCCCGGATGCGGGATGTCGGTGATACCCGGCAGGATTATGAGGAGCTGGACAGCGCCATTAACAGCGGCATGTACCTCAAGGAGAACATCAACCGGGGCGGCGAGGACTTTTACTATATGCACACACTGATTGAAATGGTGGCGCAGGATGCCGACGCGCTGGAACAAAGCGTCTCCAAAGTGGAAACGCTCTGCACATCGCTGGATCTCGTGTGCCGCCGCTGCGATTACAAGCAGGAGCAGGCGTTTTTGTCCTCCCTGCCCCTGCTGGCATTGGATCCCGACATCGAGCGCAAAAGCCGCCGAAACGCCCTGACCTCCGGCGTGGCGGCGGCGTTCCCGTTCTCATCCTTTGAGATTTGCGACCAGAGCGGCATCATGCTGGGGATCAACCTGCATAACCGCTCGGTGTGTATGCTGGACATCTTTGACGCCACCAAATACGCAAACGCCAACATGAGCCTGCTGGGGATGAGCGGCGCGGGCAAGACCTTTCTTTTGCAGCTCATCGCCATGCGGCTGCGCCAGCAGGGGGTACAGGTGATGATCCTCGCGCCGCTTAAAGGCTTCGAGTTTCGCCCCGCCTGCGAAGCCATCGGCGGGAAATATATCAAAATCTCGCCGTCCTCCGACGATTGTATCAACATCATGGAGATACGGCGCTCTACGCTGGACACCGATGCCGAACTGGGCCGCGACCGGGGCGACAGCCTGCTTGCGGATAAAATCGCAAAGCTGCATATCTTCTTTGCTTTGCTCAAGCCGAATATCACGGATGAAGAGCGCAACTACCTGGACAGCGCGCTCGTGGACTGCTACGGCCGATTAGGGATCACGCACAGCAACACCTCTCTTTACGGGGAGGACGGCCGCTTCAAGCCCATGCCGATCTTAAAGGATTTATATGAAGTTTTACGGGAAAATCCCGACACGAAAAGCCTGTCGGTGGTGCTCAGCCGGTTCGTCACCGGCTCGGCGTCAAGGCTTGGACAGCATACCAACGTCGATCTCGATAACAAGTACATCATTATGGACATATCCGAAATGGGGAAAGACCTTTTGCCGCTCGGGATGTTCCTCGCGCTGGATTACTGTTGGGACAAATGCAAGGAGAGCCGGGTACAGAAAAAGGCGCTGATGCTGGATGAGCTTTGGTGTCTGATCGGCGCCTCCTCCAATCCGCTGGCGGCGGATTATGTTCTCGAAATTTTCAAGGTTATCCGGGGCTACGGCGGCTCGGCGGTCTGCGCCACTCAAGACCTTAACGATTTCTTCGCGCTGGAAAACGGCAAGTACGGCAAGGCCATCATCAACAACAGCCGGACTAAAATCGTTCTGCCGCTGGAGGAGGACGAAGCTATGCGGGTCAAAGAAGTCTTGGGGCTTTCGGATGAAGAAACCATGCAGATCATCCGGAACAAGCGCGGCGAGGGTCTCCTCTGCGCCGGGCACAATCGCATCAGCGTGGCATTTCAGAGCACCAGGCTCGAGTACGGCAACATTACGACACAAAGATCCGATCTGGAGAAGCAGATGCAAGCCAAAAAAGAGACAAACGCCTGAAAATCATTCGTTGTTTAACCGCCGCGGCCTCACTTCCCGGGGCTGCGGTTGTAAATTTTAGTACAAAGGAGTTTTAATCATGCCGGTAAAGAAGAAAGAAACGGATGGGTTGGTTATTTCCATCCCGGTAATCAACGAACAGCACATTACCGTAAGGATCATTGGTGAAACGCCCCTGGTGGTTCACAATTGGTCCCAAAAAGCCAAACAGGAAATGCTCGATAAGATGATGCAGAAGGCAAAGAACAAAAAACACGATATCCGTAATCCGGTAGAGGATTTCATCGAATCGCTCTATTGGCTGGAGGGCAAGCCCGCGGAATACACCGAAGAGGCATATGCCGCTGCGCTCCAAAAAGGCGCGCGCTTCGGCTTCCCCGCTACTGCCTTTAAGGCGGCGGCCGTTTCAGCCGGCTACCGGGCCGGGCTCACAAAGGATAAGGTCAGCACCAACGGCTCTTTCCATATAAACAGGGATTTTGTCGAAATATACGGCACGCCCGTTATGCGCGAGGACATGGTGCGCGTATCCAACGGCGCTCCCGACATCCGGTATCGGGGTATGTTTCCTGAATGGGAGGCCGAAATTGAGCTCAGCTACAACGCCAACGTCATTTCCGCCGAACAGCTCGTCAACCTCATCAATTACGGCGGGTATGCCTGCGGGATCGGCGAATGGAGGCCGGAAAAAGGCGGTGACTGGGGCCGCTATCATGTTATGACCGAGTAAATAGAACATCGTACACGTCATGGCAGGTCTTGGCGTGGTTTGTCCCGGATTGGCTGGTCAAATTGCGTTTGGGCAGGACATGGTTAGGTCAGGAGAGGCGCGTCAAGGCAGACAAGGTGAGGTATTGGCGGAGTATGGTACGATCAGGCGCGGCGAGGTTGGCGCGGTTTGATAAGGTCTGTTCCGTCTGGGTCGGGTTCGGCTGGCTTTGGTAAGGCAGGCGCGGCTAGGTCGGACTAGGTATATTGTGGTGCGCCCTGTTCCGGCGAGGCAAGGCAAGGCAAGATCTGGTGAGGCAAGGCATGGCAAAGCGTGGCAAGGCAGGCTTGGCGGGGCAACGCAAGGTTTGTTTGGGATTGGCGTGTTGAGGCGTGGCAGGCACAGCAGGGCCAGCCCGGATTAGGTGCGGTGAGGCGCGGCTTGGTAAGGTTTGGCGGTTTGGATTCAAATAAATACAAGGGAGGCTTTATCTTGCAATCGCAGATGATATATAAATGGTCCGTCCCGGTCTACCCCATGGACGCGCAGACGGCTGGAATGGAGCTTGAAAGGATCACGGAAAAGCGCGGCTCTCTTAAACCGTCCTATGTGGTCGAGGAAAGCAGGTATACAGGCGCCGCGCTGCATAAATGCTTTGAGTGGAATAACAGGAAAGCCGCCGACAAGTACCGATGCCGCCAGGCACAGGATATTCTCCGGAATATCGTCGCCGTTAAAATCGGGCGGATCGAAACGCCGCTGCCTATCCGGGCCTTTGTGAATATCCGGAAAGACCACGAATATGTCCCGGTCATTCATGTTCTGAATACGCCGGTTCTGCGGGAAAACATGCTGAACTCCGCCATGCGGGAACTCGAAAGCTTTCGTCGCAAATACATTGCGATTGAATCCCTGTCGGAGCTGATGGCAAGCATCGACCGCAGCATTCGGGATTATAACGGGCCGTGCGCGGAGAGAAAGAATCAATAATATGATATTTGCGAGGAGGTACGGTATGCCGAACATTACACGGGAACTGGAGAATATCCACGCTCTGATCCATAAGGCGTACTATCAAACAAACATACTCAAGACAATCGTAACCGGGTCAGATGAAGCGAGTCCGTATTTTTCCGCTGAACTGGACAAACTGGTAAACGGTCTGGAAACCACGGTCATGAGCGCCCGGAGCTTAAACGAGGCGTGTTACAGGGATATCCGGCCGATGGAGGAAAAGAATGCGGACTATGAGCGGCATTGGGCGAAAAACATGCCCTGCGGCAGAGTGAATGTGGACGAAAACGGATGGCTGCACATCACCCTCGATACCCTGCTGCCCCACTGCAAACGGGGTACAAGCCCCTGGCTGCGGGATACCCTTGCGAAACTGCTGCACGGATACAAACAGGGCGGCGGTCAGCTCCCGAAGTTTGAACGGGCAATGCTCATCATCAACGAGCACTGCGACGTCGGATGCAGGCAGGTGTACGATCAGGACAACAAGGCTTGGAAGGTTATTCCCAACGCCCTGAAAGGCCTGGTGATCGCGGACGACGATCAATTTTCCCTGGGCGTCGCGCTGATCTCCACGCTGGACGACGTGCCCGCCTGCCATATCCATGTGATGGACATGGCGGACGCCGGCGCGTACTTCTCCCTGTATCTGGGCGATTGCGGCTCGTATTTCAGCCGGTAAAGCGCCCGGTAAAGCGCCATGATTATGACAAAAGTGTGTCGGACGGGGTTTGCCGCCTCAATCATAAGCCCTTACCTGTATGATTGCTGCGCGTCTGGAACGCGGTTTCTTTATGCGCGGGAAAGCCCGGCCGCAAAAGCAAAGACAGGCAACCGGCCGGGTGTGGCCTCCGCAAAAGACCGCTTTTGGCCGGGTGTGCTCCGATATACCTAAGCGCATCCGGCCATGCTTTTGGGACCGTTTGGCGAAAAGATCGCCGAACAGGATAACGGCAGAACTTAAAGGAAATGGCACTATAAAGCCGTTTCTCTATTTCTTTTGCGCTTTAGCGCGATAACAGGCCGGGTGCGCTCCGCATCAAAAACCGCCTTTTTGCCCCACTGCCCTGAGCGCAGGAGGGGTAACTCCATAAAAGCGGATAAAATAAAGGATTTTTAGATAAGCCCAAAAAGACTTGAACCCATTGGGCGCACCAAGATAGGGGCGGGTTTGCCATTCGGAAAAAGGAGGTTGTTTAGAGTGTATCTCGGGAATTCGGATATGGAGCTGCTGCGGTTGGCGGCGTGGTGCAAGAACCTGCCTTCGGATATGGCGGGCAGCCTCCACACTCGGGTACTCGATCCGGCGTCCATCAGGCTGCTGGATCAGGCAGGACTCGCAATGATAACAAAGAACGGGCGGAGTGTCCGGCTTCGGGAAAAAGGATGGCGTTTCCTGCAACATCTGGATATCCAGTATCACAAGGACACCAGTTACCGTTCGGGTTACGGAAGGCGTATTGAGGGCGCTCGGATACTGCTGACTTTTTGGCGGGCCGGCTATGAGGTGTTCGCGTCCACGCTGGAGGACTTGGAGGGGCCGAGGGTATTCGCGCTGTCAATGGCTGCGCGGAGGGACGCGGCGCGCGGCGGCGACATCTGGGGCGGGGCAGGTTTCTGGGGGCTCGCTCGAATCGGGGATACCGTCGTGTCTTGCTACCATGTGACGGGGCATGAGAACGCGGCGCTTAATTACAGGAACGAAAAGGCCATGCTGGACAAGGCGGCCGCTTTACTTAAAGCAAGCGGCGCCATGATCTTCGCGGGCCTCGGTTATGAGAAGCTGATAAGGGCAATCGGGAATACCGCAATCTCCAAAGCCACGGGTAAAGGCGGACAGCGGACATTTGCCGAAATCTACCGGAACGCCGCCACACCGGTCCATCTTCTGGAGTGTTCCGACACGGGGGCGCTCCAGCTGCGCGTCATGGCGCAGGAGGATTACAGGAAACGGCTGGCGGACGTCGTACTCCAATACTACGGTCCCCCGCCGGTCGGCGTCACCGCCGCGGACGGTCTGCTGTGGATGCGGGACGAAGAATCGCTGCCCTGGCTGCTTGCCGTTGATATGGACATTTGCCGTATCGACCGGACATACCGGCAGGCCGTCGGCGCGGGTTACCCCGGACTGGTGCTGGTCTGCCTGCCGCCGCAGGAAAAGCCCCTGCTCATGTTATACGGGGACAAAAGGATTAAGTTCGTCGTTATCACGAGTGAGGATCTGCTCAGCGCCTTCGGATCGCTTCCGCTGCGCGAACCGCCCGGGCCGTATCTGGATGAGGAGGGAGGGATGATCGATGCCGCGCATCTCCCCGTTGATTGAAAAATGGGAGAATAAACTCTCTACAAAATTCCGCAAGCACCAAAGGAAGCTCAAAAACATCTGGCCGTTTCTCTTGATCGGCCTGTATTTCTACGGCGTGTTTATCAATTCCATCCGGCTGGGCACGGCGAAAACCTTTGCCGACCCAAGCGCCCCGCCCATCGAAAGCATTTGGGAATGGAACCCGGTGCTGAGTATCGCCGCCATCTTCACACCCACCGGGATCGGCGTTACCCTGTTCCTGGTGCTGATGACCTGCCTGATTACGAAAAAAGGATACAACTGGTTTTCCGGTTACAAATTTGAGCGTGACCCCAGGGGCTTTGACATTCTGCCCGACGGCACCCACGGAACCGGAGGCTGGATAAAGGAGAAACAAATGGAACTGATTTTGCAGCGCGGCAAGGCCGATGAAATCACCGGCACCATCTTGGGGAAAATCAAGGAGGACGGGGATGACGACGACAAATACTCCGTATATGTGGCCCCGAAGGAAAACCACAACCTCAACGACCATGTTCTCGTGTATGGCGCTTCGGGTACCGGCAAAAGCCGGGGATTTGTGAAACCGTTCATCCTGCAAGCGGCAAAACGCATGGAGAGCTTGGTGATGGTGGACCCCAAGGGTGAGCTTTTTGAAAGCACTTCGGAGTATTTAAGGGAAAAAGGATATCTCGTCCGGGTTTATAATCTTTTGGATCTGGAAAACAGCGACGGCTTCAACTGCATTTATGACATCGAGCAGGACCGGGAGCTGGTGCGGACGGTGGCGGACATCATCATCAAAAATACCAGCAACGCCAAAGACCGTCAAAACTTCTGGGAAACGGCCGAGCAAAACCTCCTTTCCGCCATGCTCTACTATATGGCGGACGCAAAGGACAAGGACGGGAACATGCTTCCTATCGAAAAACGCTCTCTGGGCGCCGTCTACAATATGCTGGCGCTTGAGCGATACGCCGGGATCGCGGATAAAATAAACGATCTGGATCCCGGTCATCCGGCTAAAGCGCCCTTTGATCTCATCAAAGAGACTCCCATCCAGAACCGCGCGAATATCGTGATGGGCCTCGGCAACCGCCTGGGCGTGTTCCAGAACCGGCTGGTGGACTGCGCCACCAAGTACAACGACATCGACCTCTCTCTCCCCGGACAGCGGCCATGCGCCTACTACTGCGTAATCTCCGACCAGGACAGCTCGCTGGAGTTTTTGAGCTCGCTGTTCTTTTCGCTGCTCTTCTCCCGTCTCACGGACTATGCGCGGCGGCATGGGCAAAACGGACGATTGCCGGTAAAGGTGAACATCTGCCTGGAGGAATTCTGCAACGTGGGCTACCTTAGCGATTCGTTTTTGCGGACTTTATCCGTTATCCGCTCCCGGAACGTGGCCTGCCAGATCATTATACAGGGAGTGGCGCAGATTTCCGACCGGTATCCCCACCGGGAATGGGAGGAGATTATCGGCGCCTGTGACTGGCAGCTCTTTCTCGGCTGCAACGACAACATGACCGCCGATTACATTTCCGACAAATGCGGGATGGTGACGATCCGGACGGATTCGAGCCAGATGCCGCAGCAGCCGCTTTTCTCCCCTGTGTACAGCACCACCCGTCCGTACAGCATCACCCGCAGCAGCACGCAGCGACCGCTCATGATGCCGGATGAGCTGCTCCATCTCGACAACGAGAAGTGCATCGTTCTCCCGCGGGCCCAGAAGCCCATCGAGCTTACCAAGATCACGCCGGAGGAGCTGCCCGCGTTTGGTGTGTTAAACCCATGCCGCGTGGTGGATCACATCCCCGCGTGGCGGGAGGCCGAGGCGGAATATGAGCGGATGCGTCAGGAGGCATTGGCTGCTGACGCGAAGGCTGCTAAGAAGTCCGAGGCTCTGCCCATTCCTCCCGCTGGAACAGGCAGGAAAGGCGCGGGTAAATCCGCCGCGAATCATCCGGACCAGCAGACCCTATACGATGTTTCCGGGACCGAAACTGTTCCTCCGAAAGCTGTAAAGAAAAAACCGCCCGGCGCCGAGATCATGGACGCGGCGTTCATGCCGGTCGGTTCGGACCAGTTGACGGCGGACGTATTCAGGGAATCCCTGATGCGGCAGCAGCCGCCTTTGCGCGGAGAGGGATATACCGGGGAGGACAACGAAAACAGCCGGGGGCAGTAACGCCTCCGGCTGTCGCTTGGTAAAGCTATTGGATATTTTCAAGGGATATATAATTGCCTTTTTTGTACTCCTCGCGGCCTCTCATAATAATAGCTTTTTCTTCACCCGTTAGATCCGTTTCAAGGATAATTGTGTCGTTCATCAGAACGGACAGAAGCGGCTTCAGCGCTTCCAGCTTGCTGTCGGGAATATTGTCGATGTAGCTTTGTATTTCCTGACGGATTGCAGACATATTAAGCGCCTCCTTGGTCAGATGTCCGTACTGTCTGATTCTTCCTCAATTTCAGGCGGATCGCCAAACAATATTTTCATATAATCCCGCTTGCCGTAAAGGACGCGCACGACATATACCGTGTTCTTCTCACAGCGATAAAAGGTCAGATACTTGCCGCAGACTAAAAAGCGGTAATCCGTCCTAATTTCCAATACGCTCGACAAAGGCGCTCCGCGGTCGGGAAAACGAACCAGCCCGCGGATACCCTTGATAATTTTAGCGACCGTGCGCTTTGCGGCGGCGGGATTTTCAAGCTCATCGGATATATACTTCCGGATGCCTTTCAGGTCGTCTCCGGCTTCGGGAGATAAAAGAAGCTTCATCCTATATCCCCAAGTCCGCTTCCACTTCCTCGACGGACAGCCAGCCCTTTTCCCGTCCCGCCTTTTCGCCTTCGGCAAGCTGGGCGAAAAGATTTATGGAGGCTTGTGTTCTTTCATAATCGGCGATATCCACCAGGGCGTAACGCCCCCGGCCGTTTTTGGTCAGAAACACGGGTTCGCCAACGGCCACATCCCTGAGAACTTCATTGTAGTTTCTTAAATCGGAAACAGGCTTTATCTTTGGCATAACACTCATCTCCTTATGTAAATAGTATACTCCGATTATTTGTAAAATTCAACACAAAATATTACAGCATGAAAGGAGCTCAAAGTCATGAAGGAACCCAAATTACACAAACGGCCGGAGTACCGGCTACTGGGTCAAAGCGATGTGGTGTCATTTTTTCATATGCAGATGCCCCGGTGGCTGTTCTGCGACCCGAAATACATCCATTTATCTTTAGAATCCAAAGTAGCCTACACATTTTTATTAAACCGTTTCCAGCTTTCCCGGATGAACGGCTGGCTCAACAGCGAGGGCGAAGTATTCATAATCTTCCCCAGGGAAAAGCTGGCGAAAGAAATGGGTGTCAGCTACCGCAAGGCGATATCTTGCTTCAAGGAGCTGCTGGCCGCCGATTTGATCTGGGAGTGCCGTCTTGGGCGCGGCAACGCCAATCACATCTACATGGCGGCGGTGGTTTTATCGGAGGACAGCGTCGCAAAGCACGACAGCGCGCCATTTACCCCGAGAAGTGCAGAAATCGCATGTCTTGATGTTGATGATAACCCTGCGGAATTGGATACGGATATTGCCGCGCCCACGGAAGCGATTCCAAAATCACAGGTTATGAAGTGCGATTTTGGTACTTCTGCAAGTACGGATACGGCACTTACAGACCTGCAATTTTCGCACTCTAATAAGAAAGAATTAAGTAAGAAAGAATGTAGTGATACTGAAATAGTCAGTCCGTCCTGTCCCGCGTACACGCGCGCGGAAACAGGGCGGGACGGACCGGCGGACGCGGAGCGGGAAAGATATTTGCTGGAGGAAATTCTGGAAGGCTGTGAGCTGGATGTTTTGCCGGAGGATGAGGCGGGGGTATTCCGAAACGCCGTCACCCGGCTTTTCTATTCCGAAAGCTTCCGTGTGGGGAACGCCGTTTTGCCCGGCCCGGTCATCCGGTCACACCTGCATGAACTGGATGGAACCGTTATTCTGGACACCCGGGAAAAGCTGCGGCGAAATTTGGACAAACAGGTAAAGAACTCGACCGCCTACATCATGGCAACGCTGCTCAACAACATCTGGGAGTGCAGGAGCGACTTGATGGTGGATCCATATCTCAACTCAATGGGAACGGGATAATCGGCAGCGCGCAAAGGAGGTGATTTTCATGCCGGCAGACGGCTTCCGTCCTGTATTGACGGATGTGCAGGGCCATGCCGCCGGGGTTCTGCGCAAGCTGCTCTGCGTGCGTCACGACCAGGCGCATTGGCTGATAAACCGTGCGTATCCGGACGTCACGCCGGAAAAGGTAATGCGTCAGCTTGGATATCTGGGCAAAGCCATGAACGACGGGCGGCATTACATTTGGCCGGGCTGCGAGGTCAGTTCCGAGCGGATCGCGGCGGTGGATGTCATGCTGCGCCTTTGCGGCGGCGGACTGCCGGTATTTGACACGGCGCGCCACCCCTGCGCCCTGGTGTTTCTTCTCATGCAGGCGGATAAGATGCAGGCGTTTCGCGTCTATACGCCGGCTGAGGGCAACGAGGCGGAGTGCCGGGCCATTGCCGAAGCACAGCGGGAACCGAAAGGCCATGCCGCTATCTTTTACATACGGGAAAAAGGGCAGATTCCGCTGCTGCGCGTGTCACATCCGCATATTTTTGCCGTGAGCGACGGTGAGGGCAAGGTTATATTTAGTGACGCGAAACTGTAAGGAAAGGCGGTGATTAAAAGCATAATGTCTTCTGATTTTGTGACAAAAGCCAAAATAACAGGAGGACAAAGACATGCCAAAAAAGAAAACCGAAGTCATTGAAAAAACCGGTCAGGGCGAACAGACCTCGCTTATCCCGGAAATGGAACCCGCACCGGCTGAATCTGCGCCGGCCGATTCACAAATGCTTACGGCGGACGATTCTACCGAAAGCCTTATAGCGGCTGTGGAACCGCGGCAAGACGGTGAGGAAAATCCGACGGAGGCTATGGAACCGGGAGCCGGTGCGGTTGGCGAAGCGCAACCGGGAGATCAGGACGAAACGCCGGAAGAATTGCAGCAAGACGCCTTGGCGGAGGACGCCGGGGAATGGCCGGATGAAACGCCGGGGCTCACCCTCAACGGCAGTTTTAGCGGCCCGCTGGATATCGAGCGCAGGCTGGAGGAGGAGATTGCCGCGCTTGACGCGGAGATCGCCGCGTCCGCAGACGAAAATCCCGATAACGGACAGCAACAGCCAGAACCGGAAGATGAACCGGATACCCGGGATGAAGAACCGCACGCGGAAAGCCCTGCGCCATCCCCCGCGCCCAAGGTAAAGCGCAAGACAGCGAAAAGCGCACCTCCGCCGGAGGAAGATAAAGTCGCGCCGGAGACTCCCGCCGTTTCCTCCGGGCGCGGTTCGGGGAAATCGGCGAAAACAACGCAAAGCCCCGCAACCTTCTATCAGGCGGATTTCCGTCATTTGGACCGCGATCTCACCGAGCCGGAGAAGCAGGAATGGAACGAAATTTACGCATCGTTCCGCTCCCAGTCCATCCTCACCGGCACCGTGGCCGGCGTCGATCAGAACGAGCTGCCGGTCCGAAACAGCGACGGCCGGGTGGAGATGCGGGTCATCAGCAGCCTGGTGGTGGTCGGATACCGCGTCAAGATCCTGATCCCGGAGAACGCCGTTTGGTTCAAGGGAGAGGAACGCTCCACCTTCCTGATGCGCGGCATGATCGGCGCCACCGTTGATTATGTCGTCATTAACGTAGACAGGGAGGGCGAAGTCGCGCTCGCTTCCCGTGCCCTTGCCCTTGTCAAGCGCCGCCGTGCCTTTTCCGGCGGCCGGACGGCTGTGAAGCCCGGAGATGTCGTCGATTGCTCCGCGCTGGTGGTCGGCCCCAAGCGGTGTTTAGTTACCTGCGGCGGCTACGACGTCCCCATGCGGCCCAGCGATATGAGTTACACCTCGATGCTGGACATGCGCGAACACTATCGGCCGGGGCAGGAGCTTAAAGCCCGCGTCCTTTCCCACAGGCCCGCGCAGCGGGAACTGAACATATCGGTGAAAGACGCGACGTCAAACCCCTTTGTCGGGGCGGAGCGCCGCCATCCGGTAGGCAGCCGCCGCCAGGCCGTTATTACCTCGAAGTACAAGGGCGGCGTTTTCTGCACGATGGCGGACGGAACCGTCTGCCTTTGCCTGTATTCCAACGCGCACTATGACTCCGATTTTGTGCCGGGGGATAACGTGATTATTTTCATCTCCCAGTACAACTACAAAGATCAGCATATCTATGGGCGCATCGTTTCAAAGTGGTGAGTCCGTAAACAGCCGGAACTGCGAACAGGACGGGAGAGTCATCCCGTCCTGTTCCAAAACCGGGGGCGGGATTGGATTTGCCCGCCGAGCCCGTCTTTATTGTTCGACCCCTGATGAATCGCCGGTTTATTGCGTTTTTGTCAGTCTCAATAACTGCCGTAATATTTCCGTATATTCCGTGGAAAGCAGCCGTACCCGGTCAACAATTTCTTTTTCGGCCTCATTGAGCTTATATAGGTCAAACTCAGTGGTAGATTGGCGGATATTGCCGTGTCCCACAAGATAATCCACCGAAACATCAAAATGTGCCGCAATCGCTTTGAGCGTATCTATATCCGGCTGGGTGTTGCCGTTTTCGTAGTTATATACCGCCTGCTGCGTCAGCCCCAAAATATCAGCCAATGCCTGTTGGGTCAGCTTTCGTTCATCCCGTAACTGCCTGATTCGCAAACTCACAGCCAACGCCTCCTCTCCCATTATCCCTTATGTCTATTGTAATAAAAAAGATAATGCCAATCTAAAGCGCATTTGTTGTGCTTATAACAATTTTGTTGTATAATGTAAGCGATTAACCTTTGAGGAAAGGAAAGCTCGCGAGGCGCAAGACGCAGGGACAGGTCGCAGAAATAACAACGCAGAACCGGAAATTTGGGGAATAATAAAATAATCGTGCGTTCCGTTGCCGGACGCACGATCTTTCGCGCAATGTATTGGTCTGTTCGCTGTTTTCTATATGGCGCGAGGCGATTCCTGCGGATTCCCGCACAAAAGGCATTGAGACAAGATTTGTATAGCTTGCTATTCCCTGTTTAGGAACGGCCGGATTTTGTTAACAGCCATGTTTTCAAGCGTCCAATTTATCTATTTTTATCTCGCCGTGCTCTTTTTCATATTGCTCTATACGCAGCTTGCAGAGATGTTCCAGCAGATTGCTGAGGCTTCTTGTTTCATGCTTGGCGATAACCTTCATTTTCCTTAAATATTCATCTTCCAGATTGAAAGTAAACGGCGTTTTATTTGTGGGCATGGATTTTTCTCTCCTTATCATTTAACGGTTAAATTACCGTTAAATATAAGTTATCCTAAAATCGCAAATTTATATATAGTAACTGTTATTTAACTGTTATTTGACTGCTGATTGACAGGTTGATATGTTTATATATATACACAGGAGGAATGATGTATGGAATTTATCAGGGGAAAAACGGTGACTTTCAGCGGATACAGGCCGCACAAATTTGATTTTCCATTGTCGCAGGACAACGCGATGTACGAAAAGCTAACAAAGGCCGGTTTTCAAGCAATCATTAAAGCTATGGAGCTGGGGTATGAAAACTTTTTGCTTGGCGGCGCGCCCGGTTTTGATATTCTCTGCATGGAGCTGATCAGCCTCGCCAGAAAGCTCACGCAGCAGGATAATAAACTAATTTGCGCCTTGCCATATGGAGATTTCAGAAATTCAAGCTATTTTACCGATGAATGGCGCACCAGGTATGATGCGGCGATAAATTCTTGCGATCATATTTTTAATGTCACGGGAAATGAGCACGAAACAAGAGGATGCTTTCAACGCCGCAACGAATTTATGGTTGACAACAGCGATATGCTTATATGTTATCATACAGGCAAGCCGGGCGGCACCGCCAACACGATTTCATATGCGAAAACGAAAGGGTCCATCATTGTCAATATTGCTGCTTTGCTTTGATATCCGTCTGTCAGGAACCAGTCATCTTGTGTGCGGCGACTCCCTTCAGGAGCATGTTATCAAGTGGTAAATAAGAAAAAAGTAAGGGAGCAGGCGATTGAACTGCACTCTGTCAAGTTAATAATAAAAACGAGCGGATTTCAAAAGTTAATCCACTCGTTTTTTATGACCTTGTATTTATATTGCAGGGCAGTTCATGGTTTGCCATGCATCTTCCGAATTATGTAAATAATCTATACCATACTGATTTCTTTTCAGTTTTCATTTCACAGTGTCAAAATAATTATGAAGCTGGAGCAATTACTGTGTTGAATCAATACTACGCAGCTTGTTTTCTTAACACAAGGTGCAAGGATCGCTCTCTTGCAAGAATAAGTGCCAGTGGTCTAATTCATCTTGCCTTCGGCAATTCCATTGCTTCCCAGCCGATTCCAAAGATTCTTTAACGCGGGCGGTTTAGATTGTAGTGTTAAATAGGGGTATCTCAACGGTAAAAGTCGTCCCTTTATCCGAGTCGCTTTCCACTGAGATAGTTCCCCTGTGGGCGTTAACGATACTCTGCGCGATTGAAAGGCCGAGTCCGTAGCCCTCCTTCGAGCGGGACCTGTCGGCTCTGTAAAAACGCTCGAATAAATGCCCCATGTCCTCCGGTGTGATGGGAACACCCCAATTATGCACAGTCAAAACGGCCTTGTTTTGTTTCTGCTCGAGCGTGAGTGTCACTGTGCCGTTCTCTGCCGAATACTTGACGGCGTTGTCCAGCAGAATTCCCACAAGCCGCCTGAGTTGGCCTGCATCCCCGGCCACATCGATGTTTGGAGCGATCCCGTCGGTATCTAATCCTACGTCCCGCTCAAAGGCAAGGGATTCCAAAGCGAGGGCTGTGCTGAAAAACACGTCGCTTAGGTTGACCTTGTCGTATACCGCGGTGTTTTTTGCATCGTCGGTTTTTGCTAAAAACAGCAGGTCGTCTACGAGGCCCTTCATCCGTTTGGCCTCGGCTTCCGTGTTTTCGATCCATACGTTCTGCTCCTCTATGGTACTGGAGCTCTTTGATTTCAGGATACCGATATTGGCGAGTATCACGGTCAGGGGTGTTTTGAGTTCATGGGAGGCGTCGGCCACAAACCGCTTTTGCTGCCGCCACGCCTGCTCCACAGGACGAAGCACCCAACTGGACAAAAACAGGCTGATCACGAAAAAAGCCGCGATGGATAAGGTGCAGAACAGGGCTGAGAGCAAAACGGTATTTCTGATAGACGATATGTCGTCGCTCACGTCAAGGAAAGCGATTCTGGCG
>Ga0153950_1000072_pt1 | contig 41211 bp, 39 predicted proteins | sample TSNJ034MetaG_FD_104737 | JGI IMG/M metagenome (GOLD analysis project Ga0153950, IMG submission 104737) | Attine ant fungus gardens microbial communities from New Jersey, USA - TSNJ034 MetaG | ecosystem: Host-associated > Fungi > Mycelium > Unclassified | place: USA: New Jersey, Wharton State...
CTCGGCATGGTTTGATTTTAATTTACAACTTAATTTTACCATGTTTTGGTGAGGAGTTATATCGTTTTTTTTTCTCATTATTCCGCTTTACTATGCGGTGTTTTGAGTTTCGCAATTGCCTAAGCCGCAATAAATGTGAAAGGAGTGCGATTGCCACAGTGGAAAACACATTAAAAAAAGAATTGATGCTGTTTGCCAATGACATTCAAAGGCAGACCATAATCGAGATTGCAACTCTTGGCGTGGGGCATGTGGGAGGAACCATGTCGGTGGCTGATGTACTGGCGGTACTTTATGGAGCGGTGATGAACTATGACGCGAAGAACCCCCAATGGGAAAAGCGGGATCATCTGGTAATGAGCAAGGGACACGCGGGTCCTGCAGTATACGCCGCACTGGCCCTCAAGGGCTTTTTCCCCATGGAATGGCTGAAAACCCTGAACCAGCCCGGCACCAATCTCCCCAGCCACTGCGACCGCCTGAAAACTCCCGGGGTCGACGCTACCACCGGTTCCCTGGGTCAAGGCCTTTCGGTGGCGGTGGGCATTGCCATCGGAAAGAAAATGAATAGAAACGATACCAAGGCATACACGATTCTGGGAGACGGCGAATGCAACGAAGGTCAGATATGGGAGGCAGCTCTGTTAGCGGGCCATCGCAAGCTGAACAATCTGATGGCGTTTGTTGACTATAACCACCAGATGATCGACGGCACCACCGAAGAAGTATGCGATCTCGGGGATCTGCGCGCGAAATTTGAGGAGTTCGGCTGGTATGCGCAGGACATCGACGGGCACGATATCGAAAAAATCTATGGAGCTATTGAAGCTGCAAACCGGCACCAGGGCTGGCCAGGCATGATCATCCTGCAAACCGTCAAGGGGAAAGGCCTTTCCAAATACGCCGGCCATCCAAACAATCACAACTGTAATATCACAGCGGAGGAACTGGAATTTTGCCTTGGGGAACTGGCGGCCCAACGACAATCCATAATATGAAAGGGGGGATTAAGATGAGATTTGAAATGGCCCGCCAAATCGTAACGGATCCGGTGGAGATGCGCAAGGTTTACACCGACACTCTGATAGAGATGGCGGGGAAGAATCCTGATGTGGTGGCGCTGGACGGTGACCTGATGCGTGCCATGGGGACCTTCAGTTTTAAGGAGGCGTACCCTGAGCGCACCATCGACTGCGGAATCATGGAGTCTGCGATGTACAGTGTATGCGCGGGCCTGTCAACGATGGGGAAGATTCCCTTTGCGCACACGTTTGGGGTGTTCAGCACACGCAGAGCCTGTGATCAGATTTTTATCTCCTGCGCGTATGCGGGGCACAATGTTAAGGTCGTGGGATCGGATCCCGGAGTTACCGCGGCAATCAACGGCGGAACGCATATGCCTTTCGAAGATGTCGGCATTATGCGCGGCATACCGGGCGTGACTGTAATTGAACCCACCGACAACGCCATGATGCGGGATATGGTAGCTCAGCTTTGCGGGCTTTACGGCGTCCAATACATACGACTGGTACGCAGGAGCGTTCCCCGCATCTACAAAGATGGCAGTACCTTTTCCATCGGAAAAGCGAACCACCTGAGGGAAGGGTGCGACGCGGCCGTCTTCGCTTCGGGAATCCTTGTGGCGGAAACATTAAAGGCGGCGGAGCTGCTGGCCAGGCAGGGGATTTCCATAGATGTATATGATATGTTCACCATAAAACCCATCGACCGGGAAGCGGTGATTGCGGCTGCGAAGAAATGCGGGGCCGTCGTAACGGCGGAAAACCACTCGGTCTACAACGGTCTTGGCTCCGCTGTGGCAGAGGTGTTGGGGGATACGCTCCCCACACCCTGTGTGCGGGTGGGCGTCAACGATGAATTTGGCGAAGTCGGACCCAGGGAGTACCTGCAGGAACGCTTTGGATTGACGGCGGAAAAGGTCTGTCAGGCCGTAAAAAAGACAATGGCCATGAAACGATAGGACAAGCGCAAAAAGGAAGGAGCATGTATTTGAAAAACAAGGGAATCCACATGTTTGATCTGGCTGGCAAAAAAGCCTTTGTCACCGGCGCTTACGGCGGATTGGGAAAGGGCATCGCCAAAGCGCTGTGCGAAGCGGGGGCCGAAACATTGATTTTAGATGTGAATCCCGGCGTGAAAGAAACCGCCTGCGAGATCGGTGCGAAAAGCATCTGTGCCGACCTTGGCAGCTTGGACGACCTGCCTGCGGTGTTTAAAGAAGCAACCGCTCTTCTGGGCGGGTTGGATATTCTGGTAAACAACGCCGGTATCCTGACCAGAAGCCCGTTCAAGGAATTGCGTCTGGAGGACTGGAGGCGGGTGCTGTCCCTGAATCTGGACATTGTATTCCGTCTTTGCCAACTGGCGGGGGAGGTTATGCTGCCGCAGGGTTCGGGTAAAATTATCAACATGGCGTCTATGCTCAGTTATACCGGAGGCTATGTTGTGGCGTCCTATGCGGCGAGCAAGGGCGCGGTCACCCAACTCACCAAAGCGATTTCAAACGAATGGGCCGGACAGGGTATCTGCGTAAACGCGATTGCACCGGGATATATGGATACCCCCATCAATACATTGCTTGTGAACGATCCGGTGCGTTCCAAAGAAGTCCTCGCGCGAATTCCCAAAGGCCGGTGGGGCGTGCCGGACGATCTGGCGGGAACGGCGGTATTTTTGGCTTCTCAGGCATCCGATTACATCACCGGAGCCATTATTCCGGTAGACGGCGGATACCTGGCAAGATAAAACAGTTGTCACAGTTGGAAAATTTTATTTGTAGTTATTTTGTGAAATCGACAGGAGGAGAAAACTATGAAAAGATTCCACGGTGTACTTGCGTTCTTAATCGTTGCCAGCCTGATCCTTGCCGGTTGCGGAGGCGGAGCCTTGTCATCGGCTCCCGCCGCTTCCGCTCAAAGTAGTGCCCCGGCTTCGGGCAGTGCGGGATCAGAAGCACCGGCGGCATCCACCGGAACTTACGAAGTTAAAATCGCACACAACTCCAGCGAGACAAACCCCATCCACCTCGGCTACGAGGAATTCAAGCGCATCGCTGAGGAAAAATCCGACGGACAGATGAAAGTCAGCATCTTCCCTAACGCGCAGTTAGGCAGCGGTGACGAAGCCAACGCGGACATGGTGAAAAACGGCATTGTGCAGATGACAGCCGTTCCGACCTACACTCTGGCGGCGCTGGCAAATATCAAGGAATATAAGCTTTGCGACGTGCCCTACCTGTTTAATTCCAGCGATCAAATCTACACCCTGATGGAAGGGGAAATCGGTCAGGAACTTTTGGCGCGGCCGCTCAACGAAACAGGCATCAGGGGCAATCCGCCCTATGTGCAGGGTTGGGTAAAACTTTCCACAATAAAAAATTCGATCACCACGCCAGACGACATCAAAGGCCTGAAAATCCGCACTTCCAACTCCGACTTTTACATTGAGATGGTTAAGTCCTGGGGCGCGAACCCCACACCGATGAACTACGGCGAGGTGTTCACCGCGCTGCAGCAGGGCACTGTTGACGGTATCGTAACCACCACCCCTCTGTATGTTCCGGACAGGCTGTACGAGGTGCAGGGCCATATGGCAACGGTTAACCCGCTGGCCATTGTGCACATCCCGATTGTAAACAATCAGTTTTATGAAGATTTACCGGAGGATATGAAGTCTGTTTTTGATGAAGCAATGGACGGTTATATCAGGGCGGTTCGCCAGTATCATGCGGACGCCGAAACCAATGCTATCAGTGAGCTGCGCGACCTGGGTATGGAAGTCAATGAACTTACCCCCGAGCAGAGCGCGGCGTTTGCCGAACTTTCCGCTTATATTAAGGATAGCAAAGCCGATGATATCGGTAAAGAATTCCTGGAAAGAGTAGTAAAGGCTGTCTCTTAGAGAGGAAAGAGTTTTCCGGGTTTCCCGTTTGTGTCTGAAGCATAAAAAAACCGGTAAGAATTCCTGGACATAATGACGGCATTCATCAAAAGAGCATGGGCAAATATGGTTTGTCGGGTCGTGTTGGCTTTCAAAAAGACCCGGCAAACCGATTTTACCCATCCGGAAAGGGTATTTTGTATGAAATGGCTGCAAAAGATCGCAAGCAAATTTGAAGAATACTTTTGCGCGTTGCTGCTGAGTGTCATGTTGTTTTTTTTAACGACCCAGGTCGTTTCGCGTTTCGTGTTCAACAACTCGAACTCCTGGTCCGAGGAGGCGTCGCGATACCTATTCGTCTGGCTGGTTTTTATCGGCGCGAGCTACGCGTTCCAAAAGAACGCGCATATCCGTATAGACGCGCTGATGGGCCTGTTTCCCAAAGCAGCGCAAAAATATATTAAAAAAGCAGGCACAGTGGTGCTGATCCTGTTTACAGCTTTTATTACCTATCATGGCTGGCGGTACACCTGGAATTTCTATAAAATGGGCCAGGTATCGCTGGGTTTGCAGATCAAAATGAGTTATGTGTATCTGGCCATACCGGTCGGCTTCTTTTTGATGACCGTCCGCAATATCGCAGCCCTGTTTTGGGTGGATAAGGAGGGAAAAGAAGAATGTCCAACGGATTATTGATTTTTTTGCTGTTTGCAGGCGCATTGCTGCTTAATATTCCAATCGCTCTTTCCCTGGGCATCGCCACAGTTGGCACGATTCTGATCACAGGCATTCTGCCGATGGAGTTTTTTGTGCAAACGCTGTTTAATTCCACCGATTCCTTTCCTTTGCTGGCGGTGCCGTTCTTTGTGCTGGCCGGCGACATCATGATGGAGGGCGGCATCTCCACACGGCTGGTCAACCTGTCCAAGGCATTCATAGGCAATGTAACCGGATCCATGGGCATTATCACCGTGGTTACCTCCGCCATATTCGCATCGATTTCCGGTTCGGGTCCCGCCACGGTGGCGGCCGTTGGAGGAATCATGATTCCGATTATGTTTGAGGAGAATTACGACCACTCCTTCGCCTGTGGGCTGGCGGCGGCTTCCGGCGCGCTGGGTCCCATTATCCCGCCCAGCATCTGCTTTGTGATGTACGGCATCATCGCGCAGGTCTCGATCACCGACCTGTTCATGGCCGGATTTATTCCGGGTATCTTTATGGCTGCTGCGCTGATTATCTTTGCATACATCATGTCCAAAAAGCATAAGTTCGGCCATGTGCGAAAACCCGCCACCGCCAAGGAAAAGCTGCGGGCGGTCAACGATGCAAAGTGGGCGATTTTGGTGCCGATAATCATTTTGGGCGGCATTTACAGCGGCATTTTCACTCCTACCGAAGCCGCTATTGTCGCCTGCGATTATGGCCTAATCGTGGGAATTTTCGTCTATAAGGAACTCAAGCTGAAAAACATCGTCCCCATACTGGCGCGTACGGCGCTCACCTCCGGCTATGTGCTGATTCTGGTGGGCTGCGCTACAGCGTTTGGCCGGTTGCTTGCCATCGAACAGATCCCCAATGCTATCGCCGATTTCGTCTACTCAATTTCCACCAATAAATACGTCATACTGCTGATTATTAACATCTTACTGTTTATTGTGGGGATGTTTATGGATACCTTAGCCTCCATCATCATCCTCGCGCCGTTGCTGCTGAATATTGTTGTGCCTCTTGGCGTAGATCCTCTGCACTTCGGCCTGATTATGGTAATGAACCTGGTTATCGGCATGTGCACGCCTCCGTGGCCTCCGGCTTGGGGGGGATTTCCGTGGAGCAGACCATGAAGTGGCTCCTCCCGATGATCGGAGTGCTTCTAATCGTGCTGATGATCTTTACCTATTCGCCCGGATTATCCATGTTCCTGCCAAACCTGTTGAGATCCCGATGAAATAGAAAGGGGTAGACATCGTGAAAAATGGCAGAGAGTATGTGGACAGCCTGCGAAAGCTGAGCACAAAAGTATATCTGTTCGGCGAGTTGCTGGAAAATCACTGTGACCACGCCATGCTGCGTCCCCATGTCAATGCGGCGCGGTTGACCTTTGACCTGGCGCTCTCCCCGCAATACGAGGATTTGATGACGGCGGTTTCCCACCTGACCGGACGCAGAATTAGGCTGGTGGAAAGCATGCACGGCGCCGGTTCCCCACAGGCGCAGCGGGTTATGCTGGCAAGACAGGCGAATCTGGAGGGAAAGAAAGAGTTCGCCAGAGTCGTCGCTGGCGTACAAAAGAACTATCCCGAAACACGCTGAAGGAGGCGCCATAGCTTTGAACACGAGCGATATGAAAAAGAAAGCCGATAAGCGCATGCAGTTATCCAAGGCGGTGACGACTTTTGTAAAACCCGGCGGCAGCGTGGTATTCAGCGGGATGGGCGGAGCCCAGTGTGTGGCTCATGCCTACGAAATCATCCGCCAGGGAATCGGGGATTTGACACTGATTGGCGACAGCCCCTGTGAAACCGGCGACATGCTGATGGGGGCCGGTTTGATTAAGCGCGCGGAAATTGCTTTCTGCGGTTACGCGGTGGCTGGTCTGGGCACTAATTTCCGGAGAATTGTGGAAGAGAAGATTCCACAGGAGATGGAGTTGGAGGAGTACTCCAACTTCGGGATCGGCCTCCGGCTGCTGGCGGGCGCCATGGGTCTGCCTTTCCTGCCTACATATTCTTTTCTGGGTTCCGACCTTGGTAAATATAACAAACGCATCCTTGAGACGGAGGATCCCTATACGGGGAAAAAGGTGGCGCTGGTTCCTGCCGCCAATCCCGATGTCGCTCTGGTGCACTGCTCAAGGGCAGATATCCGGGGAAACGCGCAAACTTTCGGATTTACCGGCAATGAGGAAAACGCGGCGCGGGCCGCAAAATACACCATGGTGACCTGCGAGCGCATCGTGGACACCAACGTCATCCGCGAAACGCCGAATTTGACCATTATCCCCGGATATATTGTGGACGCAGTGGTGGAACTGCCTTTCGCGTGCCATCCTTGGAACTTTCCTTACTCTTACGTCTATGACATACCGTTTCACTCAAAACAGATGCAGGCGTTCAAAACCCGGGAGGGCTTTCTTGACTGGCTGGAAGAATGGTGTTACGGGTGCGAGAACTGGGAAGGTTATCTGAAAAAAGTGGGCTACGACCGCCTGTTAAAACTTGTTCAGACAGAAAAGCGCTTCAACAGGATCAGCTTTTGAAAGGAGGGTTCCGGATGGGTGAAAACAGGGCAGACTACACATTACAGGAATTGATGATCGTGATTTCCTCGCGGGAAATAAGAGACGGGGATTTGGTTTTCGCGGGTGTGGGAAACCCGACGCTGGGGGCGCTGCTGGCACAGATGAGCCATGCGCCCAACGCCATCATCGCCACCGAATCCGGCAGTATCGGGCCTGTCCCCAGGCGCGTAATATTGGGCATTGGCGATAATGCCGGTGTTGAAAACTGTATCTGCGCCACGTCGCTTTGGCGGCTGTTCGCCGATCAACAGCGTGGATATATTGACGTCGGTATGGTGGGCGGCGCACAGGTCGACCGGTATGGGAACCTGAACAGTACCACCATTTTCGGCAAGGGCGACTACTACGCGCCCGCATCCCGGCTACCCGGAAGCGGCGGCGCGAATGACATTGCCAGTTGCGCCAAACGCACCATCATTTCCATCCCTTTGCAGAAGCGCCGCTTCTTAGAACGGGTGGATTACATAACATCCCCCGGTTATCTGGACGGCGGGAACGCCCGCGAAAGAGTGGGCCTGCCCGGTGGCGGTCCGTCGGCAATCATCACCGACAAATGCATCTTCCGCTTTTGTCTCCAAACCAAAGAAATCATGCTGGAAAGCGTGCACCCCGGCGTCAGCGTCGAGGATATCCGCCGGGAAATATCCTGGGATTTAAAGTTGGCGGACGAGGTGGTAACCACGCCTCCCCCTACCAAGGAGGAAGTGGAGATGATCCGCAAATTGGACGCCGGCGGAATTTATACCGGTTCCGGCCTAAAAAACCTGACGTTTGAGCAGTATATTACCATGCTGGAGGAATCCTTGCGGACGTTTGCTTGAAAGGAGCGGGCAGATGAAATTACAACAGAAAACCGCGCTGGTGACAGGCGCGACAAAAGGAATCGGCCGGGGCCTGGCTGACGCTTTGGCGCGGGAAAGCGCGAATATCGTGGTGGTGAGCCGCAGCGCAGAGGATTGCGCGCGGGTTAGCGCGGAGATCAGCGAAGCGTATGGTGTGCGAACCTTTCCGCAGGCTACCGATATCACCGACAGGCGGCAGATCGCCCTCCTTGTCGACGAGGCGTGTGAGCAGTTCGGGAGCATCGATATTCTGGTGAACAACGCGGGCTCCGCCATTACCAAAAAAGCCGAGGACATAACCGAGGAGGATTGGGATCACGTGTTGAACGTGGACCTCAAAGCAGTCTTTTTCTGTGCGCAGGAGGTTGGAAAAACGATGATCGCGCGGCAGTCCGGCAAGATTATTAACGTCGCTTCCATGTTTGGACTCGTTGGCGACAAGCAGATCCTGCCTTATTGCGTGGCCAAGGGCGGCGTGGTGCAGATGACCCGGGCTCTGGCACTGGAATGGGCGCGGCACAACATACAGGTCAACGCCCTGTGTCCCGGATACGTGATTACCCGGATGAACGAAGCGGAGTTGACCGACGAGCGGTTCTCCAGTGTGATCCTAAAAAAAGTGGCCATGCGCCGTTACGCCCAGGTGGAGGAAATAGCCGAGTCCTGTGTATTTTTGGCGTCGGAAGGCTCCAGCTATATGACAGGCCAGACGCTTGTTTTGGACGGCGGTTGGACCTGTCAGTAATTGCGGAGAAAGAGAAAGCAATACTATGGATTTTGCATTGAGCAACGAACATCAAATGGCCAGGGGACAAAATACATAATAACCGGATAAAGGGCATAAATAAGCCGGAGGCTGTCACCCATTAAGGATGACCTCCGGCTTTTGTTTATCCAAGAAAATCCGACGTGAATACTCACTTTACCTGATTCAGCTATATATCCGCTTCTTCTGCATATTCAGCATACTTCTCCAACACAACAACGATATGCGCTTTTATAAAAAGATTAGGCTGTAATGCCATTAAATCTGCCATTCTCAATATGCCGGAATAAATTGAGGTAGTATGCTCGACCTCTTGACTGTCTATGGTGTCGAATATTTTCTACAACAAAGGGAAGAAATAATCGAAACGCCGGCTCGTTCTTTTACTCAATACAACCGCTGCGGCGGGCATGAGGATAGTGGCCTACAGGCTGCTGCATGCGCAAAGGTCGTAAAAGAGGTGTTTTCCGGATTCAGCTTTCCGATCCTATGATCATTATTCTGCTGGTGGCGGCGGCCATATCGGCGTCCAGCAAGGTAATCCGCGGCAGCAAGCTCTTGCATGTGAAAAGTGAGGACCTTGTGTGGGCGACGTCATCGTGCTGGAGGCCGGCCACGCTGTCCCCGTGGACGCCTGCATTGTAGAGTGCTGCAGCATAAAAGTGGAGGAGGCCGCACTGACCGGGGAGTCGGTGCCGATTACCAAGCACATCAAGGCATCTCCCTGAACGGCCGGAAAGATATCACGCTGGGCGACCGGGTCTATATGGGCAGCGTTATGGTGTACGGACGCGGCAAGGCCGTGGTAGTGGACACCGGCATGCAAACCGAAATGGGCAAAATAGCCGATGCCATCATGCAGGCGGAGGAGGACCAGACACCACTGCAAAAGAAGCTGGCATCGCCAAGCTCTTTCAGAGAAGCATGGCGAAAGAAAGAGAGTCGTTATGAAAAAAAGATATCTGCTTTTTATACTGTGTATTTTACTGGCAGGCTGTTCTGCTAAGGATCATGATTCATCACCGCAGGAGAGCTTGCAATCAGAGGATCTGGTTGTGGAAAGCGCGGAAAGCTACAAGGAATACCCCGAAGAGGAAGAGCCAGACAGCGAGGCGGAAGAATCTATTGTCGCAGAGGAATCGGAGATCACGCAGCCAAGCGGCTCCACGGTGGAAAGCAGCGCGCCGGCCTCCTCCAGTGCGGCTTCGTCTTTCAGCGAGGCTTCGTCCTCCGCCCCGACCACCGCCTCCGGCAGTGCGGCCGGGGATAACCCGGCATCCACAAGCAGCGGGGAGCCAGCCTCCTCATCCCCCGCTCAGGAGGCCGGACAAAGCAAATCGTCCGACTTGAGCGGCACAAGCTTTTTGAGCGATGTGGAATCGGAGGTCATCGGCCTGATCAATGCGGAGCGCAAGGCGTTGGGACTGCAAGCGCTGAAATATGACAATAAATTGCAGCAGGCCGCGCGCATCAGAAGCCGGGAGCTGTATCAAAACAACCAATTTTCCCACTCGCGCCCAAATGGAGACCCCTGGCAGACCGTGCTCAAGACAGATGTGCCTGTCAGCTATGCTACCGCAGGTGAAAATCTGGCGCAGGTTGAACACAATATGCCCGATTACGACCCCGCCTACGATGCGGGCTATTGGTATGAAACCTGGGAAAACAGCCCCTCCCACTATGAAAATATGGTCAGAGATACCTTTACGCATGTTGGCGTGGGAATTTATTACCGCGTCAGGAATGGTATGACCACAGCTTACGCAACTACAATTTTTGTCTCTTATCCATAGATCTGCTCTGAAACCCTGCCACTGCGCAGGGGCTTCAGAACAGGTCTCATGATCAAATCGCGCCGCGCTCCAGCTTCGCGACCTGCTCCAGCAGGGCGGGAAGCAGCTGCTCCTGCGGGTACTTGCCGAGGATTTTGCCCTTGGCAAACAGGATGCCGTTTCCGTCGCCTCCCGCAATGCCCAAGTCCGCCTCCCGCGCTTCCCCCGGGCCGTTGACGGCGCAGCCCATCACCGCCACTGTGATGTCCAGTGGGCAGCCCGCCAGCGCCTGCTCCACCTGCCCGACCAGCGCAATCAAATCGATGCGCGTCCGCCCGCAGGTGGGGCAGGAGACCAGATTCACGCCGCCGCGGCCTTTGCCTACGGCGGTCAGGATGTCCTTGGCCGCCCGCACCTCCTCCTCCGGCGGCGCGGTCAGCGACACCCGGATCGTGTCGCCGATGCCGTCCAGCAGCAGGCTGCCGATTCCGGCCGCCGATTTCACCAGCCCCATGCGGCTGGTTCCCGCCTCGGTTACCCCCAGATGCAGCGGATACCGGGTCTGACAGGCCATCAGGCGGTAGCTTTCCACCGTCAATGGCACGCTGCTAGCCTTGAGCGAGAGCACGATGTCGCCGAAGTCCGCCTGCTCCAGCAGCGCCACGTGGCGCTGGGCGCTGTCCACAAGCGCCTGAGCCGTGGGGCCGCCGTACTTTTCCAGCAGCTCCCTTTCCAGCGAGCCGCCGTTGACGCCAATGCGGATCGGTACGCCAGCCGCCCGGCAGGCGGACGCCACCCTTTGCACCCGGTCCGCGCCGCCGATATTGCCCGGGTTCAGGCGGATCTTGTCCACCCCCGCCGCGACTGCCTCCAGGGCCAGCCGGTAGTCGAAGTGGATGTCGGCCACCAGCGGCACGCCGACCGCGCCCTTGATTGCGCCGATCAACGCAATGTCCTGCTTGTCGGGCACCGCCACGCGTATGATGTCGCAGCCCGCCGCCGCCAGCTCCCTGGCCTGCGCCACATTGGCCGCCACGTCATCGCTGGGGGCGTTCAGCATCGACTGAATCAGGATCGGCGCGCCGCCGCCAATCGTCAGCGCGCCAACCTTTACCTGCTTTGAATTGTGCAAATCTTTCTCTCCCAACTTATCAAAACAGCTTGGCCACGTCGTTGAAAGTGACCACAACCATCAGCCCGATCAGCAGCATGAAGCCGACAGCGTGCACCCATCCCTCGTATTTCGGGTTGACCGGCTTGCGGCGGACCGCCTCCAGCAGCAGGAACAGCAGCCTTCCGCCGTCCAGCGCGGGCAGCGGCAGCAGGTTGAACACACCCAGATTGACCGTGATGAAAGAAACCAGCTGCAGCAGCGGCTCCCAGCCCATCGACGTGGCTTCCCCGATCACGGTGGTGACCCCCACCGGACCTGATAGCTGGTTGAGCCCGTAGCGGCCCGTGACCAGGTCTACCAGGGAGCCCCAGACCGTCTTGATGATCGATTGGGTCCAATTCAGCGAATTGGCGATGACGCCCCCGACAGTTTTTTCCACCGCCTGGATGCGGAAGTCCACAACGATCGCCTGGGTGCCGTCCTCCAGCTCCCGCATCTGGAATGTCACGTTGTCCAGCCGCACCCTTTCCCCGCCGCGCTCCACCAGCATGGTCATCACGCCGTCGCGGTCGCGCATGAACTCGTATCTCAGATCGTTGTCGGTGCGCACCCGGTGGCCGTTGACTTCCAGGATTTTATCGCGCTCCTGGAGCTGGCCGCTGCTGGTGGCCCCCTCGTGAAAGTCGTGAACAACGGTGGAGCCGAAGTAATCCTGCTGCGCGCTCAAGAAAGTGAGAATGGCAAAGCCCAGCAGCAGGTTCATCACGGCGCCGGACACAATGATCAGAATGCGGCGGACCACAGGCGCTTTGCCGAATGCGTGGGGGTTGTCGCTTTCCTCGTCGTCGCCTTCCATGCTGCAGAAGCCCCCGAAAGGGACCAGGCGCAGCGAATACTGGGTTTCGCCCCGCACAACCTTGAACAGAACCGGGCCCATGCCTAGCGCAAATTCGTTGACCTGCACGCCGGACCAGCGGGCCACCAGATAATGCCCCAGCTCGTGCACAAAGATGAGCACGCCAAAAACCAAAATCGCAACAATAATCGTACCAATATTCATGATGCAGCAATCATCCTTTCCTGACCGGCGCTGACCCGACCCGCGCCCCCACCCTGCGGGCCACATGCTCCCGCGCGAGGTAATCGGCCGTTTCGATCCCCTCCAAGGTGACCCCGCCCGCCGGCCTTACCTCCGCCAGGGCGGACTCCACCAGCTCCGCGATGCGCAAAAACGGGATCTCGCCTGCTATAAACATCCCCACCGCCGCCTCGTTGGCGCCGTTGGCCACACAGGGCGCCAGTCCCCCCCTGCGCACCGCCTCCACACAAAGTGCAAGGCAGCGGAAAGTCTCCAGGTCCGGGCGCTCAAAGGTGAGAGAGCCGTAATCGGCCAGGGAAAGGCGTTTCCCCGGCAGCGGCATATGGTCGGGATATGTAAGGGCATATTGGATCGCGCATCGCATATCCGGCACGCCAAGCTGTGCGATCACCGCGCCGTCCCGGAATTCCACGGCGGAGTGCACAACGCTCTGGCGGTGCACCAGAACCTCGATCTGCTCGGGCGCGAGGCCGAACAGCCACATGGCCTCGATGAATTCCAGGCCCTTGTTCATCATGGTGGCGGAGTCCACTGTGATTTTGCTGCCCATGCTCCACACCGGATGCTTCAGGGCGTCGCCAAGCGCCACCCCCGAAAGCTGCCGCCTTGTCATGCCGTAAAACGGCCCGCCGGAGGCTGTCAGGATTACGCCGCGCACCTGCTCCCGCCTGCCTGCCTGCATGCACTGCAGCATGGCCGAGTGCTCGCTGTCCACCGGCAGCAGCACCGCGCCGCTTTCCCGCGTGGTGCGCGTGACCAGGTCTCCGCCGGCCACCAGCGTCTCCTTGTTGGCGATAGCGATGCGTTTGCCCGCCTTTGCGGCCGCCAGAGTGGGGCGCAGTCCCGCGATTCCCACAACGGCGTTGAGCACTGTGTCGCTCTGGGGCATGGTGGCGGCCTCACACACAGCCTCCGCGCCGGCCGCGACGCGGATGTCCAGATCGGACAGCGCCTGCCGCAGATCGCCGTACAGCTTCTCGTTCGCAATCACGGCAAGCTGTGGGCGAAAGCGGCGCGCCTGCTCCGCGAGCAGGCGCACGTTGTCGCCACCCGTCAGAGCGGCCACCGCATATCCTAAATTTTCGCACACCTGCAATGTCTGGGTGCCGATGGAGCCCGTGGACCCCAGCACCGATAAGTTTTTTGACACCCAATCCCCTCACAATCCTATGATACAGTTTACAGCGATAATTTGAAAAATATGCAGTGAATATGTGACCGATCCTTGAACAAAGAGCGTTACATCAACGTGACCACGCTGATGTGGTCGCTCAGAATATACACGGCGGGCAGCGTAAACAGCACGCTGTCGAAGCGGTCCATAATGCCGCCGTGGCCGGGCATAATCTTGCCGAAGTCCTTTATGTGATAGCAGCGCTTGATCACTGAGGCGGAAAGGTCGCCCAGCATGCCGATCAGCGAAAACACCGGTGTGAACACGGCAATGGCCCCATAGTGCAGCTGCACGGGCGTACCCAGGACCTGCATGCACAAGCCGTATGCCCAGCTGAGCAGCAGCATCAGCAGCGTGCCCGCCACCACGCCGCCGACAGCGCCCTCCACGGTCTTCTTCGGGCTGACCTTGGGCGCCAGCTTGTGGCGGCCGAACTTGATGCCCACAAAGTAGGCGCTTGTGTCGCAGAGCCAGGCTGATCCCAGCGCCATCAGCAGATAATAGCCGCCTTGTACGGTGTGGTAGTCGTCGCGCAGGTACACGGCGCAGGAAAAGAACACCGGTATCACAGTGCTGAACAAAAAGGCCATGGCAAAGTGCTCGATGCGCATGGCCGCGTTGTTTTTCAGCAGCACCACAAAAAACGCAAGAATCAAAAGGTACACCGCTTCAAACAAAAACGACCGCACCTGGGTCACCCGCGCAAACGGGATCAGCAGCGCCATTAGAAAGGACAGCGCGGTCAGTCCCCGGTACTTGGAGCAGCCGGTGGCGCTCAGCAGCTCCCACACAGCGATCAGTGAGATCAGCCACATGACGATGTTTAGCAGCACGGTCTCCAAAAGCGCAAACACCACCGCCAGAAACGCCAGGCCGACCAAGGCCGATATGATCCTTTTCTTCATCGAATCCCTCTTCTCAATCCGTGTTGCTATACACCGCCCATACGGCGTGTGCGGCGGGCAAATTCCGCAATCGCGTCGTCGAAATCCTGCGGGCCGAAGTCCGGCCAGAGCACATCGCTGAACACAAACTCTGCGTAGGCGCTCTGCCAGAGCAAAAAGTTGGAGACGCGCCGCTCGCCGCCCGTGCGGATAATCAGGTCCACATCCGGTTGACCTGCTGTGTACAAGCGCCCCGCCAGGGCCTCCTCGTCGATGTCCTCCACCGCCATGCGGCCCTCCCGCACCTCTTGGGCAAGCCGGCGGGCGGCGTTTGCAAGCTCGGAACGGCCCCCGTAGCAGAGCGCGATGTTCAGATTCAGCCCGGTCCGGTCCGCGCTCTTCTCCTCCATCAGGCGGATATTCTGCCTGATGTCCTGCGCAAGCATGGAGATGTCGCCAATCACGCGCAGGCGGGCGTTTTCCTCTTCATAGCGCTGCATATCCTTTAAATAGGAGCGCAGAAGGCCGAGCAGCCCCTCCACCTCCTGCTGTGGACGCTTCCAGTTTTCAGTGGAGAAGGCGTACACGGTTAGGTACCCGACGCCCAGCTTCTCGGCGTGGCGGGCAATTTTTTGAAAGACCGCCGCCCCCTGCTTGTGGCCCAGGTTGCGCGGCAGGGCGCGCTTTTGTGCCCATCGGCCGTTGCCGTCCATAATAATGCCCACGTGGGTGGGCAGCGTTTGCTGCGGTGTCTGCTGCAAGCTTTCATCCTCCCGGTATACAAAGCGCAGGAGGCAAGCCGGGCGCCGCCTGCCGGCGGACCCGGTTGCCCCCTATTTCGTGTTTTTTCTATATTTTTTTATATCTCTAAAATTTCCTTTTCCTTGGATTCGCAAGTTTTGTCAACATCCTTGATGTACTTGTCCGTTTTGTTCTGGATATCCTTTTCCAGGTCTTTCAGGTCGTCCTCGGTGATCTCGCTCTTTTTCTTCTGGGCCTTGATCTTCTCGTTGGCGTCCCGGCGGATCGCGCGGATCGCCACCTTGGCTTCCTCCCCGATTTTGCTCACCTGCTTGCACAGCTCCTTGCGGCGCTCCTCGGTGGGCTGCGGGAACGCGATGCGGATGACGTTGCCGTCGTTGGCGGGGTTGATACCCAGGTCGGATTTCTGGATCGCCTTTTCAATCGCGCCCAGGGTGGTTTTGTCCCAGGGGGTGATCACCAGGATGCGCGCCTCGGAAACCGCCACCGCGGCCATCTGCTGGATGGAGGTGGGGGACCCATAATAATCCACCTGGATCCTGTCGAGCACAGACGGATTCGCCCGGCCGGCGCGGATGGAAGAAAGCTCGTTTTTGAGAACACCCATAGTTTTTGTCATCTTTTCGTCCACTGTTTTAACAATGTCGCTCATCAGACTTCCTCCTTAATAATTGTACCGATTTTCTCATCCCGAAGCGCGGTCACGATGTTGCGCGGATCGCGCAGGCTGAACACCAGCACCGGTATATGGTTTTCCTTGCACATCGACGCGGCGGTGAGGTCCATGACGCCGAGGTCGTCGCCGATAACCTTGGAAAAGGAAAGCTGCTCGTACCGCCTTGCATCCGGGAATTTACCGGGGTCCTTGTCGTACACGCCGTCCACCTTGGTGGCCTTAAAGATGATGTCGGCATCGATCTCAGCGGCCCTTAGCGCGGCGGCGGTGTCGGTGGAGAAGAACGGTCTGCCGGTGCCACACCCGAAGATGACCACACGGCCCTTTTCCAGATGACGCAGGGCCCGGCCGCGTATGTACGGCTCCGCGATTTCCTGCATGTTGATGGCGGTCTGCACCCGTACATCCACGCCCAAGGACTCAAGGCCGTCGGCCAGAGCCAGCGCGTTCATCACCGTGGCCAGCATGCCGATATGGTCCGCCCTCGTGCGGTCCATCGACCTGCCGCTGATGCGGCCGCGCCAGTAGTTGCCGCCGCCCACCACAATGGCAACCTGCACGCCCATGTCGATGCTGTCCTTGATGCTGGCGCAAATCTCCTGCACCACACTGTAGTCGAGTCCGGTCTTCGCGTCCCCGGCAAGGGCCTCGCCGCTGAGCTTGAGCAGGACCCGACGGTATTTTAACGACATCCGTATCACTCCAATTCCACTCTGATTCGCACCGGCGCCCCGATGCTCACATGCTATATTATTGTACAATATGCTGGCGGGTATGTAAAGAGATTCCAATAAAAATAGCGTGGCCGGCGCCTTATACGCCAGCCGTGAAAACATGTGAAAACATTTCTGGCCCCTTGACAAATCACGGAGCCGGGACTATAATTGAGAAAAGTGAACAGCACAAAGGCTATGATAAAGAACAAGTAGCTCTTACAAACGCCAAACAGAAAGTTCCCGGTTGATGCGAGGGGCGTGGCGGAGTTTGAGTGAATACAGCTTTTAGCCGCACACTGAACGGCAAGTGCCCAGTAGGAGGTGACGGTCCCCGCACCCGTTATAGTGCCAGGGTAAAATCCGGTGATTCGGACTTACCCAAAGAGGCGGACAGCGCGAGCTGTTCGCGAACATGAGGTGGTACCGCGAGATGATCTCTCGTCCTTTTGACTAGGACGGGAGTTTTTTGATTTTCATAAAAAGGAGTGCATGGCCATGCCAATCACGGATTTTCTCACAAGAAACGCATCCCTTTACGGGTGTGAAATTTGCCTGACCGAAATAAATCCCGAGCCTCCCGAGGCGAAAAAACGGTCATGGAAGGATTTCGAGCTGGTGGAGTCTGGGCTTAGCAGTGAATACCGCAAGGAGATCACCTGGCAGGCCTTTGAAAGCCAGGCCAACCGCTTTGCCAACCTGCTGCTGAGCCGCGGCGTAAAGCGCGGCGACAAGGTGGCAATTCTGCTGATGAACTGCATCGAATGGCTGCCCATCTACTTTGGCGTGCTGAAGACGGGCGCGATTGTGGTGCCTATGAATTACCGGTACGCGTCGGACGAGATCAAGTACTGCCTGGAGCTGGCCGACGTATCTGTGCTGGTGTTCGGCCTGGAGTTCGTGGAGCGCATGCAGGCGATCAAGGATCAGATACCGGCTGTGGAAACCCTGCTCTTTGTGGGGGAGATATGTCCGGACTTCGCCGAAAGCTGCGAGGCCTTGGTCAATGCCTGCCCCGACACCGCCCCCCACATCCCGCTGCGGGACGACGAGGACGCCGCGATCTACTTTTCCTCCGGCACCACCGGCTTCCCCAAGGCGATTTTGCACTCCCACGAAAGCCTTGTGTGCGCCTGTGTAACAGAGCAGGCCCATCACGGCCAGACCCGCGACGACGTGTTTCTGTGCATTCCGCCGCTGTACCACACCGGTGCCAAGATGCACTGGTTCGGCAGTCTGCTGGCAGGCGGCAGCGCGGTGTTGCTGCGGGGCACAAGCCCAAAGAACATCATCGAGGCGGCCGCCAACGAGTGCGCCACCATCGTGTGGCTGCTGGTGCCGTGGGCGCAGGATATCCTGGACGCGGTGGAGAGCGGAGAAATTGATCTGGACGAATACCACCTGACCAACTGGAGACTCATGCACATCGGCGCCCAGCCGGTTCCGCCCAGCTTGGTCCGCCGTTGGCGCAAGCACTTCCCCGAGCACGAGTACGACACAAACTACGGCCTCTCGGAGTCCATCGGCCCCGGCGCCGTGCATCTGGGCGTGGAAAACATCCACAAGGTGGGCGCCATAGGCAGGGCGGGCCACGGCTGGCAGACAAAAATCGTGGATGAGCAGAGCGAGCCGGTAGCGCCCGGCCAGGTGGGCGAGCTCGCGCTGCGCGGCGCGGGTGTAATGAAGTGCTATTACAAAAATCCCGAGGCCACGCAGGCGGTGCTGAAGGACGGCTGGCTGCACACCGGCGACATGGCCCGCGAGGACGAGGACGGCTTCATCTACCTGGTGGACCGCAAAAAGGACGTGATCATCACCGGCGGCGAGAACATCTACCCTGTGCAGATCGAGGACTTTCTGCGCGGGTGCGGCGAGATCAAGGATGTGGCCGTGATCGGCCTGCCCCATCAGCGGCTCGGCGAGATTGCCGCCGCCATCGTGGAGCTCAAGCCGGACGCCGTCTGCACCGAGCAGGAGATCCTGCGAATCTGCGAGCAGCTCCCGCGCTACAAGCGCCCGCGCCAGATCATATTTGACAAGGTGCCCCGCAACCCCACCGGCAAGATCGAAAAGCCGGTGCTGCGCGAAAAATACGCCGGCGGAAGCGTGGTCAAGAGCCAAACCGAAACCGATGTGCCGGACAGGGTTGCCACCGCTAAAAAGTAGGCGCATGGCTTCAAAATGCCTGGGGCGCGCTTCAATCACGTCGCCGAACCCGGTGGCGGACAGGGAGCCCGCTCTGCAAAGGGCTTTCGCTTTTGCGAAAGCCCTTTGCAGTTCAGCCCCGATTTATCGCGGACACGGCCTCGTATCCCGCTGTCATGCGCAGCGTGTCGTCCCGCAGAATCCAGACCGCGTTCGCGCCGTAGCGCTCCACCAACGCGATACCCTGCTCATAGGACAGGATAAAGGCGGCGGTGGACAGCATATCCGCGATTCCCGAATCGGGGTGCAACACTGTCACCGCCTTGAAGCGGTCCGCGGGCATCAGCGTTTCGGGGTCGATGATGTGGTGATACGCCAGACCGTCCACCACATAAAAGCGCTGGTAGTCGCCGGAGGTCACCACCGCAAGGTCGGTGACGGATACGCTGTCGAAGTAAGGCTGGGACCCATCCTCGGTGACCACCGGGCTCTGTATGCCCACGCGCCAGAGGTCCCTGCCGTCCTTTGGCTTTCCCGTCACACTCACATTGCCGCCCGCACTGATGAACCCGGAGGAAAAGCCCGCCGCCGCCGCCTTGTCCATAGCCTTTTGCACCGCATAGCCCTTGGCGATGGCTCCCACATCCAGCCTGAGCCGCGGGTCGCGCAAGAAAACGGTGGACGCCGCCTCGTCCAGCACCACATCCTCCATGCTGGTGTGCAGTCTCGCCTCCTCCAGCAGCTGCATCGGGGGCAACGCGGCGCGCGGCCCGTCCTCCAGTCCGCGCTCGCGGTATTCATGCCAGATGCACAGCACACTACCCATCGCCGCGTTCACGGTCCCGCCGGTCTGCCGATAAGCGGCCGCCGCCAGCTTCAGCAGCTCCAGCACCGGCTGCTCCACCGCTACCGGCGCGACGCCCGCGCTGTCGTTGACTGTCTTAAGGTTGCTGACACCCACGTAATCGTTGTAGATATCAAACTGCCTGTGCAAATACAGCATCTCACTGTGGATCACGTCCACGTACTTCTGGAACTCCCGCTGGCTGCGCGCGTAGCCCACCACCACCGTGTGGGTGTCGAAGACATCGTAAAACTCTGCCGTGTACCGGCTGTGCTTGCCAAGCAGCAAAAACAACACAAACAGGGGGATGATAATGATGATCAGTCTTTTTTTTCGCAATGCCTATTCCTCCGCGTATTGTCCGTCACTTTGCCACGATGTCGGGGGCATCCCGGTCCTCGCCGCCCCTCACCCACAGGGATAGCCCGTTCGGCAGGCAGGCGGCAAACTGCCCCTGCCCGGAAAGCCATCCCTCCCGCACGCAGACCTGGTCCGGGCAGTCGGAATAGGTAAAGGCGATGGCGTTGTGCTTGACAGTAAATATCACCTGGGGGGCCCGGGGCAGCGAAAACTCCTGATCCCGGCTCAGATTCACTGTCTTTACCTTGTCCCCGTAGTAATATATCTCGGCGTACGTACCCTTGCCCGCGACGAAAAAAGCGAACATCCCCCACGCGAGCAGCGCGGCCACGAGCAGGCCAAGAATCGCCGGCAGGTCTCTTTTTGCCATCATTTTCCTGTCCAAAAGCATTCTCCTCGCCCGCATATTCCGCAAGCTTTATTATACACAGCCGTGTTTTCCCGTGTCAACCGCCCACGATTGAAGAATGCCCTATTTTGTGGTAAAATAATAAAGCTGTCTTATATTTTCTCATGGCAGGAGAGGAACACTTTGCAGATCAGAAATTGTTATGAAAAAAATCGCCCCGTGCTTTCATTTGAGGTCTTCCCGCCCAAGCGGGACGCAGACATTGACACCGTGTACAGGGCACTCGGGCGTCTGGCCGGACTTTCCCCCGACTTTATCAGCGTCACCTACGGCGCGGGCGGGAGCGGGATCGTCAACAAAACCTGCGAGATCGCCTCCGTGATCAAGAACACCCACGGCGTTGAGGCGCTGGCTCACCTGACCTGTGTGGGGTCGGGCAAGGAGCGCATCAACGCGCTGGTAGACGACCTGCAGGCGCAAAACATCCACAATATCCTAGCCATGCGCGGCGACCCGCCTGCCGATGGCTCCGCGCCGCCAGCCAGCGACTATCAGCACGCCTGTGACCTGATCCGGGAAATCAAGGCCCGCGGCGGCTTTTGCATCGGCGCAGCCTGCTACCCCGAAGGGCATATCGACTGCGAGGAACCGGCCGAGAACATGCGCCACCTGCTGTGCAAGCAGGTGGCCGGCGCGGACTTCCTGATCACGCAGCTATTCTTCGACAACGACCTGTTTTGGCGTTTTTTGGAAAAAGCCCGGGCGGCGGGGGTTACGCTGCCAATCTCGGCGGGGGTCATGCCGATCCTGAGCCGTGGCCAGATTGAGCGCATGATCTTTCTGTGCGGTGCCTCGCTGCCGTCGGCCATCATCAAGCTGCTGCACCGGTACGAGCACAGCCCCGGCGACCTGCGGGCGGCCGGCATCGAGCACGCGGTGCGCCAGATGGAGGCCCTTGCAACCGGCGGCGCGGACGGCGTGCACATCTACACCATGAACCAGCCGGACATCGCGGCCACCGCGATAGAACGGCTTCGCCAGTGAGATGCCGGGCATCGACAAGGGCGAGGTGCTGCGTTACCTGGGCCACCGGGGGCAGCGCATTGATCCGGCGCTGGACAGGCTGATCGACGAGGAGATCGCCCACTGTCTGGCGGTGGCAAAGCCCCGCACCGTATACCGCGTGGTGGACATTTCCCTGGACCCGGACGGTGCGCCGCGCCTGCCCGAGGCCAACCTGGAGCTGCCGGGCCGCGCAATCCGCCGCTACCTGGATGGCGCGGGGCGCTGCGTCCTGCTGGCCGCTACGCTGGGGACCGGGATCGACACTGAGATCCGCATGCAGCAGCGGGTGGATATGACCCGCTCCCTGGCCTTGGACGCCGCCGCCACAGCCTGTATTGAGTCGGTGTGCGGCGATTTTCAGCGCGAGATCGAGATGACGGCCGGCGGGGCGTATCTGTTTGCCGGAACGCGTTACAGCCCCGGCTACGGCGACCTACCTCTCACCCTGCAGCCGGAGCTGATACAGGCGCTGGACACGGCGCGCAAGATCGGCCTGACCTGCACCGACAGTATGATCCTGCTGCCCCGCAAATCGGTCACCGCCCTGATTGGGCTCTTCGACCGCCCGCCCGGGGCGGGGGTGGGTCCGGGCTGCAGCGGCTGCAGCCTGCGCGGCCGGTGCGACTTCAGCAAATGTCCGCGCGAGCCGGAACACAACCCATAGAAACGGAGCAAACACAGTGAACATTCAGGCATTAATCCAGCAGCGTCCCCTGTACTTCGACGGCGCCATGGGTACCATGCTGCAAAGCGCCGGACTGGAGCCGGGCGCTTTGCCCGAGGAAATGAACATCACCCACCCGCAGGCGCTCATCGATATCCACCGCGCCTACACGGAAGCGGGGGCGGACATCGCCACGGCCAACACCTTTCAGGCCAACGAGCTCAAGCTGGCCCGCAGCCGTTACTCGCCGGAAGAGCTGATCGCCGCCGCCGTGCGCAACGCAAGGGCCGGCGGCGCCCGCTATGTGGCACTGGACATGGGCCCGCTGGGCCAGCTGATGGAGCCCATGGGCACTGTCAGCTTCGAGCGGGCCTATGAGATATACAGGCGGCAGGTGGCGGCGGGCGCGAAAGCGGGCGCGGACCTGATCGTCATTGAGACACTCTCCGACCTCTACGAGGCCCGCGCCGCCATACTGGCCGCCAAGGAAAACAGCGGCCTGCCAGTGCTCTGCTCCCTGTCCTTTCAGCAGGACAGCCGCACCTTTGTGGGCTGCGACCCGCTGAGCGCGGCGGTCACGCTGTCGGCCCTGGGTGTGGACGCGCTGGGCGTCAACTGTTCGCTGGGCCCGGTGGAGCTGCTGCCAGTGGTGGAGGTGTTGCTGCGCCACTCCCGCGTGCCGGTGCTGGTGCAAGCCAACGCGGGGCTTCCCGCTATCGTGAATGGCGAGACAGTCTACAACATCACCCCGCAGGAGTATGCGCGCGCGGTGGCCGCCATGGTGGGGCAGGGGGTGCGCATCGTCGGCGGCTGCTGCGGCACCTCGCCGGCGTTCATCTCCGCCCTGCGCGCCGCCACCGCGCACATCCCTGTCAGGGATATCCCCCTCGAGCGCGTCACCGCCGCCTGCTCCGGCTCCAGAACAGTCGTCTTCAACGGGCGGGTGAGCGTGATCGGCGAGCGCATCAACCCCACCGGCAAGAAAAGGCTGAAAGCGGCCATCCGGGAGAACCGCATGGACTACCTGTTGGGCGAGGCCATCGACCAGGTAAACGCGGGCAGCGACCTGCTGGATGTGAACGTGGGCTTGCCCGAGATCGACGAGCCCGCCATGCTGGCCAAGGCGGTCCGCGCCATCCAGGGCGTGGTGAACACGCCGCTGCAGATCGACAGCGCCGACCCCGCCGCCATCGAGGCCGCCGTGCGGGTGTACAACGGCAAGCCCCTGATTAACTCGGTGAACGGCAAAGCGGCGAGTATGGCGGCCGTGCTGCCGGTGGCCAAAAAGTACGGCGCGCTGGTGCTGGGGCTCACGCTGGACGAAAGCGGCATCCCGGCCACGGCCGAGGGACGGCTGGCGGTGGCGCGCAAAATTGTGGACGAAGCCGGGCGGCACGGCATCCCCCGGGAGGATGTGCTGATCGACTGCCTGGTGCTCACTGCGTCCGCCCAGCAGGAGCAGGTGTCAGAGACCCTGCGGGCCATCCGCCTGGTCAAGGCGGAGCTGGGGGTGCACACGGTGCTGGGGGTCAGCAACGTGTCCTTTGGGCTGCCCGCCCGCGAACTGCTAAACGCCTCGTTTTTGGCTGCGGCTTTCGGCGCCGGGCTGGACGCCCCCATCCTGAACCCGCTGTCCGGCCGCTACCGGGAGGTGGTGGACTGTTTCCGGGTGCTGAACAACGAGGACAAAAAGGCCGCCCGCTTCATCTCGCGGTACGCCGGCGAGGTTCCCGCCGCGCCCGCGCCCGCCGCCATTGAGCGGGACCTTATGCAGATCATCATGGAGGGCCGCCGGGAGGAGGCCGCCCCCAAGGTGAACGAGCTGCTTGGGGAGCTGCAGCCGCTGGACATTGTGAACCGCTACTTCGTGCCGGCGCTGGATGCGGTGGGGGCGGATTTCGAGGCGGGAAAGTTGTTTTTGCCCCAGCTGATGCAGGCGGCCGACACCGTGAAAAACGGATTCGAGGTCATACGCGCCCGCATGGCGGAAACAGGGGAGAAGCGGGAGCCCCGCGGCCGCATCCTGATGGCCACGGTGCAGGGCGACATCCACGACATCGGCAAGAACATCGTGCGCATGATCCTGGAAAACTACGGTTACGATGTGCTGGACCTGGGCAAGGACGTGCCGATTGCAAAAGTGGTGGACACGATTCGCGGCGAGGGTATCCGCCTGGCAGGACTCAGCGCCTTAATGACCACCACCGTGGCCAGCATGAAAGAGACCATCACCGCTGTGCGCGCGGTTGGCCTGGACTGTGTCTTTTTTGTGGGGGGCGCGGTGCTCTCCCCCAAATACGCCGACTACGTGGGCGCCGAGTACTACGCCCGAGACGCCATGGACAGCGTGGCCATCGCCAACAGGTTCTTCGGCCACAAATAAAAAGCGCGTTATCCCTATCCCTCGTCCACGTCCTCCACCAGGCAGCGGTTCTCGTCAAAGCGCACCGGAACAACCGCGCTGCGTGTCAGACGGATCAGCTCCCGCAGACGCTTTTCTTCGTCGGGCATGTACAGGATGTAAGCCACACCCTCTTTTTGGGCCCGCCCGGTGCGGCCGATGCGATGGGTGTAATACTCGTTTTGGGAGGGCACGTCGTAGTTGATCACGGCGTCCACATCCTCCACGTCGATGCCTCTGGCCGCCACGTCGGTGCTCACCAAAATCCGCAGATTTCCCTCCTTGAAGCGGCCCATGACCTTGTTGCGCTCCCCCTGCGACAAATCGCCGTGCAGACAGTCCGCGTCCACACCAAGGCCGGCCAGCTGGTTGCTGAGCATGGAGGTGGCGTACTTGGTGTTACAGAACACCATTACCCGGCCATATCCGTTCTTCACGACGATATCGGCCAGATCGGCCAGCTTGTCGCGCCCGGTGGTAAGCAGCGAATACTGGGCGATTTTTGGCATCGACGCCTCCAATGGCTGCACCGTGACCTCAACGGGATCCCGCTGGTAGATCCAGCCGATGTCCATCACCTCGCGGCTGATGGTGGCGCTGAACATGCCGAGCTGCTTTTTGTTTTTGAGCGAATCCAGTATGCGGCGCACATCCTTGTAAAAGCCCATGTCCAGCATTTCGTCCGCTTCATCCAGAATGACCCGCGTCACGTCCTGCAGGCGTATGGTGCGCCGCTGCATGTGGTCCAGCAGGCGCCCCGGGGTGGCCACGATGATCTGTGGTCCTTTTTTCAGCTGCGCAAACTGGCTGCGGATCGCCTGCCCGCCGTACACACAGGCGATCCGCACCTCGGGCAAAAAGCGGGCCAGGTCCCGCAGGTCGTCGGTGATCTGTCGGGCCAGCTCCCTGGTTGGCGCCAGGATCAGGCACTGGGTTTTGTCGCTCCGGCGGTTCAGCCCCATCAGAAGCGGAATGCCGAAAGCGCAGGTTTTCCCGGTGCCGGTGGGCGCCTTGGCAATCATGTCCCGCCCCTCCATCATGGGGAGCATGGCCTTTTCCTGAACCTCGGTCAGCTCCACAAAGCCCATGCGCTCCACCGCGCGAAAGATTTCATCCGGAAGATCCATTTCACTGTATAGCATGCTGATTTTCTTTGCTCCGTTCCTTTTTCGCCCGTGATAGGTCCGCGGGTCTTTTCCTCATTATTTTATCACACCTGGCGGGCGCCTACAAGTACAAGCCGCCAAAGACCCACGGAAATTAATTTTCAGGAAAACCAATCAAGGGGTTTGCATTCACCTTTAATTTACAATAGACCTGTATTTTAAAATTATGAGCAACTATGTGTGGGGCAAGCGGCCATGGGCGGCCTGTTTTGCCGAAATCAACTTGCGCCGACACCGATAATCTGGTATGATGTGATTACGGAAACGGCCCAGAAAAGGGGGATTCACCTTGATAGTGATCATGATTGTTATCGGCGCGGTTGCCATGGCAGGCATTGCGGCGGCGCTGGGGTTTTACTTCGGCGTATTCCGCATAGAGAGCGTAGACAACACCCCCGCAAAGCAGTCGGCGCAAGGTGACGATCCGGGGGATTCGCTGCCCGGTATGAACTTCGGTGAGGACGAAAAGCCAGGGGGCTCCGAAAGGGAGCCGCAGGACCTGTTCGATTTCTCCGAGGAGGAGCAGGTCAACGGAGAAGAGGACAAAAAGCAAAAGCTTCAGGCGCAGGAGGACAGTGCTTCCCAGGAATTCGACAAGCTGTGTGATTTGAAGACAGGCCGTGGTTATCTGGTGGACGCGCAAAAGGCGCTGAACGCCGCCATGGAGGATGACCGCATGCTGGCCCTGGCATACTTCGACTATGACCGATTCCGCTTTATCAACTCCCTGAAAGGGGTATCGATCGGGGATTTTGCCATCTCCCGCATGGCCCAGGAGATGAAAGCGGTGTTCCCCGAGGACTCCTTGTGCACCCGCGTTTCGGCCGACCACTTTGCGGTGCTGTTCCCGCTGGTGGACGAGGGCATGATCGCGGACTACGCCGAAAAGATCAAGCGCATCGCCGACCGCATCCGGAACGACATCGCCGTAAAGAGCGGTCTGCGCGTGTCCATGGGTGTGGCCATTCCCCGCGAGGCGCCCAAAGACTACAACATCGGCGTACTGATGGCGCAGGCCAACGTAGCGCGGCACTGCCTGAAAACGGCCAAGTCGGAGGCGGTGAATATCTACGACAGTTCCATGGCGGAGACATTCCTGTTCGGAGAATCCGCCCTGGAGGACTTCGGAGACAACCAGTACAGCGATGAGTTCGTGCTGTACTTTCAGCCGCTGTTTGATCTGAAGCGCTCGCGGATTATAGGCTGTCAATCGCTGGTGCGGTGGACCGTTGAGGACGAGGTCAGCAAATTCACGTCCCTGAACTCGGACAACGGCAGGCTGCCTACCAACAATACCAAGATTATCTACCATGTGTGCCGCTGGCTGGGCCGCTGGCGCAAGGCCGGCAAGGACATAACCATGAGCTTTGCCTACCTGTCCGCCACCGACCTGTTCAAGGAGGACATCGACGAATATCTGGCAAGATCCCTGAGTGCTTTCCAGGTGGAGCCCCACACCTTGGCGGTAGAAATTGACATCAACGTGATCCGCATGGCGTGGTCGGTTGCGTCGCGTCAGATCAAGAAGCTCAAGGAGGTGGGCGTGCAGGTCTGTGTTACCGGTATTGACCGCGGCTACACCGGCTTGGATCAGGTCGCGGGGCTTCCTGTGGACCTTGTGAAGTTTCATCGCAGCTTTGCCAAAGGCCTTGCCCAAGGCCATGAGCGCTTGGCCGAGGTCAAAAGCATGATTGCCGCCGCCGCCGATCTGAACGCCAAAACGCTGTTCGACGGCGTGGATTCCCGCGAGCAGGCCGATGCGCTCAAGCTGGCCGGTGCGGATATCGTGCAAGGAGAGTACGCGGGCAAGGTGGGCGACCCCGAAACAGTGTCCAAGAGCCTGGGCGAGTTCATCGAGAGCCAAAAGGGCGCCGCCACTACCACCATCCTGGACGACGAGGCGCTCGCAAAGGGAAATTTCAATATGTTTTAAAAATCAAAAAGACCCCCGAAAGCGGTTCACATCCGCCTTTCGGGGGTCTTTTTGCGCTTATTTACTGCCGTAAATACCGCTGGAAATGTACCGCTCCCTGGTGTCGGGCAGCAGCACCACAATGATTTCCTTGTGCTTTTGTGCTTCAGGTTTTATAATAGCGTACAATAAAGCAGTGGAAAAATCAACAGAATTTTAGACTTTCGCGCGCACCTGCAGCGGGGTGCCGGCCTGGTCCGCCAGTTGCTGGCAGCAACCGATCTCGTCCCGGGCCAGAATATCCACCACTGCTTGCCGCTTCATGAATCCCTTACTTTGCCTGTTTGTACCTTTCAACAATTTTACCATATGCATGGCCCCCGCTTTCATCGGAAAGCGCAAAACCGCGCCGAAAGGCGCGGTTTTGCGTACGATTGGGGTCAGGCGAGGGGTACCAGCTCCTTGGAGGGCCTGTGGCGCTTGATGCGGATTTCGCCGTCCTTGCCGTCGACCACCATTCGGTCGCCTTCGCTGAAGTCGCCCAGCAGCAAGCGCTCGGCGGCTGCGTCTTCAATGGAGGACTGGATCGTTCTGCGCAGCGGTCTTGCGCCGTAGGCGGGGTCGAAGCCCTTGTCAGCCAGCAGGTCGATGGCGCTGTCCGCCACCTCCAGCCGGATGCCACGCTCCAGCAGGCGGGCCGACAGCTTGTCGAGCATGCCCCTGGCGATGGTGCGTATGTGGTCGCGGTCCAGCTGGTGAAATACCACAATATCGTCGATGCGGTTCAAAAATTCGGGCTTGAAAGTCTTTTTCAGGTTCTCCATCACGCTTTCGCGGATCTCGGCCAGTGGGCGGAGTTCGGAATTGCTTTCGCCGGCCGGGCGGAAGCCCAGCGCATGGCGCTTGTCGGTGATTTCCTGGGCACCCAAGTTGGAGGTCATGACGATGATGGCGTTTTTGAAGTCCACGCTGCGGCCCTGGGCGTCGGTGAGCCTGCCGTCCTCCATGATCTGCAGCAGGATGCTCCACACGTCGGGGTGAGCCTTTTCAATCTCGTCGAACAGCACCACGCTGTAGGGCTTTCTGCGCACCTTTTCGGTGAGCTGGCCGCCTTCGTCGTAACCCACGTAGCCAGGGGGCGGGCCGATCAGCTTGGAGGCCGTGTGCTTTTCCATATACTCGGACATGTCCACGCGGATCATGGCGTTCTCGTCTTGGAACATGGCCTGCGCCAACGCCTTGCACAGCTCGGTTTTGCCCACGCCGGTGGGCCCCAGGAACAGGAAAGAGCCGGTGGGGCGCATCGGGTCGCCCAAGCCTACTCTTCCGCGGCGAATCGCCTTGGAAACGGCGGTCACGGCCTCGTCCTGGCCGATGACGCGGCGGTGCAGCGTTTCCTCCAGGCGCAGCAGGCGCTGGCTTTCATCCTCGGTGAGCATGGTGACCGGGATGCCGGTCCAGGAAGACACCACCGACGCGATGTCCTCCGCCGCCACGCTGCCGGAGCGGCGGCCTGTCCAATCGTCCCGCTTTTCGCGCAGCTCGGCGCGCAGGGTCTTCTGGCGGTCCCGCAACAGGGCGGCGCGCTCGTAGTCCTGGCTCTTCACGGCTTCCTGCTTCTCGGCGTCCAGGGCGGCGATGCGGCCCTCCAGCTCCTTGATGTAGGGCGGGGGCGTCAGCCCGCGAGTGCGGACCTTCGAGGCCGCTTCATCCACCAGGTCGATGGCCTTGTCGGGCAGATAGCGGTCCTGGATATATCGAGCGGACATTTCCACGGCAGCGGTTACGGCTTCGTCCAGAATGCGCAGCTTGTGGTGCTCCTCGTAGCGGGGGCGCAGGCCCATCAGAATCTGGACCGCTTGCTCGTGGGATGGCTCGCCGACGATGATCGGCTGGAAGCGGCGCTCCAGCGCCACATCCTTTTCAACGTGCTTTCGGTATTCGTTCAGGGTGGTGGCGCCGATCACCTGGATGTCGCCGCGCCCCAGGGCGGGCTTCAGGATGTTGGCGGCATCCATGGCGCCCTCGGCGGAGCCCGCGCCAATCAGCGTGTGCAGCTCGTCGATGAACAGAATGACATTGCAGGCAGCGGTGGCCTCTTCAATGGCGGCCTTGATGCGCTCCTCGAAGTCGCCGCGGAATTTGGTGCCGGCCAGCATCTTGGTCAGGTCCAGCGACAATATTCGCTTTTCGCGCAGATTTTCAGGCACATCCAGCTGGGCGATGCTCTGGGCCAGACCTTCGGCGACAGCGGTCTTGCCCACGCCGGGCTCGCCGATCAGCACCGGGTTATTTTTGGTGCGGCGGGAAAGGATCTGCACCACGCGCTGAATCTCCTCCTCCCGACCGATTACCGGGTCCAGCTTGCCCGCCTCAGCAGCGCCGGTCAGGTCGCTGCAATACTGATCCAGGGTTTTGGTGTGTGTCTTTTTGACCTCCAGGCCGGTTGATTCGGCTAGGGGCCAGCTCTTGTTCAGCTCCTCCAGCAGCGCTGAGATGATCCACTCGGGCTCCGCGCCGGTGGAGGTGATGAGCTTGGTGGCCACACATCCCCTTTCCTGCAGCATACCCAACAGCATGTGCTCGGGCTCCACCTTTTTGTGGCCCAGCCTTTTGGCCTGGGCTTCGGCCAGCTCGATGATCCGGTTTGCCTCGGGGGTCAGAGACAGCATGCGGCTCTCGGAGGGGCCCAGGGAGCCGTCGTATTTCTCGATGACCTCCCGAATCAGCGCCTGATCCAGGCCGAAATCCCGCAGCGCCTTGGCCGCCGCGCTCTTTTCATCTCTGGCCAGACTACAAAGGATGTGCTCGCTGCCCACAACGCCGTGGAAAAGCTCGGAGGCCAGCGCGAACGCGCCGCGAATGGCCAGCTTTGACTGCTCGGTAAAACGATCCTTATTTATCATGGATACACACCCCCTTTTCCTGTCTGAAGATTTCATCGCGCAACTCAACCGCGGCTTCATAGTCCTCCGCGTCCACGGCGCCCTGCAGCTTGGCGCGCAGCTCGGCCAGACGGCGGCGCTTTTTGACCGCGTCGCCCGCGTCCAGCGGGAACGAGTCGGCGCCGGGTGTCCTGACCGGTTCCTGCGGCGGCGCGCCGTTTCCGCTTTGGGCAAAGCGCATCCAGCTGTTCCGATATTCGTGAAACATGGTGTCGACATACCGCTTCAAACGCTCGGTGCATTCAGTGCAGAGGCGCACCTCCACCAGTTGTCCGTTGTAATTGATGACAAAGCGGTTGTCCGCCTCGTTTTGATTGCAGTAATAGCAAAGCATGGAATCACTCCCTCACGAAATTCAGCAGCATCTGTTTGAAGATGCAGGCCCTTGCCATGTCCCTGTATTTCGGCGGCAGACAGCGCAGGGTGTTGTCGCCCAGGGCGGCGCTCATCAGATGCACGGATTTCTCGTCAACCGCCTCCGCGGCCAGCAGATTGGACAAAAAGGCCCGGGCTGTGTTGGGATCGATCTCGTCGCCCACCGCGTTGACAGCGTGCATCAGAAGCTGCCTGCACCCCAGCTGTACACGGCTGATGCGGATGTAGCCGCCGCCGCCGCGCCTGCTTTCCACGATGTACCCGTGCTCCGGCGAAAACCTGGTGGAGATCACATAGTTGATCTGACTGGGCACACATTTGAACCGCTGGGCGAGCTCGGCGCGCTTGAGCTCGGCACAGCCCTGCTCACTTTCCAATATGTCGTTGATAAAGCAGGCGATCACATCACTGATACCCATAAAACCATCCCCATTCAGTGTTTGACTTTGACTATATTTGACCATTAGGGCTATTTTATTATAGCATATAAAACCTAAAATGCAATAGAAAAATTTGCAGCTTTCCGCTTGGGGCCAAGCGGAAAGCCCCGTTCGCGGCGAACGGCAGCTACCCCACTGGTAAGTGACAGCTTATGCTTCATGCGTCAGCCTGTGGGGGTGTCCTGTCTGCTTGCAATCCGCATGGCCGTGTGATACAATGCCTTAAAGGTAAAATCAATTCACGGAGGTGTATCGCGGATGATGCAGGATTCATTTATAGAGAAGCTGGTCCGGCGCGAGCAAACTCCGGCGATCATCGCCCGGAAAGCGCTGGTGGTCGCGGCCGGGGTCGTGGTGCTGCTGGTGTTGCCGCTCCTGATTCCGGACCTGGTTATTCTGGCGCCGTTTATTGCCGTGGGGCTGTTTTTCCTGTGCCGCTTCCTGTTGCGGCGGCTGAACGTGGAATATGAATACTGCATGATCGGGCCGGAGCTGGATGTGGACATCCTGTACGGCCAACGCAAGCGCAAGTCGATGCTCAAGCTTAAAGGCCACCGACATCCGCCAGCTGATGCCCTGGCGCGAGTTCGCGGCCAACAAGCCCTCTAACATCGCGGCCACCTACAATGCCTGCTCCTCGGATCGCTCCCCCAACCGATGGGCGGCCCAGTTTCAGAACAGCAGCGGCGTGTGTGTGCTGGTGTTCGAGCCGGATGAGCGCTATCTGGAGGCTGTACGGCGCTTCAACCCCTCCGCTTTCCGCAGGCAATAGGGGCCAGCCCCGATGATAAGACAACGACAAAAGAGCCATATGCGGCGGATTGTCCGCACATGGCTCTTTTTTGATTGGTATTACAGCGCCCGCGCCACGGCTTCGCCCATGGCGGTGGTGCCGATGCAGGCTTCACCCGGCCGCGCAATGTCCGCGGTGCGCAAGCCTTTTTTCAGCACTTTGTCCACGGCGGCCTCGATCAGGTCCGCGGCCTTTGGCTGCCCCAGCGAGTAGCGCAGCATCATGGCCACCGAAAGGATCGTGGCGATGGGGTTGGCGACGCCCCGCCCCGCGATGTCGGGCGCGGAGCCGTGAACCGGCTCATACAGCCCCAGGGAGCCGTTGTTCAGCGACGCCGACGGCAGCATGCCGATGGAGCCCGTGATCTGGGATGCCTCGTCGGAGAGGATATCCCCGAAAATGTTGTTGGTCACGATGGTGTCGAACTGGCGGGGGGCCCGCACCAGCTGCATGGCGGCGTTGTCCACGTACATGTGGGAGAGCTCCACCCGGGGGAACTGGGCGGCTATGTCCGACGCGATCTCCCGCCAGAGCCGCGAGGATGCCAGCACATTGGCCTTGTCCACCGAGCACAGCTTTTTACCGCGCTTTTCCGCCAGCGAAAAGGCAAGGCGCACAATACGGCGGATTTCCCCGGCGGTGTATTGCTCGGTGTCGTAGGCGGCGGGCTCGCCGTTCACCTCGGTGCGGCCCCGCTCGCCGTAGTAAATGCCACCGGTGAGCTCCCGCACCACCAGCAGGTCCAGGCCGTCGCCCAGAAGCTCATCCTTGAGCGGGGACGCCCCACGCAGCGCCGGGTAGACGATGGCGGGGCGCAGGTTCGCAAACAGCCCAAGGGCGCTGCGGATGCGCAACAGCCCGGCTTCGGGGCGGCTGTCGTCGGGCAGGTCGTCCCATTTGGGGCCGCCCACCGCGCCCAGCAGCACGGCGTCGGACACCTTGCAGGCGGCAACGGTCTCGTCGGGCAGCGGTGCGCTTGTGGCTTCGATGGCGGCCCCGCCGATCAGCGCCGGCTTACAGCTCACCGCGAAGCCGCAGCGGCCGGCGGTCTCGCGCAGCACCAGCATCGCCTGGTCGGTGATTTCGGGGCCCACGCCGTCGCCGGCCAGCACCGTAATGTGGTAGGTCTTCATGCGCCCGCCCCTTTCAGCTTGCTCTTCGTGTATTCCACCAGGCCCCCGGCCTTAATGATGCGCTGCATGAACTCGGGAAAAGGCACCGCCGTGTAGCTGCGGTTTTTTGTTTTGTTGACGATGAAACCTGTGTCCAGGTCCACCTCAATCTCGTCGCCCATCCGGGCGTCCTTGGCGGCCTCGGGGCATTCCAGCACCGGCAGGCCGATGTTAATGGAGTTGCGGTAGAAGATGCGCGCGAAGTTTTCCGCGATCACGCAGCTCACGCCCGAAACCTTGAGGGCCACCGGCGCGTGCTCGCGGCTGGAGCCGCAGCCGAAGTTCACGCCCCCCACCATGATGTCGCCAGGTTTTACGCGCCTTACAAACTCCTTGTCGATATCCTCCATGCAGTGGGAGGCAAGCGACGCGGGGTCCGGGTTGTTCAGCGTGCGGGCCGGGATGATCACGTCGGTGTCGATGTGGTCGCCGTATTTATGGACAATCCCGTTGCATTTCATATGATGTTTTCTCCTTTACAGCGATGTGGGGGAGCAGATGTAGCCCGCCACGGCGGAAGCCGCGGCAACAGAGGGGGAGGCCAGGTAGACCTCACTCTTTACGTGGCCCATACGGCCCACAAAGTTGCGGTTTGTGGTGGAAACACACCGCTCCCCCTCGGCCAGAATGCCCATGTGGCCGCCCAGGCAGGGACCGCAGGTGGGGGTGGAGACCGCCGCGCCCGCGTCCACGAAAATGTTCATGAGCCCCTCGTCCACGCACTGCTTCCAAACGGCCTGGGTGGCGGGGATGATGATGCAGCGCACTGTATTTGCCACGGCGTGGCCCTCCAGGATGCTGGCGGCGGCGCGCATATCGTCAATGCGGCCGTTGGTGCAGGAGCCGATCACCACCTGGTCCACGACGATGTGCTGGTGCTCGGCCTCCCCAATGGCGCGCGCGTTTTCGGGCAGGTGGGGAAAAGCCACCGTCATGGGCACCCTGGCAAGGTCGATGACGAGCTCCCGCGCGTACTGGGCGTCGGGGTCGGCGGTGTAGACCGTGCCCGCGTTGCCGCCGTGGCAGCGCACATAATCCAGTGTGATCTTGTCCACCGGAAACACGCCGTTCTTGGCGCCGGCCTCCACCGTCATGTTGGCGATGGTGAAGCGGTCGTCCATGGTCAGGCTGCCCAAGCCCTCGCCACAGAACTCCAGCGAGCGGTAGCGGGCGCCATCCACGCCCAGAATGCCGATCAGGTGCAGGATCACGTCCTTGCCCGACACATAGGGCCCCATCTTGCCCAAGAGCTCCACCTTGATGGCCTCGGGTACCTTGAACCAGGCCGTGCCGGTGGCCATGCCCGCCGCCATGTCGGTGGAGCCCACACCGGTGGAGAAAGCACCCAGCGCGCCGTGGGTACAGGTGTGGCTGTCGGCGCCGATGACCGCGTCACCGGGGCGGATCAGCCCCTTTTCGGGCAGCAGCGCGTGCTCGATGCCTACCTTGCCCACCTCAAAGTAGTGGACGATCCCCATTTTGCGGGCGAACTCCCGCGTTTTTTTGGCGAGCTCCGCCGAGGCGATGTCCTTGTTGGGGGTGAAGTGATCGGGGGTCAGCGCAATTTTGGTGTTATCGAACACCTTTTCCACGCCCATTTTGTAGAATTCGTCGATGGCCACCGGCGCGGTGATGTCATTGCCAAACACCAGGTCCAGCGCGCACTCGATCAGCTCACCCGCTGCCACGCTCTGCTTGCCCGCCTTGGCGGCCAGAATCTTTTGTGTCATGGTCATGCCCATAGCTTACCTCCCGGAGACCGCCGGTTTGTCGCCGGCGGTCCGTTTCTTTCCTTATTCAATGTCAGGCATGCTTATGCCATTTTCTTGGCTTCCATCGCCATGGCCCGGTTGATGGCGTTCACATAGGCGTGGATCGAGGATTCGATCACGTCGGTGGACAGCCCGCGGCCCATGTGAAGCTCCTCGCCGTGCTTGACGCGCACCACTACCTCACCCAGGGCGTCCATGCCCTCGGTCACGGCCTTGATGTCGTAGGCGGTCAGGGACCAATCCCCGCCCACAATGCGGGTGACGGCGTTGTAGGCCGCGTCCACGGGGCCGTCACCGGTGGCCGCCTCGGTGAAAGGCTCGTCGTCGTGGATCAGTGTGATGCTGGCCATGGACTGCATCTTGTTGCCGCTCTGAATCTGAAAGGTGTCGATTTTATAGTAGTCCGGCACATCGGCCACCGCGTGAACCACCAGCGCCTCCAGGTCGTCGTCGGTGATGGCCTTTTTGCGGTCACAGAGTGCCTTGAACTCCACAAAGGCGCTGTCGAGCTCTTCCTTGGTCAGTGTGTAGCCCATCTGCTGCAGCCGGTCGCTGAACGCATGGCGGCCGGAAAGCTTGCCCAGCACCATGGTGCTTTCGGTCTTGCCCACCGATTGGGGGGTCATGATCTCGTAGGTCATGGGGTTTGCCAGCACGCCGTGCTGGTGAATGCCGGACTCGTGGGCAAAGGCGTTGTCGCCCACGATGGCCTTGCAGACCGGCACCGGCACGCCTGTGCGCGCAGCCACCCGCTTGCTGGTGCGATAAATTTTGGTGGTGTCGATGCCGTGGGTCAGGCTGTAGTAAGAGCCGCGAGTGGTGATCCCCATGACCACCTCCTCCATGGAGCAGTTGCCCGCCCGCTCGCCCAGGCCGTTGATGGTGGTCTCCACCTGGCGGGCGCCGTTTCGGACCGCCGCCAGCGTATTGGCCACGGCGAGCCCCAGGTCGTTGTGGCAGTGCACGCTGATTACGGCCTTGTCGATGTTGGGGACGTTTTCTTTGATGCCCCCTATAAACGCGCCGAACTCGTCCGGCATGGCGTAGCCCACCGTGTCCGGGATGTTGACAGTGGTCGCGCCCGCGTCGATCACGGCCTCCAGCACGCGGTAAATGAAAGCGGGATCGGTGCGGCTGGCATCCTCGCAGGAAAACTCGATGTCCCCACACAGGCTCTTGCCCAGCTTCACGCTTTCCACTGCCCGCTCCAGCACTTGCTCCGGATTCATGCGCAGCTTATACTTCATGTGGATATCACTGGTGGCCAAAAAGATGTGCAGGCGGGGCTTCGGGCTGTACTTCACGGCGTCCCAGCCCTTTTGGATATCCTCGGGCACACTGCGGCAGAGCGCCGCGACACTGCACTTTACGTTCTGGGACACGGCCCGCACGGCCTCGAAGTCGCCGGGGGAGGCGGCCGGAAAGCCTGCCTCAATCACATCCACGCCCAGTGCTTCCAGCTGGCGCGCAATCTCCAGCTTTTCCGCAAGGTTCAGGTTTACGCCGGGGGTCTGCTCACCGTCCCGCAGGGTGGTGTCAAATATGATTACTTTGTTTGCATCTTGAGACATGGGAATTCCCTCCTGCTAATACTGTATTGTGGGCGGTCGTCACGCGGTTTCGATGCTGCTGGCCTCCTGCAGGCCGAGCAGCTCGATGGATTCTTCCACCATCTTGTACTTGAGAATCTTGCCGGCTGCATTCATGGGGAAAGCGTCGACAAAGCGCACATACTTGGGGGTTTTGTGCTTGGCCATGTGTGTGCGTACAAAGTCCTTGATCTCCTGGTCGGTGGACTGCTCGCCCTCCTTGAGGATCACCCAGGCCATGATCTCCTCGCCGTACTGTTTGTCGGGCACGCCGATCACCTGTACGTCTCTGACCTTGCCATGGGTGTAGATAAAGTCCTCGATCTCCTTGGGGTAAATGTTTTCTCCGCCGCGGATGATCATGTCCTTGATGCGGCCTGTGATCTTGAAGTTGCCGTCGGGCTGCCGCACGGCGATGTCGCCTGTGTGCAGCCAGCCGTCCTCGTCGATGGCGTTTGCGGTGGCGGCGGGCATCTTGTAATAGCCTTTCATGATATTGTAGCCGCGGGCCACGAATTCGCCGGGGGTGTTATCGGGCAGGTCCTCGTAGGTGGCGGGGTCCACGACCTTGCACTCGATGCCGGGCAGCGGGCCGCCCACCGTGCTCACTTTCACGTCGATGGGGTCCTCGGAGCTGCTCTGGGTGCAGCCGGGGGAGCTTTCGGTCTGGCCGAACACAATCGTGATCTCGGACATGTTCATCTTCTCGATCACGTCCTGCATTACCTTGACAGGGCAGGGGCTGCCGGCCATAATGCCGGTGCGCATGTGGGAAAAGTCGGTTTTGTCGAAATCCTCGTGCTCCAGCATGGCGATGAACATGGTGGGCACACCGTTGCAGGCGGTGGTGCGCTCCTTGTTGATGGCCTCCAGTGCCAGGCGCGGCGAGAAAGCGGGGATTGGCACCATGGTGGCGCCGTGGGTTACGCAGGCTGTCATCGAAAGCACCATGCCGAAGCAGTGAAACATGGGCACGTGGATGATGAAGCGGTCGGCGGTGGAAAGGTCCATGCGGTCTCCGATGTTTTTGCCATTGTTGACCACGTTGTAGTGTGTCAGCATCACGCCCTTGGGGAAGCCGGTGGTGCCGGAGGTATACTGCATGTTGCACACATCGTGGCGGTTCAGCATGGCCATGCGCTGGTACACCAGCTCGACCGGCGCCTTTTCCGCCAGGGCCATGGCCCCGTCCCAGGTCAGGCAGCCGGGCTGCACGGAATCCACCGAGACGATGTTGCGCAGAAAAGGCAGGCGGGCGGTGTGCAGGGGCTCCCCGGCCTTGTGGGTGGCGAGCTCGGGGCAAAGCTCTTTGATGATGCCCACGTAATCCGAATCCTTAAAGCCGTCGATCATCACCAGCGTGTGGGTGTCGGACTGCCGCAGCAGGTACTCCGCCTCGTGGATTTTGTAGGCTGTGTTCACCGTGACCAGCACGGCGCCGATCTTGGTGGCGGCCCAGAAAGTGATGAACCACTGGGGTACATTGGTAGCCCAGATCGACACCTTGTCGCCTTTCTTCACGCCCATGGCAATCAGCGCGCGGGCAAAGGTGTCTACGTCCTCGCGGAATTCGCTGTAGGTCCTTGTATAGTCCAGCGTGGTGTAGCGGAAAGCGTACTGGTCGGGGAACTCCTCGACCACTCGGTCCAGCAGCTGGGGGAAAGTCAGGTCGATCAGGGTTTCTTTCTCCCAGATGTACTTGCCGGTTTTGGCGTTGTTGTCAAACAGCTCGCTGCGCATTGTGACCCGCTCGGTGTAGCGGCTCATATAGTGGGCGAACTGGGGGATTGCGATGCCCGCATCCTCCAGGTCGTCGGTCCAGCGCTTGACCCATTCCAGCGACACATAGCCATCGAAGTTGATGGACCGCAGCGCCAGCATCATCTCGTTGATAGGCAGATCGCCCTCGCCCATCATGCGGTACTGCACCGTGCCATCCGCCATGACCGAGTCCTTGATGTGGCAGTACTTGATAAAGGCGCCCAGATTCTGCACTGTGGTTTCGGGGGCTTCACCCGCCACGCGGAAAGGATGGTGCATATCCCACAGGGCGGCCACTGAATCGCTGGCCACCTGTTGGAGCAGTGTGCGCAGGCGAGCCGTGTCGGCGTACACGCCGTTGGTTTCCACCAGCAGTGTCACGCCGTGCTTGTGGGCGATGGGGGCCAGCTCCTTGAGCTGCGCGGCCACCAGCGCGTCATCCACCTCGCCGTCTGGGAACACATTCCGGTCGGCCAGGATGCGCACATAGGGGGTGCCCATTTTGCTTGCTAAGTGGATGTACTCGGTAATCTCCTGCTTGTTCTCCGCCTTTTTGTCCGCGTACTTCAGGCAGCAGTCGGAGGAGAAGCAGGGAATGCTGATGCGCAGCGCGCCAAGCCTTTTGATGGTGTTTGGCAGCTCCTTTTCGGTAAAGGGCTTGGCGCGCACCGCGAAGATGTCGCTGCCCAGGCCTCGGACCTCAACGCCATCAAAGCCGACGTCCTTGGCCATGGAGTAGATGTCCTGCCAGCTGGAGTTGGGGCAGGCCAATGTGGAAAACGCAATTTTCATGATCGAATCCTCCTAAGTATTTCATTCGGGTTGGGAAGCGGTCGCCCTGTTTTTGGGCAAAACAAAAAACTCCGCCTCCTGCTTTCATCACAAGAGACGAAGATATAATTTCTCCGCGGTACCACTCTTATTGGAGCGTGTGCTCCCTCTCAGGGCATCTTACAATGCCTTCCCGTGATAACGGTGGGAGATCCGGTCACGCCTACTTGCATCCGCGTTCAGCTAACTGCTCAAGGGGGAGTGCGCGTCCGCTTGTGTGCCCTGCCTTTCACCAACCGGCAGTTCTCTGTGCCACAGCCTTGGGACCGCGTGCCCTGTCATCGCATTTGGAGTTTACCTGTTATTTGATTGTTGTTACATACTATAGCGCACTATTGAATGGATGTCAACTGTTTTTTTGTGTGCGCCGGTCAAATTGGGAAAGCGCACAAAATTCCGCTGTGTCAAAACAGCTTCTTATACAAAACAAGGCAATTGGAAAGGGCTTTTTGCTTGGCGCAGGGTACCCTGTGTTTTTTGTCACTGCAGCAGCACCGACAAAAAGCTTTCCAGCTCCAGGTTGTTAAAGTAAAGGCCCACATCCGTATGCTGCAGGGCCGCGCGCAGCGCCGACTCCTCCAGGCGGCAGCCTTTCAGGAGCTCTGCCAGCTCGGCGGAGTCGCCGTTGCCAAAGTAATCCCCGTAAAAGGCCGCCTGGCCGATCACACCGTTTTTGCTCACATCCATGTGCACCTCCAGCTTGCCGCAGCCCTCTATACGGCGCTCTTTGCGCACGCTGTAGGCAGGGGAAGCGCCGTAGTTCCAGTCCCAATTGGCGTACACCCGGTCCCGCAGCGCCCTCACCGATACAAGGTCCTGCTCACTCAGAATATAGGGCTCCATGGCGTTTTCGCGGAACATGTAGTCCCGCAGCGCCTGGATAAAGGCCGAGATGGTGCAGTCCTCGCGCAGATATGGCCGGATGTTGGTCACGCGGCTCCTCACCGACTTGATCCCCTTGGATTCAATCTTGTCCGTCGATACCGCCAGCGCCTGCGAGAGCACCTGCAGGTCGGAGTCGAACATGATGGTGCCGTGGTGCATCACGCGGCCCTGCTTCATATACTGGGAGTTGCCCGAAAACTTTTTGCTGTCGATGGTCATGTCGTTGCGGCCTGAAATTTCCACTTTCACGCCCAGTGTGGCCAAAGCCTTGGCCACGGGGCGACAAAAGGAGGCGAAGTTGAACGTCTCGCCCTGGCTGTCCGCGATAAAGGTAAAGTTCAAATTGCCCAGATCGTGGTAGACGGCGCCGCCGCCGGACAGGCGGCGGGCCACCCGGATGCCGTGCTCACTTACATAGGCCGCGTTGATCTCGGCCGCCGTGTTTTGGTGCTTTCCCACGATGATGGCGTTGTTGTTCTGCCAGAGCATAAAGTAGCTGTAAGCACGGTCCAAGCTGTCGAAGACATACTGCTCCAGGGCCAGGTTGAAATAGGGGTCGGTGCTGTCGCTTTGCAGGTATCGCATGGTCATTCTTCGGGTCCTCCTTAGGTTTTAAGAGTTCTCTCAGAAACTCCGAAAGCCGTACAATAAAAGCAATTGCGGCAGGCGGGGTTTTTGAATTTCCTCCAAGTTTTTGCATAAAAACACTTGACAAATGTATAAAAATTTGCGTGCAGCC